>Ga0315320_10005502_pt1 | contig 10387 bp, 8 predicted proteins | sample M140m21515metaG_FD_203458 | JGI IMG/M metagenome (GOLD analysis project Ga0315320, IMG submission 203458) | Ammonia-oxidizing marine archaeal communities from Monterey Bay, California, United States - M1 40m 21515 | ecosystem: Environmental > Aquatic > Marine > Coastal | place: USA: California...
CTAAAAAAATATATTAAAAATGTATTAAAAATTAGTGATTATACAATTGAACATGAAGAAAATGGAGTAATTCCTATGTCTCTGGCAAGTTTTGAACAAAATCCAAAAATGAATATTATTAATATAGGAACAGCTGGTGGATATACTAAAGCAAGTTCAGGGTATACATTTCAATTCATTCAAAAAAATGTCATAGAAATAGTGGAAAACCTTAAAAAAGGAAAAAAACCTGTACAAAAACTGTCTTTTAAAAATAAAATTTATCGTTGGTATGACAGAACACTTATAAATGTTTTATTATCAAAAAAAATGACAGGCAAAGAAGTTTTTACAATTATGTTTAAAAAAAATTCGGCTCATAAAATTTTTGCATTTTTGGGAAATGAAAGTACAATAATTGAAGAGATTTTAATTATGAAAAGCTTTCCAAAAATACCATTCATGATTGCAGGAATAAAAAGTTTACGTTGAAAAAAGTATTTAAATATGTAAACATATTTTTAGAAGATTATTTTTTTAACCAATTACTATAAAATTCACAATCTTTGTATTCATTAGCAATTTTAATGTAAGTATCATCAATTTTAATATTTTGCCATTTTTCTATTTCCTTTAATTTTTTATTTTGAAGAGCTAATGCTTGTATTTTAATATAATCAGTGGCAAAATTAGCTTCGTGTTCGTCAACACGATCAGTAACAGTTAAAATTTTAAATTTAACAGGGTTTAATCTGTCTTCATCTCTCAAAACAATACTTACATCTCCATCATTTAGTTTTTCAATTTGTGAGTACAACTCGGGGTCCATTTTTGTTAATTCGAAGTTAAAATTCATAGTTTCAGGGTTAATTAATTTACCACCCTCAAATTTAGTTTCAATTTCGTCACTAATTTCTAAAGCTACTTCAGCAAATGTTAACTCCCCTGAAACAATAGTATTTCTAGCATCTTCCAGTTTTTTGGCTGCTTCAGCTATATCAAAAGGTTTAAGTTTTGGTCTTAACAGGATATATCTTACGTCATATTCTTGACCTCTAATTTTATCTAATATTATTATAAAATATCCAAAATCTGATTCAAATGGATCGGAAATCTCTCCCTCTCTGAGTGAAAAAACTGTTTCAACAAAATTTCTATCAAATTGTCCCCTTTGTTTTTTTCTATTTAAGGTTAGTTTTCCGCCATTTCTCCTAGAAGCAATATCATCACTATAAAGGACTACTTTAGTTGTAAAACTAGCCCCATTATCTTCAACATCAGCTTTAAATTCCTTTAATTTATCAATAACCTTTTCTTTTTCTTCTTCAGTAGTTTTAGGAATAATGACAATTTGAGCAACTTTTAGTTCAGTTCCAAAAAATGGTCTATCGTTTTTTGGAATAGAATTAAAGAACTGTCTAACTTCTTCAGGTGTAATTTCAGTTTCATCAATAATTTTTTCTTGCATTTTTTTTGCTAACTCTGAACTTTTGTTTAATTCAAACATTTCATTTCTTAGTTCTTGTTCAGAATTTTTATTATAGTAATTTATTAGTTTTTCCATAGAACCAATCTGTTCAGCAAAAGCATCCATTTGTTGATCAACAAACGATTGAATTTCTAAAGTATTGATTGTTATACTATCTTGAATTGCATGATGTTGATAAAGTTTATCCTCAAGTAATTTACCAAACACTTGGCATGTTGTCAAATCATCAGTAGAAATTCCTGAAGCTTTGAGCTGATTAAACTGTTTGTCTATATCAGAGTCAAGTACTAAAAAGTCTCCAACTACAGCAGCAACACCATCTATTTTATTTTTAACTGTATCGATGTTAGTTGAAATATTTTGAGAATACATTAAATTAATATTTAATATAACTAACAATAGTAAAGATTTTGGATAAGAATGATTAGTAAATTTCAAAACTTTTATTTTTAAATGCATCATTAGTTATATCTTTTCTTAGTTTATTAGTGTAATTCAATTTTCTTTTATTTATTATCATTCGTCTTAGAGTCTCTGCAACATATTCAATGGGAGCGTTTTCATTAGTTTTAAGCACATCTTCTACATTAATCAAATATAAACCTAATGAGTCTTTGATTTCAATAAAATTAGATTTTTTTAACATATTTTTATTTAACATTTTTAAGTTTGGTAATTCATAAAAAACTTCATTTTTATTTTTCCAAATTGAATCATTTAATGAAAATCTGCTAAATTGAAAAGAAAGGGAGTCTAAAAATTTAATATCTTCATGATTGTATCTTTTTAATTTTTTTTTAAAAATTTTGATGTCAGGGTTTATATTAGAAATGTAAATAAATCTTATTTTAAAAAGTTCTTCATTTAATTTAAAAGTATTCTCTAATTGATTATACAAACTATCTAATTCGTCAAAATTGACTTCTAAATCCATGTTTTCCTTAATCATGGCGTCGATATATGTGTTTATTAACATATCATTTTTATAATCATTAGCTAAATCTTGAATATTATTTTGATTTTCATCACTCAAATTTAAAAGAGCACGTTGTACTAACAATTTATTTGAAGCCCAATTATTTATGTAATTATTTAACAAGATTAAACTATCCTCTAAATTTAAACTGTTTTCAAAAACTCTGTCTATCGCATCTAATGTTAATATATCATTCTCAACTCTTGCAAGATTTATATTAGATTCGCTTTTAAAATAATTTTCACATGAAATGAAAATCACAAATATTATTAAATAGCGCATTATTTATTTATTTTTTTTTTTATTTTTTTCAACTCTTTCTTATTAATAATTATTTTGCTACTATTTCTTAAGGAATCAATCCATTTTTCTTCAAATAATTTCTGAAAATTTGAAATTACTTCTGTAGGAATGTCATTATAAGAATTGAAAGGCTTTTTAATATTTGTAAATGATGATCTGTTATCGGTATAATATTTTTTTAAGGCAAGCGTATCTTTTTTAGCTTTATTCCAAACTTCATTTTCCAGTAAATCAAATAATAATAACCCATCTTTGTATTCATTGTAGATATTCTTATATTCTTTATTTTCACTTATTAAGTTTTCTCTATAATAATTCATCAATGATTTATTTATAAATAGTTTATATAAATCTTTAATATTTTTATAATCGTGTTGATTTTTCAATCCGAAATCAACAATATAATTAGCAAAGTCAGAATAATTAATATCTATATTATTAATGCTAAATAAGATTTTATTTTTTTCAATATCCTCGGGAATTATCCATGCTTTTTTTGGTTTAATTTTGTTTAACTCATTTTGAAAATAAGTTAAATCACTTTCATAAGTAATTGCATATTTCTTTAATAGTTTATTATAAAATGAATTAGAAATTACTGATGATCTAGAATTATTCTTTACTTTTTTAAGTAACAAAGGTTTCATCTCACTAAAAGAGGCTAATTTAGATTTATCGTAAAGTTTTAATATATGCCAACCAAATTTAGTTTCTATTGGGTTAGAAATCTGACCAATTTCTTTCAAACCAAAAGCAGCATTTTCGAAAGCTAATGAGTTTAATTGACCACTGGTAAATGGCTTTAGCTTACCACCAATATTTGATGTGTTTTTATCATCTGAGTATTTTTTTGCAAATTTTTCAAAATTAGCACCCTTTGAAATAGAATCATAAATAGTATTAATTTTTAATTTAGAATCTTTATGTTTTTTTAATAACATTATATGCCCAACAGTAATTTGACCTAAAGATTTTCTTTGATCATTTATCTTTAATATATGAAAGCCAAATCTAGTTCTAAAGGGCATTGAAACATCTCCAATACTTGTTTTGTAAGCCATTGATTCAAATGTGTAAATCATTTTAAATGCTGAAAAATAACCAAGATCTTCAACAAAAACATTTACACCATTATGATACTTTTTTTTCATGAAATCAAAATTATTATTTTTGAGTTCATTTCTATAATTTAAAAGTTTGTTATAAACACCTAATGTATCAGTGCTGTTTTCATCTAGCTTTATTAAAATATGACTAGCATTGATTTCAGTCTTTGTTCTTTTGTAAGCCTCTAGCACAAGAGAGTCTTGGGAATCAATATCAATCAAATATTTAGTTGCAAGTTGTGAAGAGTATTTATTAAGTTCTGAAATATAGCTTTTGTTTTTGTTATAATTTTTATTATAAGCTTCTAACACTTTTAATTTGTAATCTATGTAAAGCTGTAAATAATTATCTATATTTTTTTGAGATTTATCAGTCAGTAAATCAATGTTTTTGTTGTACACTCTGATAAATTCTTCTGTTGTTACATCATTATCATTAATAGAAAATAAAACATCTTTGGAATTGTTTGGTGCAATTATCAGTAAAAAATAAACTATTATTGAAAAATTCATAAATAAAAAGTTACATAATTAATGGTTTATCTAGAGTAATTAGGTGCTTCTTTTGTTATGCTAACACCATGAGGATGACTTTCCAAAATTCCTGACGAAGTTATCCTTATAAATTTTGAGTTTTTTTGAAAAGTATTGATATCCTTTGAGCCGCAATAACCCATACCAGCTCTTAACCCACCTAAAAATTGATGAATACTTTCATTAAGTTTTCCTTTAAAAGGAACTCTGCCTACAATTCCTTCAGGAACTAATTTTTTTAAATCATCTTCAAGATCTTGAAAATATCTATCTTTACTTCCTTGTCTCATAGCTTCTACTGAGCCCATTCCCCTGTAGGTTTTAAACTTTCTACCTTCGTAGATAATTGTTTCACCTGGTGATTCCTCAGTTCCTGCGATTAAAGACCCTAGCATTACACAATCAGCTCCAGCGGCAATTGCTTTTGAAATATCACCAGTGTATCTAATTCCACCATCGGCAATTACTGGAATACCAGAATCTTTTAATGCATTGGAAACTTCTATGACTGCAGATAATTGTGGAAAACCAACTCCAGCAACTACCCTCGTTGTACATATAGATCCAGGACCTATGCCTACCTTAACAGCATCTGCTCCAGCATTAACTAAATACTTTGCTGCTTCAGCAGTAGCAATATTTCCAACTATGACGTCTAAATTTGTAAATTTTTTTTTAATTTTTTTTAACAAATCTACAACTCCTTTTGTATGTCCGTGAGCAGTATCAATAATTATTGCATCAACTTCTGATTTAACTAATGCAGTAGCTCTTTTTAAAGCGTCAGAAGTTACACCAATAGCTGCAGCAACTCTTAGCCTTCCAAAAACATCCTTATTTGAATTAGGTTTTAAAGTAAGTTTTGTTATGTCTCTAAATGTAATTAAACCAACTAATTTATAATTTTCGTCTACCACTGGAAGCTTTTCAATTTTGTGATTTTGTAAAATAACCTCTGCTTCAATCAAAGAAGTACCTTCGGAAACTGTCACAAGTTTTTCACTAGTCATAACTTCTGAAATTGGTCTATTATTGTCCTTTTCAAACCTTAGATCTCTGTTAGTTACGATTCCAATTAATTTATTATCATTATCAACAATAGGAATGCCTCCAATACTAAACTCCTTCATGTAAGCTTTAGCATCTAAAACTTTTGAATTTATAGGCAAAGTTACAGGGTCTAAGATCATTCCACTCTCAGCTCTTTTAACACGTTTAACTTTATCTGCTTGAGCTACTATTTTCATGTTTTTGTGCAAAACTCCTATACCTCCTTCTTGCGCAATAGCTATAGCCATTCTGCTTTCAGTCACAGTATCCATAGCCGCAGAAATTATGGGAATGTTGATTGGAATGTTTTTTGAAAATTTTGTTTTTATTGAAACTTCGTTAGGTAATACTTTAGAAAAATTAGGTATAATTAAAACATCATCATATGTTAGACCTTCTCCAATAATTTTGTTTTGATTTATTTTCATTGCAATTGAGTTATAATTGCATGTAAATATACGACTTAATATTAATATCAATGAACAAAAAAAAATTCAAATCTTAATAAATATAAATATTAAAAAATAAAATTATTAAGAGCTGTTTACAAAAAAGTTAATTATGTATATTTACTAGCCAATGAAAAAATTAAGAAATACAATACTATTTGACAGTAAATGCAACTTATGTTCAAAGACTGTTAAAAAAGTAATGAAATTAGATGAAAATAAATTTTTTACATTTATTTCAAACAATAGTGAAATTGGTAAAATGATCATATCTAACAATAAATTAAATTCTGTCACCACTGAAACTATTGTTTTATTTACAACTGAAAATAAATTCTTAATAAAATCAGATGCTGCTATTTCTATTGCTGTCAAACTAAATCCACTTTTTCTGATATTTAACATACTATTTGTTATTCCAAAAAGTATCAGAGATAGTGTTTATGATTACGTCGCAAAAAACAGATATAAATGGTTTGGAGAAAATGAAAGCTGTGAAATAACTAATGAAATTTATTAAAAATTTGTATTGACTGGTTATAACAACTCTCAAAACGCAATGAATTGACATTATTGGATATTTTTTTTGTATTTAAGTAAGAAAGTATTTTCTCTGTAGGCATATTACCAACTAATTTATCACTTGCCATAGGACATCCTCCAAAACCTTTAATAGCACCATCAAATCTTCTACAGCCAGCTTGAAAAGCACTATCTACTTTATCATACCATGAAACCGGATCAGAGTGAAGATGAGCTCCAAATTCTATATTTCTATGATTTTTTAACACCGAACTAAAAATTGATTTAATGGATTCCGGATTAGATGTTCCAATAGTATCACTTAGAGATATATAATTAACACCCATTTTAGTCAACTTATTTATCCAATGATTAACAATATCCAAGTTCCATGGATCTCCGTAGGGGTTACCAAAACACATCGATAAGTACACCACTACCTTTTTATCTACTTTTTCAGCGATAGAAATGATTTCGGTTAATTCTGTCTCTGAGTCACAGATAGTTTTATTAGTGTTTCTCATTTGGAAATTTTCAGAAATTGAAAAAGGATATCCCAAGAAATCAATTTTTTTAAACTTGGAGGCGTTTAAGGCCCCTCTTTTATTAGCAACTATCACTAGTAATTCTGAGTTTGTGTTGGATAAATCAATAGAATCAATAATAATTGAAGTATCATTAAGTTGAGGTATAGCTTTTGCAGAAACAAAACTTCCAATATCTACAACATCAAAACCAACGTCAACAACACTTTGCAAATAACTTAACTTTGTTGTGGTAGGGATAAAAGTCTTAATGCTTTGCATAGCATCTCTTGGACATTCGATGATTTTGACTTTATCAGGCATTGGATAAAAATAAAGCTATTTTATTAAAAAATAGATTAAACTGAAAAAAGTATTATAAACCCTATTGATAAATAAATTAAAATTTGAATCCATTTCATAATTCTGTGAAATGCATTAAAATCAGCTAAGTAGTTTGAAATTGCAGATGAAAAAAATACTATAGATAAAAATACAGTTAGAGTAGTAAACATAAACAAAGTACCTAAAACATAAAATTGATACACTAAGTTTAATTCAAGAGGTTTTAAAAATAAAAAAGCTGGAAAAAAAGAAAAAAAGAAAAAATAAACTTTGGGATTTAAAATATTCATTAAAACTCCTTTTAAAAAATTATTAACATTTGATTTTCTTGTTTTTTTTATTTGTTTAACTTTAAAATAAATAGGGGAATTAAAAACTTTTAATGCTAAAAAAAACATATAAAAAGATCCAAATAATTTGATTATTGAAAAAATATCATCATCAAATATTATAAACTCAGACACCCCAAATGCTATTAAAGTAGTGTGAAATAAACACCCAGTTACTAATCCTAATACAGAAAATATACCGGCTTTTTTTCCATTATATAATGAATTTGACAAAACAAATATATTGTCGGGTCCAGGTGATAACGCCATAAAAAAACTAGCAATCGTAAAAGACAATAGTGTGTTCAATTTATTTTATTTTTTAACAAATGTAACTGATTTAATAATTTATTATATTTGTAAGGTCTTAAAAAAATCTTATGAAATTTATATACACTTTATTTTTTACATCATTATTTACTTTAACTAGTTTGAATAATTTTTCGCAAGAAATTCAGTCTTGTGGGACTCAAACTAGTGCAGAAGATTTACAATTTATAAACGATAATATGAATTTACTAAGATTTTATGAGAATGAATATTACAACTTAAAACAAACTAAATCTTCAACTGCATTAACTAGTATACCAGTTAAAGTTCACATAATTAATGATGATTCAGGTGATGGTGGAATTAACATTAACGATGTTATTCAGGAGTTAAATGAAGTAAATGATTATTTTCAAAACTCATTTGTGGAGTTTTATATCTGTGATGAAGTTAACTATATAAATGATTCAAGTCTATTTAATTACAATTATGACACCCAGCAGGATCTTTTATTTTCAAATCATCAGTCTGATATATTAAATATTTACTTTGTTAATGATCTTCTTATTGAAGATAACTCAATTTGCGGCTATACTTATTTACCTGGTAATAGTAGCCAGTATTATGATGCCGTTGTTATGCTAAACCAATGTACTACAGGAACTAGCTCTGATACATTAGCTCACGAATTAGGTCATCATTTAAATCTTATACACACTCACGGACCAACTAATGGAGCTTTGACTAATGAGCTTGTAGTTGGAACTAATTGTTCTACAGCAGGGGACTTACTTTGTGATACTCCTGCAGACCCTCAATTAGGAAGTAGTAATGTAACTCAAACATGTCAATATGTTGGTGATGACATAGATAACAATGGGTTTCCATTTGATCCAGACACTAGCAATATAATGTCTTACTCTAGAGATTCATGTACAGATAACTTTACTGAGCAACAATATGCCAGAATGTATGCAGGCTACCATGCTTTTAAAAATTATTATGCGTGCCCATCTTTAAATATTAGCTTTAATACTGAAGAGTCTGCGATCGATTGTGGCGAGCAGTTAGTAGTAAATTATAACGATGAAAGTGTTAATGCTACAAGTTGGGAATGGGATGTTAATGGAGATGATGTTGTTGATTATACCCAATCAAGCTTTTCTCACACCTACGAATCTCCAGGTGATTACGATGTTAGTTTAAAAATTTCTGATGGAAGTGAAAGTATTACAAAAGTTTTCCCTAATTATATTAGTTTCAGTGCTAATGTTTATGAAACATCTAAAATATATTTAAATGTAAGTGTGAAAAATGGAATCAATGAAAACACATGGGAATTAAAGGATGGCTCAGGATCAATTTTGTATTCTGGAGGACCTTATGATTCAAATGGTTTATATGAACACGAATTTGACATAGCTTTGGATTGTTATGAATTTATCATGTATGACTCAGCTGGAGATGGGTTAACTAATGATAGTTGGAATCTTGGCTCAGAATATTATGAGTTGCTTGACGAAAATAATGTTACAATAAAATATGGAAGGGATTTTGAATTCCAAGAATCAACGTCAATAAAAAATGAATATTTAAGCTTGTCTAAACCTTTAGATATTAATTTTATGATTTATCCAAACCCAGCAAATGATTTCATCAATTTAAAAAGTGAATTCATTATTGAAGGATACACAATTTATGATATAAAAGGTAGTTTAATTTTAGAAAAAACAAATAATAACTCTAATGATTTAATCATTTCCTTAAAAAATATTTACTCTGGTATATACTTTTTAGAAATTAAATCTGGAATACATAAAAAAACAATTAAGTTTATAAAAAAATAAGCTTAAACTCTATTTAACAAAGCTTTATTAATTGATCTAATTAAGTTAGGTCCTTCATAAATAAAGCCAGTATAAATTTGTATTAGATCCGCACCTGCGTCAAATTTTTCTAGTGCATCGGCAACTGAGTTAATGCCTCCAACTCCAATTATTGGAATAGTTTTATTGCTATTTTTTGAAATGAATTTAATTACTTCAGTAGATCTTGACTTTAATGGCTTACCGCTCAGTCCTCCAAATTCGTTTTTATTTACTGATTTTAAATTATCTCTGTTAATCGTAGTATTGGTTGCAATTACTCCGTCAAGTCCAGTATTCTTAACAATAGAGATAATGTCTGTTAATTGGTTATTATTTAAGTCCGGTGCAATTTTAAGTAAAATTGGTTTAGGTTTAATTTTATTACGGTTAATTGAAATTAAAGAATTAATTAATTTTGTTAATGGTTCTTTTTCTTGTAAATCTCTTAAATTTGGAGTGTTGGGAGAACTTACGTTTACAACAAAATAATCAACAAAATCAAATAGCATATTAAAACTAGTAACATAATCATCGATAGCTAAATAGTTCGGAGTAATCTTATTTTTACCAATATTACCACCAATTAATGTACTTTTATTTTTTTTTAAATTTTCAATTACCTCCTCTACTCCAACATTATTAA
>Ga0315320_10005505_pt1 | contig 10384 bp, 7 predicted proteins | sample M140m21515metaG_FD_203458 | JGI IMG/M metagenome (GOLD analysis project Ga0315320, IMG submission 203458) | Ammonia-oxidizing marine archaeal communities from Monterey Bay, California, United States - M1 40m 21515 | ecosystem: Environmental > Aquatic > Marine > Coastal | place: USA: California...
TGTAATATCTCTTAGACTGTATGGTCCAGATCCATCATCACCATCATTGTAGTCATTGCTAAGTTTTTCATTAGCTATAGAAAATAAACTTAAACTTCCGCTTCCAGGAACTGCCATGCTATAACCAAGGTTTTTCCATACCTACATCCATAGGTACTTTCATGTTATCTATAAATTTTTCTAAGTGGTTTTTATGTCCTTGATGAACGGGGTGAGATTCTACCCATCCAATAACTTGCTCTTCAGTTACATCTTCAAAAACTGTAAAAGTATCTTCATTTAGTTCTACACTAATATGACCTATACTATTGTGCGTGTAATCACCATCTACAGCCACAACTTCAAACTCAACCTCTTTTATAACATTAGTTAAGTCTTGAAAGCTAGGAGCTCCTTTTAAGTGTAGTATGTTAGTATTATAAGTTATCGCCATTACTTTATTTGTTTTTTAAGTTGTTCTATTTCTTGTTTTAATTCCTTTATAGCTTCGAGCAATATTGGTGTAACACCCTGATGTCTCATGGAAAGCATGCCGTTTTCATTTTCTCTTACGAGCTCTGGTATAACTTTCTGTACGTCTTGTGCTATAAAACCTATATCTTGTTTTATATTCAATATACTATCTGACTCTTTCCAATCAAAAGTAACACCTTGTAGTTTTTCTACTTTATCTAATGCGCTTTCAATTGGTTTAATATTTTCTTTTAATCTTTTATCTGATGGACTTCCATAAGCCACAATGTCCCCAGAAACTGTTAATGTTCCTGATCCACTTAATTCACCTTTAACTCCTCCACCGTTTTCAAAAGTCCATTTTGCACTAGCATGAGCATGGCCAAAAAGCGTACTATTAGAATAACTTATTAAAGTTGATCTTAATGTGGTTGCGTTATAAAAAGCAAGTAGAGGATAATCACCACCTACTATATTTAAAGATTTAACGCCAGTACCAGTATATTCAGTAGTACCACCAATAGAAGTGTTACCATTTATACTTATAGTCATATCTGTATATGTTGCATGGTTTGAATCTCTTGCAAAACCAAGTGGCACACTAACAGAGTTAGATCCAAACACAGCGTGACTATTGTTAGATTTAATCAAAGCTTGATTAGCTTGTGCGTACTGAGGCGTATAAAAACCACTACTAGCGTTAACAACACCAGTTCCAGAATTTATTTCAAAAAAAGTTGCTGTGCCTGAGTGCTTGGTTATACCAAAATTGTTATTATTAGCAACACCCATTATATTCTTACCTAATCTCCAATCTGTACCAGAACTGGCTCCTATGTACATGTAGCTACTAGTTGCTAGACTCCCTAAGTTTACAAACCTAGCTATTTCATGATGGTTACCGCTAGCTGGTCCATTAGCTGAAACATCCAGTTTTCCATTAGTTGTAGTAGTTTGTGTAAAGCCAGCTTTTTGTAAAACTATTGGTGAAGATAAGTTTGCTGTAGGTCTAGTTTGATTTATTTGACCTTTACCAGTTGAAGAGTCAAACGTAGTTCCAAGACCATGACATACTAAAGATGGTGTGTAAGTGCTGCTGTTAGAAGACCAAGCTCCTTGTGGATTGATCTCAACAACAGTTACTGGCTCTCTATCAGCTCTATAAAGCCTAAGTATAACTTCACCAGTATTACTAGCCACTGAAGTTCTATAGTAAAACTCACACTCAGTTGCACTACCTCCGTAGCCACCACCGAATCTAGAGTCTAAAGTTTGTAATATATTTATATCATTAAGATGACCTATACTTGCAGTTGATCCGTTCCCTGCACTTATTAAAAACTTCTGTAAAGTTTTACCATTATGGTGTCTACCTCCTGTTCTAACCACAACCTCTACATCACTACCCAAACCTTGGTTGGAGTATCCAGACGGTATCTTTATTGTGTACCAAATATAACCACCTATATGTGTCGATTGTCCAGATACAGATTGCCTGTTTACATCTCTTTGTTTTAAAACACCATATCCAACAGTTCCTTGGTTACCTGATGTGTCATTTTGATATATTAATCTACCATTACCATTACCACCAGTATCTCCAAAAATAAGATCCTCAGCTTTAACCTTTCCAAAATGATGGTCTGAATAACTACTTGCAGAACCTGCTCTCCAATACCAATCAGTTGGTGTATGCCCAGATGTGCCACTGTTACAAGTTCTATAATTAATATTAATTGCAGTAGATTGAGCACCTATCATTAATTCAGCTCCATATCCTTTTAACTCCAAAGTATTATAAGCATGGTTTCTACCAAGAGCCGCACAACCAACAGATGCGCCAGCAACGTTTGCTGTAAGTTTAACCTCACCATTAAGGTAGAGTTTATCGTTTGTAAAGTTCACCATTTCAGAACCACCAACATAAAACTTTAAATTACTATCTGATTCTTCTGATATATAAGTATGTACTTGGCCATCGAAATATAACTTTCTACCAGCAGCAATTGCAAAATCAGTACCACTTAACACATGAACATCACTACCAACTTGAAATCTAGGATTACCGTTGGAGTGAAATTTTAATATACCAGTGCCGTTATCAACAAATAAACTATTGGTTCCATCGTGGTATATTTGTAGATCTTGTGAATTACCAAATTGTATTTTATCATTATCACCTAATAAGTTTAGGTTACCATCAACGCTCACGGTACCACTAGAGTTTACATTTAGTATTGGCACACCAGATATATCTGATACAGAAAACAGATCACCAGTCAAGCTGTCTGTTACGGAGAATAATTGCCCTTGCGTTCCTTGTATATCAAGTACCGTGTTAGAGCCGTCTACTATTAGACCTTTTTTTACTTTAAATTCATTTGCCATAATTGTTACCTTTCATTTTCCAGGTTATATATTAAATCTATTTTTGTATGCTTTAAAATTACTTTTTATTTCACTAGCAGTCAACTCTTTTTTGTATATTTTACCTAAATGTATTTGACCATCATAGTAGTAATCAGCATAATTATGTACCCATCTACCAGAGCAAACAGGTACGCTTTGAAAATTAGGTGTTTTCGAAAGACTATGAGTTGCATCAAGCTCTCCGTTTATGTACCACTTTATTTGATTTAACGTGGCATTATATGCAAGAACCGCATGAACAGCTATGTTACTTCCATTTACCCACACCGCACCGCTTGTATGTTTTGAATCGTATTCTCTACTTCCATCTGTATATCCAATAGACGCTCCTAGTTTATTACCACCTATATAGTTAATACCAAAATTAGCTACAGGCGAAGTATATGAGTGGTTAGTTAATATAGCGCAAGGTGAGTGAGCATTTGCTGTTGGTGTAAACACTGCTTCAAAAGTTTGAGAACCTTCTACTAAGAGAGCAGTACTAACAATGTAATCATTACTACCGTCGTATATATGTTGCGCAGCATTATCGTAAGATACGTTTGCTACGTCTATATTTCTTGTTCTTTTTAAATCTATTAAAGATTGTGTGCTAGTTCTAGAACCAGTTGTTGCGCCAGAATACACGTAGGGTGTTGCATTACCTTTTAGTTCTGTCTGGCACATTGTTACATAACAATCAGTTCCAACCGTTAATCCTTCACCAGCAAGATAAGGAAAGTTACCAGATGCTGAGGTAGTAGCTGTAACCGTTTGTCTAATACGTTGCCATTCCCCCGTTAATGTAAGACTTACGTTTCCTCCCCAGTGAGACTTAATTTGAAAAACACCATTACCTTTTACCCAAGCTGACGTTGTGTAAGTACTACCACTAGCATATTTACTATTATTGTATTGGTGAAAGTGCGAATAAGAAGAGGCTGAATTTACTGTAAGTTTATTAGCTGATACAGTTTCACCATAAGGTCCTTCTACCGTTGTTGCTGTGTGAGATATGTTACCATCCCAAGAACTAAAAGTCCAACCAGTTTCACCGTTGCTGAAGTCAGAATTAGTGTATAGATTTGTAGTAGGTTGACCAGGACAAAACCTAGTTGCAGTGTTAACATTAGTTATACCGTGTCCTGTATCATATCCAAATACTAAATCGTCGTTTGTTAAGTTGGGTCCTGTATACATTATATATTAAATCTTTTTTTAACTGCGTTATAATTTTGTGCTACTTCTGCAGGGCTAAGTGCTCGGTCATAACAACTAACAGAATATATTTGACCGTCAAAACTCATATCTGCTCTTGTAAAATGCCAATTACCAATTCTAAAATAATCTTGTACTAATGAACCAACTGTATCTACAGAATAACCTTCTGTTGTCTGAGCTACTCCGTCTACATATATTTTATGCTCTGTTGTTTGGTGCTGCTCCCACTCTTCGATAGTCCAAGTAATCATGTGAACTTCGTTTGTAGGTACAGCTGTAGTTATCCTTCTACCACCAGGACTCCAGTGATCAGTACCCATTTTCCCTTGTAACGAACAGAAACACATGCTATCAGTAGTATCTTGCTCGTGTTGTGATAGTATTGTTTTATAGCTGCTTCTAGAATTTTCATTTATTACAGCACTTACGGTAATAGCAAAACCATCACCAGAAAATGGAGACAATTTTATACTATCTAAACGCTCTTGGTTTCCACTAGTAAAATCAAGACATGGCACACTGTTCACGCCAGATGTAAAAGTACATGGCACAGACGAAGTAAAGTCATATCCATTACCGCTTAAATCATATAGAGTAGTTCCGCTACCAGGATAAGACCTACTAGCAGCTGCATCTACAGCGAAAACTAATCCGTTTGTTACTATATTTGGTCCAAGTTTTGATGCCATGTTATTCTTCCATTTGGTTATTACTCCATTCTTCAGTAGTTAATAAAGCTAGTATATCTTCGTGGTTATATTCAGTATATTCGTCACTATATACACTTGGTCTACCATATGTCCCAGCTTCAACTACGTGTACTACATCTTCATTAGTATTTGGATCTTTGTGAGTCTCTGTATAAGCCTCCTCAATTACATTTATTTCGTATTTAACAAATGTTTTTGATTCATCTACAGATTTTCTAAGAGAAGCTATATTTGATTCATGAACCTCGTTAAAGTTTATAGTATCTATTATACTTGTTGGTATTACTAACCATCTTCTGTTTTCGAATGCCATAATTTATATATTAAATCTGTTTTTATATGCGTTGTAATTTTGTTTCACTTCTACAGCTGTAAGAACTTTGTTGTATACTTTATAAACAGGAAGATCTCCATTAGCGTAGTAACCACCACCAAAAGCCCCTATTTTTCTACCACTAAAAGATGTTACTAAAGTTCCATTTACACTTTGAGTTCCTACTTGAACACCATCTATATAAGCTGTTTTAGTAGAGCCATTAAAGGTAAAACCATAATAATGATAGTTTCCATCATTTAAAGTTTGGCTACCATTATTACTTACAAACCTACCATTACTTGTCTCAACACCATTCCTAATATAAGTAGCAGAGGAATGAAGAGATATTTCTAAACTACTATCACCACATATAATATGATAACCATTTCCAGGGGTACCGTTTATTTTATACCAAGCAAACACAGAAACAGAAGTAGCTCCGTACCCTAAATCATTAGGAAGATTAATCACGTCATTTGTGCCATCAAAAGTAGGTTGACCTGTTGAGTTAAAAGAAATATTAGATACGTCTATGCTTGCAGATCTTTTTAAATCTATTAAACTAGCTGTGTTTGATCTTGTACCATCTACAAAAGGACTAGCTGTTGATCCTATTTCTAATTGAGGTGAATGAAAATCAATAACACCACCGTTGGTATTATCTATCATTACAAATATCCTAGTTGGGTTAGCTCCTAAAGTTTTTGTTAATGTGAATCTTTTGAACTCAGACGTAGCCGCCGCGTACACCGTGGTGTAGCCAGATACGTTGTCATAAACTCTTATACCTACAGTGCCAATGTTACTTCCTCCACTTCTTTTTAAGTATATAGAAAAAGTTACAGCTTGTCCTGAAAGTGTAGATAAATCGTCATCTAGTACTAAATCATGGCTGTACATATAACTTGTTCCAGATGTGTTGTAAGTACCTATTGGTGTATCAAATTCACTAGTACCTAGGGTATAAGTAGGTGTGGCACCATTCCAATTAGACCCTTGAACTACATTATAGCTACTGAGTCCATCGGATAAATAATTAGTTATAGGTTCACCTGAATAAAATCTAGTAGCTGTGTCATTGTCTGCAACGCCGTAACTACTGTCGTATCCAAATACTAAATCCTTTGTTATTACCCCGGGTCCTCTATATATTCCCATTATATTGCTCTTGTTAATGCTTTAATATTCCATGTACTTGAAGCTGTCGTTGCTCTTAATCTAAAATTAGAAGATGATAAATCTACAGCTAATGTTACATCTGATGTGTCTCCTAAGTCCGTTGTAGATGTCTCAGTAAAAGATACAGTCGTTCCATCGCTACAAGCCACTACGGTACCTGCTCTAATATTGCTACTTTTGAAAATAACATAATCAAAAAATACAGCTGCGTAAGTAGTTCCACTTATACTAGCAACAGTTGTTGTTGTAGTAGCAGAGGTTACCGCTGATGTTTCTATATAAGGTTTACTAGTTATATTACCCCAAGCAACAGCGTTTGCTGTAGTTGCTGTAGTTGCGTGTTTTGCTTGAGGAAAGTTACCTGTTTGAGTTTCATCAACCCCTGTTAATGTTGTTGTTTCAGTACTTATAGCCCAACCATCTATATAATGTTCAACATTTCCTCTATAAGAACATTGAAAGTCTCTAACAACAACACTTGGATGTGCCCAGACACTATTTGTTTCACCAATAGCAACGTAGAAGTTGCTTCCATCGTAACCAAACCTTACATTAAAATCTTTTCCTGTCTGTTTAGTGTTTATTATAGCAGTACAGTTATACCAGTAACTCGATGTTGCTCCCGATGCTGTGTAAGTATAACCTCCTATAAAAACAGAAATCATTTCATTAGTAGTATAATCATATATATCTACATAAAACGACATCATATCATCTGGGTTTGTACCTACATCTGTTGGTAATTTTATTAGTATATACCCAGTGTCAGTTGAACTATCGTTTCTATATTGAGCGCCTCTTGGATGAGGTATAAAACCCATGTGTGTATCACCAGTAAAATATAAACCACCTGCTGCTTCTAAAGGCATGTTAAATTTAGCCTTAGTACTTCCCGCGAAATCTAGTGTTGTATGATTACTACCTACATTATGAGTTAGGTGTTTTATAATTGCACTCTTACTATTATTTTGACCATCACTCTGTTTAGACCTAGTCTGAAATACTAACTTTGCCGACTCGTTTGTAGTGTTATTTACAGTAGGACTTTGTGTCATAAAGTAAATTGACTGAGAGTTTGCTCCTTCAAAGAAACTTAGTGCACCTGTTTCATCTGGTCTAATGTACATAGTTTGACCTGATGTATGTTTAAATCTCATAGCACCAGTACCACCACCAATTATATAAGGGTTAGCACCTGCTAGTTTTATATTACTATTAAATGTAACCTCTTTAGTATCATCTATAAACATAGCTGTTTCTAGCTGCGCATCATGACCAGAGTCGTAAGCAGCAGCACCGTTTGAACCAGTAGCGACTTGGAAAAACATTTTACCATTAAAGTTACCACCATCACCGGCGTATATTTTAGCCATTGTCCACTCAGTGGTAGCAGAACTGTGATCTGTTTGAAATCTTAAAAAGTTTCTATTAGAACCAGCATATCTACTTCTTATGGTTAATCCAGCTAATTCTGTCTCTGATGTTTGAGGGTAAAATCCACCTAATATAAGTTCACTATCATGTCTTAGTAATGCTTTTTGTACTAAGTCGCTGTTACCAGCGTTGTCTGCTAATTTAATTGACAAGTGTGCAAGTCCATGAGCAGAAGAAGTTCCGTCTGTGTTTGGACCAGGCGTTTGTATATCTAGCTTAGCGTATGTTTTATTTAAACCACCGTAATCATCTGTAGTTCTAGTACTGCTTATTTGAGCTATATTATAGTTAGCGTTTGATACTATGTTTTTTCTAGACTCAATTGAACCAAGAACTTTAACGCCACCAGTTATACTTGTATTCCCTACGTTAGTAACTTCAAAAAGCCTATCACCATCTACCTCACCCTGCCAAATAGTAAAATCATCATAAGCGTTTTCAGCACTTCCTGTTCCGCCATCTGTATTTACCACAAAGTGATGTCCTCCTTTTGCCCCGTATTCTAACCAATATCTATCGTCTGGAGGTGTTCCACTATCATCATATCCTTCAGAACCGTACTGCGAAGATTTAATATAATTTGAATAGTTTGTGCCATCTCTTTGAAATCCAATTTTAGTGTTTATCTTTAAGTCTCCAGTTAGTATTCCACCACCAATAGGTAAATACAAACCATTATGAGCGCCATGATCTGTAGGTATTGTTGTGTTACCAGCCATTGCGGTAGTGCTTGTAGTACCTATTACTAATGAATCAGTTATACCATACCCCGCTAAAGTAGTAGCAGCAGGTGCATAGTAACTACCATGCTGACCATCTAACATATCTGCATCAACCCATCGCTGCCTTGACGTTAAAGATTTATCATCACTACCTGCCGTTGGGGTAGTTGCTGAACCCACTGTAGTTGGGTACGTTATATCTGTGCTATCTGAATGGGTTTTCCACCACTCAGCATGTACTGTAAAATTATCTTTCCATGCAGCACTTATTTGAACGTAAAGATCATAAGTGTTGGTTAAGCCACTACTAGCGGATCTTATTGATTTTACCGCTTTAAACGTGTCAGGAAATTGGTCTCCTGCATACCACCTTAATTGATGGTTTTCTTGTGCACTACTATGATTTTCATATAGTACGGTTATTTTTTCTTTACCTACAGCGTTATCATCATAAGAACCTGTAGTAAATTCTATTTTTACTTTTTCATATTGAGCGGTAATATCTACGCTTGATAAGTGTACCCATTTATCCCCTGTTGCACTTCCACCAACACCAGTTCCCGTGACAGTTCTTACAAATCTATCGTCACCCCAGAAATTTGATTTAAAATGCCTATTAAGTTTATTTAAAATTTGAGCATCACCGCTTGTCGCGTTCCAGTCTGACTGTACATTTTGTTCTGCATTAGTAGGTGCAAAGGTTGTAGGAAGAGCAGAGATGTCTACTCCATCAACCGTAGCGTTAGCAGCCATTGTAATATTACCTGCAAAAGTTGTGTTACCGTCTATATATGTGGTACCACTAGTGTGTAGTGATAGTTGATTAGTTGAGTGATTGTAACTAAGCCAAGCGACATTATTAGCTGCAGCATCGCCAAACATATAGTAAGCATCAGCTGTACTTGATTGTTGTACGATTGATCTTGTAGTACCTTTAACGTGTAAAAATGTAGTTGCATCATATGGAGAACCTGTAGTACCAGGGCCTACAGTCACAAGTCCTGCAAAAGTTGCGCTTTGATCTGGTTTTAAAGTTAAAGTTAAATCTTCGTCTGATGTTCCATTCGCATTAGAAGTGTAAAACCTCATCTCTTGATTATACCCACCAGTATTAGCGGTTCTTATACTACCTAGTAAATCACCACCGTTAGATGTTATTCCTCTTAGCAACACCGACTCTTGGTTTGTAGAGTTTGTACCAACAATATTTACTGTACCTGCGAAAGTTGCCGTATTTGCCGCATCTAATGTTAAAGCATCACTTCCGTTTGTTGCTAAAACAATTTTATCATTATTATCTGAAAACTGTATATAAGTATTTGTATCACCACTGTGTATTAATTTTTCAGCAATTTGGATGTCACCATCGATAGTTACAATACCACTAGAATTAACGTTTAATATAGGTATTCCTGATATGTCTGATACTGAGAATAAGTCCCCAGTGAGACTGTTAGTTACAGAGAATAATTGACCCTGTGACCCCTGTACGTCTAATACCGTAGAGCCACTATCTAAATTACCGCCATTAACGACTGTAGTTGATGAAACATCAATTCCATTTAAAAACTTTTGAGCCATGTGTTATTAAATTAATAAAGCACAAACGCTACCTCACGGTATAGTCTGTGCTTTTAAACATTATTATGAGTAAGTAGGAGTTATATCAGTAAGACCATTTTTAGCGTCTATTACTACAACTCTTATATCACCTATACCAGCAGCAACCATTTGAGTACCTGTCTGAGCAAAGGTCATTTTAACATTATTAGTATCTACGTGATCAACATCAGCAAAAACCATTAAACCAGAAGTGGTATCGTATAATTGAACTACTAGGTTTTTAGAACCTAAAGCGTGATTTACATTAGCGTTGTTGTTTCCAGCCATAGCGCTAACATCTATTAAAGATGCAGCTGTTGCTAATTGATTATCTGTAT
>Ga0315320_10005508_pt1 | contig 10381 bp, 12 predicted proteins | sample M140m21515metaG_FD_203458 | JGI IMG/M metagenome (GOLD analysis project Ga0315320, IMG submission 203458) | Ammonia-oxidizing marine archaeal communities from Monterey Bay, California, United States - M1 40m 21515 | ecosystem: Environmental > Aquatic > Marine > Coastal | place: USA: California...
ACAACCAAACCCGTTGACTCATGTTGGGCCGAGCAGATTTTTGTTATTCATTTAGTGGTACAGAGTTAACTGTCACGACCTTTGCTACCCTGTTGAATCATCCTGATGCACACATACCGTCGTACTGAATCCTGTTAGATACGCTACCCTGAATGGCGCATACATCATAGAGCGGGCCCATTACCCCCCTACATGAGAAACAAGTCAATTCTGATTGTGATAGTAATGGTGTCGTCGTCGCTGGCCGGCTGCACAAGCGACAACTCCGAGGGAGATCTAAGCGCGAGATACCAGGAGGGTTACGACGCCGGTTATGCGGATGCGTACGACGCATCCTATGATGGCGTTGCCCAGCACCACTACAATGAGGGTTGGGACGATGGATGGGAGATAGCCAACTCCGAATCTCAGGCTGAGATAACAGAGATGCAGGCTGAGATAACAGAGATGCAGGCTGAGATAACAGAGATGGAAGGTATGGCATCCATGGTTGATGTTTTCCGAACCAACTTGAGTGGTCGTTCTCTCTCCGGCCTGAACCTCTCAGACGTTAGCCTCACCAACGCCATCTTACGTAGTGTAAACTTCTCAAATACGAATTTGAGCGGAGCCAACTTAACGGGCGCAGACCTTCAATTTGCAATTTTGAACCATACAGACCTGCGAGGAGCGGTGTTGACAGGCGTGAAGACAGGAGGTGTGATTGAATGCGAGACATCACTTCTTCCAAGCACCTACTTTTGTGTGGAAAATGTCTTGGTCGGAATCGGTGTAGATTTAAGCGGAGTCGACCTTTCAGGCCTTGATTTGAATCAAATGAATTTTCATGACGGTACCTATTTTGGTACGAATTTTACCCAAGGTGTACTTTACGGGGCGTATTTCTACGGCGCAAACCTAGAGAATGCTGTGTTTGATGGAGCAGACCTCAACGGTGCCTATTTCACCTATGGTGGCCGTTTGACGAACGCAAGTTTGGTGGATGCAAACCTTCGATATGCCCACTTTTTTAAGGCTGATTTAACTGGTGCAAATTTGACCGGAGCTGACTTGACAGAAGCCGACTTGCGCCAGGCCAACTTGAACAACGTCATTTGGAGAGATACGATTTGTCCGGACGGTACCGTGTCTGACGAACATGGAGGCACATGTGCGGGTAACCTGATTGAACCGAATCAGTATCCAGATGAATGATCTCATTCACAGTTCTGGGTGAAGGATGTCTTCGTTTTTGATAGGTCTTCTCTACTTTGACTCGAAGGGCGGGAGTTGATCACGCCTCGTTGGAAATCATAGCATTGATTGAATAATGTTACTGATTAAATCTAAGCAGTCGGTAGAGAATACTGAAACTATAGCGCCCCCCTTTGCTTATTTGGAATGACTAATGGGATACCTTGGAAAACCCAACAGTTCAGATTTGACGATTCAATTTGAAGCGCAGGATACTCCCAGCCGACCAATCATGTGATGTTCCCTAATCTATAATCAGAAGCGAGGCTTGGTTGTTTTAGTGTTCACTTAGAACCATCCTCTCCGAACAAGCAGTATTGCCATCACGCCAAGAAGGCTGAGAAGCTCATTACACTGATAGCGATTCCAGCGTAAGACCCAATCAACATAGTCAAAATTATTCTAATCATAAAGTATACGATGGACGTGTGGGTTATTAAGCCGTGTTTCTATTCATGGACGGGGCGTAGGCCTCTCCTTTGTATACATGCATTGGTATTGGTCTTGAAAGGAGTTATCCTTCAAACTGTGCAGGGTAATTGATGTCGTTCACTCTTCTTCATCACTTACAAAGGGATTCTTCCCCGAAATCCAAAGCCACATTAGGAACAAAATCAGAACTGACCATGGAATAGCTATGGTGACAGTCTGACCAAAATATTCCAGTGAGATGAAGTAAAGTAATGGTTGTAAAATAAGTACAAGTCGTAAAAATGGAGTGATTCCTATTTTGCGCTCCATAGAGCACCTTACTTTTATTTTGTAAATAAAGATTAGGTGGCTTAAAAGGGATCTCTCACTCCATGTGTTGACTAGCGCTGGATATCATCAGAGGAAGGGCGACAAATAGAGCGCAGATACTATTGACCGATATGGTAAAAATGTCAGGTTGTATTCCTTCTAGGGTTGTCAAAACTATGCTTAAGACCATACCAATTCCAAGAGTACCCCATGCTATGTAGACACCGAGCCTCTTCCTCTGAGCTATCAATACTCCTCCCGACACGCCCACAACTCCTATGATTAGGATTAGAAGACCTAATACTGCCACCACCATTCCTAAACCGGTTGTTTCATCATCTCCAGTTTCAGCACCAAAGCCGCCAAGAAGCGCCCCCCCTATCAGCATAAATAGCCCACCTAAAATCGGCAGGACACTGTAAATTGCGAACAGCGTCCCCACTACAACCGGCAAGGAGCTCTTGGTCTGGTAGAATACTGATGGCTGTACGAATCCCTGTACCGGCGAGGGTTGCCCTTGGATTAATTGCGTCTCTGGTGGTCGTTCTTCCATGATTACCAATGGAATATTCTTCCTTATTGTATTTTGGTACAGAATAGTTAAGATTTGAATTAAATCAATGGTTGGCAGAACTCTTATTGATGATAATATCCTCTTCTATAGAGGTTATGATGACCCTCCCATTAAGCCTGATACTATCTATGAAATTTTATGCTCTGCCTCTTTTTCTTCATTAAACGGTTACAAATCTTTAGTCAATGCTTCTATGCCCAATTCTGTGATATAAAGAGAATTCTTCAAACCTGTTCTTTTTCTTTCGACCATTTCCCATTTGAACAATGAACGAATATGATACGATAGCACTTGAGAAGAAATTCCTATTTCTTTAGCTAAATCTAAACCACTAGGACCTTTCAAATCCATCAACTCTGCTTGGTTTAAATGCATTAAAATAGTTTTTTTTATAGAGTTCTTACTGAAATTAATTTCTAAAAGTTGACTTGTAATTTCGGACTCATTAGATACTGTATCTGCAAAGAATACTAGTAATCTTCCTTCTTTTCTAGACCAGATTAAACCGTCTTTCTCTAATATATCTAGATGATATGTTGCTTGATTATTTCCCAGATTAGAAAGCCTTGTTAACGCAGAAAGGTGAATTCCGGGATTGCTTTCAATATACCCATATATGCGACCTCTTTGAAAATCTCCATTCTGCGTTTTTTTGACTGCTCCTATTAGTAATAGAAAGCTTAACCACGCTTTTCTAGATACTACCCATCTGACAGGTTCAATTGTATATACTGTACCAGTTGAAATGATCAATACTGAACTTAATGCCAATATTTGTACATCTTCATATTCTAAGAAGTCATTGTTTTTTATTATTTCATAATCAATTAGTGTTTTAATAATTAATAAATCACATTTACCATCTTCGTTAATATCTAATGGATAACTTTTATTATTAATCGGAGATGTTTTGCATAATAACTCATCAAAATCACTCCATGTATCGTTGTCTGTATCTTTATCCAATGAATCGCATATACCATCATTATCTAGGTCATTTGGTATCGATTCTGAATTTAAAGAATCAGTTCCACAAATATTCTCAACACTATCGATCCATCCATCGTTATCATCATCGATATCAAGTTCATCACATATTCCCGATGAGTCAGAGTCTGTTGGTATTGATTCAGAATCTAATGGATCGGTACCACACGCCTCTTCAAAATAATTAATCCATCCATCTTCATCGCTATCTGCTTCATCTGCGGCGGAATTAAAACTCGCTAGACTCAGTAGTACAACCAAGCAAAATAGAAGAGTGGATGCCCGGAACATGCTATACCTTCACTGCATTCATTTTAGAGGTTATTTACACAAGTGTTCCCGACTGAGGATGCAAGAATTCCATCTGGACAAATAGCCCCGTCCCATATCACGCCTGTAATATCAGCAGGCCCATATGATGGATTTAGGTAAGCAAGATTTGCCCCGGTCAAATCTGCTCCAGTTAAATTAGCATATCTGAGATCTAAGTCCCACATCATCGCATTTGTAAGATTCGCATACGAGAGGTTGACCATCAACCAATCTCCACCGCCATATATCCAAGCATTAGCAAGATTGGCACCAGACATATCACTGTATCTGAATTCAGTACTTACCAGTATGGCACTAACAAATTGTGCATCGGTGAAATCACTTTGCCTGAATATGCCTAAAGACATTGCGGCATTAGAAAAATCAGCACGATGGAATGTAGAAAATATACCATCCGAACCATACAAATTAGCATTTACAAAACTAGCGTCTGAAAGGTTGGAATAGGATAAACTCGCATTCTTCAAATTCGCAAAATCAAATATCGGAGGATTGATTTGCCACCCCAGACCGTTATTGATGTTGAACAGTTCCGAACCTTGGAAATCTAGATAAGAAAAATCGTTCATTGCTCTAGTGTTATTTAGTCTATTTTCTAAGTCATAAATTGAAGTTTGAAGGCTTTCCTGAAGATTCTGTAGCGATTGTTGTAATGCCTCAACTTCCGACCTATTAACCTCATCAACATTATCAAAATCATCGATAATTTTAGAAATTTGATTTATTGAATATTCACTATTCTGCATATTAGTCTGTAACGAGTTTAAAGATAATAGTAAATCATCAAAAGCGGCTGCATTTGTTTGGTTAATCTCATCAAGGGTTTGACTATTAGCTAATATTAAAGCTTCCATTGCACCAACATAACTTGATTCTAAATCAGATAATAATCTTTGATAGTTGGCTTCTAAAGATTGTATCGCTTGCATATTTGCGGCCTCAATTTGTGATATTGATACTGATAAAACGTCATTTGTTTGTTCTTGTTCTGCCAATTCATGTGCTAAATTTAGCTGCGATGATTCCAAATCAGTAATTCTTGTATTTTGCTCGTTAGTTCCGGTATCATCAGAAGTTGTACATCCAGCTAGGGAAGATGCGATTATCATTATCACTAGGATTAAAGATTCATTTTTCATAGCCAGTCGATACAAGTAGTCCATATAAGCAGATTGGGTCAATTTTTTGATATAGTTGAATCTTAATAAACTAGTCATCTAAAATCAATGGACATTAGAAGAAACCTTACCATTTACCAGTAATGGTTAATTCTCATAATTATATTTCCCTTTTTTTAAAGAAAGTTATCTGCTCGATTAAGCACCCATTCAAACATTGATTCAAGACTAGGTTGGAGCAATATAGCATCTTTTGTAAGTGCATATTCAACTGTTGCTGGTACAGTTGCATAAGCAGTACGAGAGACTAGTCCATGGGCTTCAAGTTCTCCTAAACGTCTTGCAACAGTTGTTGAAGACGATTCGACGCGCTTCTTGATTTCTGAGAAACGCATAGGAGAAGGATCACAATTCATCACATAGAGAATATTGAGCATCTTAGATTTTGAAAGTAAAACCAATAAATCATCAACGTGAGTTCGAGCTGATTCACACATCGATTCCATGCGCTGTGATTGTACTTGAGACATGAAGTTCTTAGGTATCATTTTGTTATTAAGATACGGGTTACAACATTGTTACAAAAGAACATCACTGCCACTTTTTGCTTTACATACAGAAGTTAACTGCCAGAGGTAATGATAGCACATCCGAACAACAAAACAATGCAAATAATCGGTTTCTCAAAGTACGGTAAGCCCAATCAATTAAAGAAAACAAGTGTAGCTTACCCACACGGTTTTGATAAATCAAACAACATCGTAATCAAAGTTCATGCTTCGGCCATCAACCCAGTCGACAAAGCCCTGCTCTCAGGTGACTTGAAAATGGTACGGCCAATTGCATCCTTTCCTCATGTTATTTGTTACGATGTAGCTGGTGTTGTTGAAGAAGCAGATCTCGAGGGAAAATTCTCCGTAGGACAACCTGTATTTGCTCGTCTTTTTGGGAACGCAAGTGATGGAAAGAAAACCCCCTGGTACAGAGGTGCAATGGCGGAGTATTGCGTTGCAGATACTGCAAATGTGGTGCTAAAACCGAATAATCTTACGTTTGAAGAGGCTTCATCTATCCCACTTGTTGGTATGACTGCGCTTCAGGTTCTAAAATCATCAGGACTCAAAGAAGGTGATTCCATTTTCATTTCAGGGGGAGCCGGTGGTGTTGGTACAATGGCTATTCAATTAGCAAAACACGTGTTCAAGGCTAAGTTAGTTGTCACAACCGCATCCAAGGGAGAGAAAGAAGAGTTGTGCAAGAGTCTTGGAGCAGATGTCGTTTTGGATTACAAAAATACCAAATTTGAAGATATTTATGGTAGCGGCAGTGAAGAGAAGTTTAACGTATGTTTTGATACGACAGGAGAAAGTCTCGAGATGGCGAATATTGTCAAGCAGGATGGACAAATTGTAACAATTGCTGGAATGCCTACTCTCGAAGAAATACGCCGAATCGGAGGTACAGCATGGATACTCAAACTCTTTTTGAAGCAAAGGGAGAATCGGAAGGAGTACAAAGCGGCTAAATCTGTGAACGCTGATTGGAATTATCTATTTCTTTCACCAAGTCATGAAGATCTCTCAAACCTTGCAAAATACCTCAAAAATAGTGTTATTGAGCCTGTGCTTGACGGTATTTGGGACTTCCATTCAGAAGATAACCAGCTAGGTTGGCAAGGGGCATTCGATCGTTCTTTTTCTGGTCATGCAAAGGGCAAATGTGTGGTACAAATTATATCTTGAGCTCCATTCTCTAAGTATTGGTGATAAATAACGAGATGTTATCTTAGTTATTTCAACTTGTAATTGTGTAGTTTATTTGACTTTATACGACATTATATTTTCAAATGGGTACTTAAAATAAAATAATCTAGAGTAAACAACATATTGTGAAGTATTATCATAGGTTAATGATTAAAATGAACTGGAATATAATTTGGAGATGGATGCATATTATGTCTGCCGTTCCAATAATCGTTTACTTCGCAGCCATATCAAATTTTGATTATCGATGGTCGGCATCCACCGATGAACTGATTGCAAATTACTTCATATGGCTACTAATGTGGACAGGGATAGCGAAATGGAGGTATCCAAGATATAAGAAATGGAGAAACAGAAAAAACGAGAGGCAAAAGCACTTGATGTTACATAATCACTTTAACCCGGTTTCGCGCGAGATAAAGTCATGGAAGAAAAAACATGGGTCATAGATTCGAATGCATTCATTCATTTCGGTAATCTTGCTAAAAAAGAATTCAAAGACGATCTATCTAAATGCCTCATAAAAAGCGAAGGAGCATTCCATGTAACTTCAGGAGTTCATGGTGAAATCAGAAATGTCAGATTCAAAGTTTGGGATGGAAGACCGAATCTACTAGAAACATTACAAGACATTATGATCACCTCAGAAGTTTCTGAAGCGGAAATAAGAAGTGTTGCATCTCTAATTGGAGAGAAGGCTTCGCCACAAGATGTTGATCTTTCACTAATGATTCTAGCTGCTAAATATCACCAAGATGGGAAAAAAGTAACACTAGTCACAGACGACTTCAAGATGACTACAACGAAGGAAAAAGCGAGTTTTGGTTTCGATACATGCCCTCCTTCTACGTTCTTATTTAGGATTTCAGAAGATGTCCAAGGCCAGCCCTCTAGCCGTATGAAGGCCTTGTCCAGAAGAGTTCGTTCAGCGGAAATGAGGTATGCCATTAGCAGAGCAGCAGAATATGATGTGCAGTCAAAACTTACTTGGCTTGTAGACAGTCTTCTTACTAGCAGACCAAATTTACCAAGCCCAACTAATGAAGCAGAAGAAAAGGATGAGAAAGAAGTAATGGTGAGGACTCTTCAAAGAATATTAAGAGGTGAAAAGGTCAAATCATCTAGAAAGAATAAACTAGGAAAGTTACCAGAAATTTGCCATCCAGCTTCTGAAATCGATCAATCCCTTGAGAAGATTTTAGAAATGGATGAAGTGACTGATTTACCTAGAATATACAGTGAATTGGTTGAATTATCAAGAAAATGTCAGGAATCTGTGGGACTGGGATTAGCTTCCATGAATGATAATATTGCAGGAATAGCTCATCGTGCTATTGCTGGCCCTCTTTCAAGGCTTGAAACTGTACTCGGGATGCTTGCAGGACTTCTTGGTAGGATAGAAATTTCCAGATTACATCTATCTAGGTCATTATATCTATCAAGCCTTAGTCTTGATGATGTAGCTGAATTGAAGACACTATATCAGCTGGGACTTCTGAATCTTTCTTCTGAGTCTAATGAGAGGGCTGCAGAACTATTCGATAAGACCAATCAACTTGCTAAAGAAAGAGACTATCCTAATCTTATTTATTTGATTGCAGCAGCTCTTTCTAGATTCTTGTCAGGAGAGGAGGAAATTGCTACTTCACAACTTGAGCAAGCTAGAGCGCAAATTGAAGATGATAAAGAGGGAGCGATTCAACAACTTCTGAAACTCGCTCATTCACTTCTTGGTGTCGACCGTCCATGGTTTGCGTTGGAAATTTTTGATGAAGCATTGGAATGTGCTGTGGAAGTAAGTAGCCCTAAAGCAGAGGAGATTAAAGAAATGCTTCTACTTGCAAATACTGCAGCTACAGGAGTTGAGAACAAGCAACTTACAAAAATACGAAAGTTTCTAGATAATTTAAATAAGGTTTCATCTGATAAAGAAAAGGATGTTAAAATACGCCAAGAAGCTATCAAAGAGTCTATGAAAGATCAAGAACAAACGGAAATAGAATATTGGGATGATTGGCGTGAAGCAGATAAGTTACTGATAGATGGTAGTACTCTGCATATTGTACGTTCAGAGGTAGATGATGAAGGGCGTGTACTTTTGGTAGTACATCACAGTATTTATGGTGGCCTAGGAGTTTTTATCCCCAATGATGCTCCAGAAGTTTCTGCAAACCAGAATGTGAAATTGTCTGGAACTCGGATAAAGGTTGCAAAGCCTCCAGAATCTCTAGAAGAAGATCAAAATATCAAGGGAATAGTTGCTCTTGAAAATCCAGAAGCATTGGAAGTGAGTTTGGAAGAGAGCAAATTCGAATAATATTCTGATTCTTGTGTATTAATTTCCAATTAATTTGTAATCTGGCGAAAGTGGTGTTGCGCCGGTTTCCATGGAAATTATTTGGCCATCTTTGAAACGCATGAATGACATTACTGCTTCAGAGTCAGAGTCATTTGCAAAGTGAACAATTGAATGTGCAACTCCAACTTCATCATTCTCGAACAAAATTCTATTGTTTTCTGATGTCGGCCTGTTTTCACTATTCACAAACCCCAAAATATCAGACTTACTCATAGTCATGCCACCAACATGTGGATTGAAAACGCAATCATTATGGATAAGCATTTCAAGTTTTTCAACATCTCCATTTTCCCAGGCTTCATTATACGCTTCTATTACAGGCATGAATGAGCCAGAACTCCTTTTAGATTTAATACGGTCGGTTGGTAGTCTACCTTCCCGAGTTTTATTCAAAGTGAAATTACTGTATAATAAGCATATTTTAGAATATATTATTAATTATTATTAATTAGTGAAATTATGAAGCAAGAAAATAATGGTTTAGGGCATCGGTGGAAAATAATACCTCTTCCAATGAAAATAATGTTGATTACATTAGACGCAGGGTTTTTGTTAGCTGTGCTTTATTATTTTAATTTCATTTAATGCAAAACTTATAATTCAATATTTTTTACGTTTAAACGCCCTATAAAAATCATTACAGCCATCAATAAAACATGGATTAGTGGAATATAAAATAAATCAAATCTACTTACACTTATGACAGTTAAATATGCTGTGAGTATTGCCATAAATCCTGGAATTATTGCAAAAAATATAAGTAATTTTCTAGTTTTTTGCCAAAATCCTAATATGAATATAACCAAACAAATCGGAATCGTAATCATTGAAAGAAGAGTTGCTCCTAAAATCCCACAGGCTTTAGCATTGATACATAATCCTTGGGCAGGGGTAGGAATAAGCACTATAAGTAACAATATCGGAACTAGCACAACTGCTGGATTACGAACCTTATATCTTGACTGAGTCATATTATTAGGTTCGTATTAAAGCACTTAGTCATTTATGAATATAATACTCTTCAAAATTATTTATTCTAATTGCCACACCCGCATCCAGGAGAATCACAAGATGAATCGTCGATGTTCTCCTCTCGCTCTGTCTTTTGTTTCATTTTCATATTCATCTTTCTGAGTTTAGCTAGACCCTTAAAGCCACGTGAAGCCATATTCTTGGGATAGGACATGGGTACAAAATATTTTTTATTCAAAAATCTATTTTATATATCAAGAATAGATTAGTCTTCCTTCCATTCCACCTGCTACCTCAATAA
>Ga0315320_10005513_pt1 | contig 10375 bp, 9 predicted proteins | sample M140m21515metaG_FD_203458 | JGI IMG/M metagenome (GOLD analysis project Ga0315320, IMG submission 203458) | Ammonia-oxidizing marine archaeal communities from Monterey Bay, California, United States - M1 40m 21515 | ecosystem: Environmental > Aquatic > Marine > Coastal | place: USA: California...
CCTTCGCTTATCGGCCATGGCATACCGCGGTAAACAACTAGTATTTGCATTGGCTTACAATATAACAGCTTTCATAGCCTCGAGTAATTCATAGCCAAACTCTTCTGCCTTTGCTGGGCCAATGCCCGGCACCTTCAATAATTCGCTTTCATTTTCAGGGGCGTAGGATGCTATCTGGTCGAGCACCTTGTTGCTGAAAATTCTATAGGCCGGCACACCAAGCTCTTTTGCTTTAGTGTTGCGCCACTCTTTAATCGCTGCCGCCAAATCTGCGTCGACTGTCCCGGCAATTGAGGGCACAACCGTGTGAAGACTTAGCAGGATAGCGTCGTCGTTATCAAGCACTGAAGTAGCTTTGGAGGTGATGTCGATTACGGGGTATTCAGAGCCCGTTACCGCCAAATAGCCCGCATCGAGCAAGGCCTGAATGACATCTTCGACTGCAGCAAGCGTTTGCCCGCGCAGTGCGCCGTGCCCTATCGCATGCTGCGGAATAGTTGCCGCTTTACTGCCACAGAGAATCGCAGCATTCTTTTTGCGGCCGTACTTAACGCCCGACAAGGCCACGCTTTTAAGAATAGTATGCGCAACATCATGTTGTTTGCCACTGACAGCTTGTGGCGGATTATTCAAGCTACGCTCGCAGCGACAACATTGGCCACAACCATCGGCAATTGCTGAAACGTCTGGGTCGCCAAAATAATCGAGCACTCGGCGCCATGAACAAACCGATGACTGTGCCCAGTCATACATACGGCTTAAGCGCCGCATCGACGCCTCAACGTGTCGCGGATCTGGCGACGCACCATCGTCGCTTTGTTTAATTAAAAAATCGTGCGTGCGATAATCTTTACCGCGCCACAACATCACCGCGACAGATTCTTTACCGTCGCGCCCAGCGCGCCCGAATTCTTGGTAGTAGTCTTCGAAACTGCGCGGCAAATGTAAATGAATCAACAAACGGATATCTGGTTTGTCGATACCCATGCCAAAGGCGTTTGTCGCAACCAACGCATCGAGTTCATCAGCAATAAACTGGTCTTGTACTAGCACGCGACTTTCGCCGTCGCAGCCACCATGATAAAACGCCGCCCTCAAACCTTGGCGCGCCAAATCGTCGACCAACTCTTCGCAAGCGCGACGTGTGCCAGCATAAATCAAAGCCGGAGCATTGCCCTCGCGGCCCTTCACTAAACGGACGGCCTCGGCATTACGCAAAGCGTCGGAGGTCATTTTTCGTGTTTCGATTTTGATGTTGTCACGTAAAAAACCACGCACGAACACATCTGGGTTTTCGAACCCAAGTGCGGCGCCTAATTCAGAGCGCAACTCAGGTGTGGCTGTGGCGGTGAACGCCGCGGTGCGCTTAGGCTGCAACCACTCTAAAAACTTATCGATGTTCATGTAGTCGGGGCGGAAGTCATGCCCCCACCGTGCCACACAGTGCGCCTCGTCGATCGCGACTAGCGAAACAGTAGTCGACGCACGCGACAAGGTATTTAAAAACCACTGATTGCTCAAACGTTCGGGGGACACATATAAGAAGTGCAGCTTGCCTCCCAGTAAATCATCTTCGGCCTGCTTGCGCTCTTCGGGGCTTTGCGCGCTATCAAAAGACGCCGCCCTGACGCCTGCTTCTCTTAGGCCGCGTACCTGATCGCGCATCAGGGCAATCAGCGGCGAAATTACCAGGGTAGTTCCACCAAACAACAAGCCTGGTAGCTGGTAACAAAGCGATTTGCCTGCCCCAGTAGGCAGTACTGCCACTGTTGGGCCACCAGCCAAGATCGAGCGAATAACCTCAGTTTGTCCAGGCCGGAACTCAGCGTGTCCAAACACATCGGACAACACTGCCATCACCTGGCTGCGTGAGTAATTCATAAATATTATTTTATCGTCTGAGTAGTCCAACTACCGCACCTTCCTCAGGGAAGACGCCGCTGTCCCGCTTGTTGTAGACAATGTTTTCACCATACATGATGATGAAAACCCCGCCAGAGCCTGCAACCAGCTCTACTTCGGCATTGAGAGCATCCCTAATTTCAACGGCCACACGGGTCGCTTCGGGCAAGTAATTTCAAATTTCGCAGTATTCGATGGTTATTTTCATAAAAGTAGCATAATGCCTCTTGCACAGCATTCAAGCACTCGTATAATTCGTTAATGATACTGAGTCTCATTAACATTACGATCCTTTTCGCTTCGGCGCAGGGCGCTTCAATAACTGTAGATGCTCCAGAGCAACTACGATTTGGAGGCTACGGCGAAGCAACTTACCGCAATCTAGAGTCAGGGACGGATACTTTTGATATCCACCGCGTAATCCTTTACATGGGTTATGATTTCGACGACACTTGGACTTTTGACGCAGAGTTCGAATTCGAGCACGGCAACGAAACTTATGTGGAATTCGCTCAAATTGATGGTAAATTCTCCGATGAGATGAACTTCCGTACGGGACACTTGTTAGTTCCTATGGGCCTCATCAATCGAAACCACGAGCCAACTAACTTTTGGGGGCCTGTTCGCCCATTAGTTGAGCAAAAAATCATTCCTTCCACTTGGCATGAAAACGGAATGGGTGTTTTCGGCACCAGCGGCGATATGTCATACGAAGTATACATAATGAACGGATTTGACGATGATATAGATTTTAGCAATTCGGCTTTCCGCAGTGGTCGCCAGAAAGGCGTCAAGGCTAACGCCGAAAACATGGCTGTAGTCGCAAGCCTAGATTACCAAGTGACTCCTGGGCTCTCTATTGGCGGATCAATGTACTCTCAAAAAATCGAAAGCGCTGCTGCTGAACATGGGGTAGATATTGTCGAAGCACATCTACAATATGACAGTGGCGCCTTTCGTACCCGTGCATTAATGGTAAAAGGCACCGTTGATAATGCCGCCAACTTAGATGCCCACACGGCCAGCAACGAGGCTGCAACGGGAACGGTATGGGATGACTTTGGAGCAGATGCTGACGACGATGTCAGCGGCATGTATGTTGAATTCGGCTACGACTTGATGAGCCATTCTGAGAATGAATCATTAACTCCATTTTTCCGACATGAAACATACGAGCATAATGGAGCCGACATGGGCGCAAATGTCCTAGGCGTTTCTTACATGCCTAATCCAAACATAGCCTACAAACTAGGCTTACAATCAATCAACGCTGACGATTCCGAGAACAACGAAGATAACATCGAGTTCACGGTCGGCTGGCGATTCTAAATTTAACTTAACTTCCTAAAAAACCATGAAGGTAGTTACTTTTGTCTGCGTCAGCTTCGCCTGTTTAGTTGTTCCCAGAACATACTTAACACGCGACCAAGCTTTAGAAAAAGTGTGGGGAGAATCAGAGTTGGAGACAATCCAAAAAGCTGATCACACATTCTATTCGAGTTCGAACTCCGCAGACAAAAGTAGCGCCTCTTTTCACACGCAAAAAGTTCGCAGCAAAAGCCAAACAATTATGCTGCATATAACAGAAGAGGGGGAAATAATCGATATTCTTCTGTGTAAATTTAAAGAGCCCGTAAAATATAAGCCATCAAAGAAGTGGCTCAACCAATTTGTTGGCAAGACTCTTAATGAAGATTTGCGTTTAAAGCGAGACATTGATGGTGTAAGTGGAGCAACACTAACATCAAGAGCCACTATCAAGAGTGTTAGGGAAATCTTGACCGCATATGCTGAAAAGTGAACGAAACTTCTTACATGCCGCTAATGCCATAACTGGGATTAGCGGTATAGTCTATTTTGCGATGCTTTATTTTATTGAAGGTAGCAATGAATTCTCGATACTAAACCACCCTTGGCAGGATGCCGTACGTGATTGGCATATAGTTTTAGCTCCTCTACTTATTTTCGCAGTAGCATTAATTTTAAAAGGACATATCCTTAAAAAAATCCGAAACGATTACAGGGGGCGAGGTCGAATCAGTGGATTGCTACTGTGTGGGTTATTCCCAGTAATGGCCTTCAGTGCATATCTATTGCAAGTTTCAGCCAACGAAATCACATATAAGGCTTTTTTGTATTTACACAATACCTCCTCATTTTTATGGGTTGCTATCTACTTAATCCATCAGGCGCGTATGATGCGTCAATGATTTTAAGCTTAGCCGCCCTTTCCCTCTCGGCCCTACTCCAGGCCAGCGCCGAATCCACCCCAACTCCACGCCAAGATGACTGGTGGCAACAACGCCACCAGTCAATGAATAGCCGCGGCGAACAAATGGCCAACGATTGCCAATTAATATTTATTGGCGACTCAATCACTCAGGGCTGGGAGAACAATGGAGCAAATGTTTGGAAAGACAACTATGAAAAATACGGTGCGATAAACCTTGGCATCAGTGGCGATCAAACTCAGCATGTGTTGTGGCGACTGCAAAACGGAAACCTAGGCCCTATTAGCCCATCACTAGCAGTAATAATGATTGGCACCAATAATGCATCAGGCTCGCAACCTATAGACACCGCGGCCGGAATTACGGCGATTGTTGATGAGTTACACAAACAGCGACCAACCATGCAAATTTTGTTGCTCGATGTTTTCCCAAGAGGAGCAACTGCGGATGACCGTGGGCGCTTAATCAATGACAGCGTTAATGCGTTAATTGCGAAATTAGACTCTCGCAATCTCGTTGACGTGTTAGATATAAAAGATTATTTTTTATCTGACACCGGGCTATTGAGCCCAAAAATTATGCCTGACCTATTGCACTTGTCAGAGCTGGGATATGGCTTGTGGCGTGATGGAATAAAAGATTACATACGGCAGCACTATGCAATGGAGTTTTTGCGAGAGAACATGCCGAGCCCCGACGCTAACGCATTGTCAACGGATTTCCTAAGCAACAATGTCGCGTTAGCATACACTGCTTTCGACAAAGCGCCATGGCGCAATACGATTAGTGACGAATTGTTTATGAATTATGTTTTGCCCTACGCGCAGCTAAATGAAAAGCGCGAAGAGTGGCGTGAAAAATTAATGATCATCGCAGGTCCGATTGTCAAAGACTGTACGACCACCACCGAAGCCGCATTGGCATTAAATGAAAAACTATTCGGTGAGCTAAACGTCAAATACTCAACTGAGCGCAATCGCGCCGACCAAGCTCCGTCCGAGACCATCGAGACCGGACTAGCTTCCTGTACAGGGCTATCCATTCTGTTAGCGGACGCGTGTCGCGCAGTCGGAGTCCCAGCGCGGATCGCTGGTATAGCTAAATGGCCAGACGGCGAAGGAAACCATAGTTGGGTAGAAATATGGGACGACGGCTGGCATTTTTTAGGTGCCGCTGAACCCGATGCACAGGGTTTAAATAATGCTTGGTTTAAGGGGCGCGTTGCCGGAGCTATTCCTGGAGGCGAGAGTGCGGTATGGGCAGCAAGCTTCAAGCGCACTGCAGATTTGTTCCCATTACCATGGCTGCCCGAGCAAGATTATATTTACGCAACGGATGTTACCTCAAATTATATTGGGCAAGGTGACAGCGCCGATCCTTACCAAGGCATCTATGATGTAGCCCTTAATTACTTTTCTGAAACGCCCCTCAAGCGTGAAGGATTTACGTTCGACATGAACCTAGATGCTTTAGTGAAGGCCGACGTCGAACGCGCGCGCCAACAAGTATGGAAGGCCTACTGCAACCGCCCCGCAGTCGAACACATCAGAAAAGATTTCGACAACAACCAGGTAAGCGCCGGTGATTATGTTTCGCCTTACACCACAAAAGAAGTAGGCGTCCGTCCGCAAAACGGATGGCCGTTGGTAATCGCAATGCACGGCGGCGGCGGCGTGCCTAAAGAATTTAATGATTCGCAGTGGAAGCACATGCAAATCTATTACAAAGATCACCCTGAAGTAAGTGGCTATAAATACCTCGCATTGCGAGCGCCTAACGACTCCTGGAATGGGTTTTATGATTCTTACGTTTGGCCTCTAATCACCCAATTGATTAAACAATTCGCTATTTTAGGAGACATCGACCAGAACCGCGTTCACCTAATAGGCTACTCGCACGGCGGCTATGGTGCCTTTGCGATTGGCACCCGCATCCCACATCGTTTTGCTTCAGTACATGCCTCTGCCTCTGCGCCAACTGCTGGTGTTTCGACTGCTGCAACTTTACGCAATACCCATTTCAGCTTTATGGTTGGTGAACTAGACACAGCTTACGGTCGCGCTGAACGGTGCAAAGAATTTAACAATGAGCTTGCTGCGTTGCGCGGTGATAGCGACACGGACTACCCTGTTGAATTTAGTTTTATTTTAAATAACGGCCATGGTGGCTTGCCGGACCGCGACCTACTCACCCGCCAACTTCTGTTTTCTCGTGAAGCGCATCCAACACATTTAACTTGGCAGCTAAGCGATGACTCTACTCCTGAACTATCTTGGCTGAGTATCGACCAGCCTAAGAGCGGGCAGCAAATTGATGCAGCGATTAGTGGCCAAGAAATCAGTGTCGCCAGCAGCGAAGTTTCCGGCATGACGATTTGGCTCGACGAAAAATTAGTCGCTCTCGATCAGCAAGTCGTTCTCAAGCATAACGGTAAACACACTTTACATAGCGTGCAACCTAATATGAGTGCACTCTGTGAGTCCATGCTGTTAAGCGGAGACCCTAATCAAAGTTACGCGGCCAAACTAACCCAATAAGAAACTGGACTTATCCGAAATCAGAGCCAAATATCCAGGTTTAAAAACTTTTGTGTTTGGTGATAGCAAAGATCTCTGCGACGAACTGACTGCGTTGGTTATAAGAGGGAAAAAGATAGCTACTTGCGAAGCCCTGAGCGCTTACACCTCGGGAGAGGAACAGATGCCTGTACTCGGCCGAGTCGATCTCGCTCTAACTTGGGAGCAAAAACCTGCGGTCGCCATTCGGACTATAGAAATTGAAATTAGAAAGTTTCACGAGGTGGAAGAGGGCTTCGCCCTCGATGAAGGAGAAAATACTGATCTAGCCGGGTGGCGGAAAGATCACCAAGCTTACTTTGCGCGCACAGGTCATTTCCATCTAGAAATGAAAGTCGTATGCGAACGCTTTGAGGTTGTCGAAGTTTATTGATGGTAACGAAAAAATGACGCACCACCCCGAAGGCTGGTGCGTCATTAGATGTAAAACGTAAACGTTTTAGCCGGTTGAACGCTGAGCGCGATCCATTAGGTTCTTCAGCAAACCAACTGCAGCGATTACAACAATCAGGCCTGCGAGTGAGCTAAAGATCCCAGAGGCGTAGCCTCCTAAACCATATGGGATTTCGCCAAGCTTGGCAGAGGCATTGCCCCAGCCAGGTGCGTTGAGAAATACCAAGAATGCAGCGCCCATAGCGTAATCCTTAGAAGAATCGCCACCAGCACAATTCCAACCAATCCATGCACCAGCGCCTGTTACAAGCAGCGCAGCGATGTTTGCTAGGTCGGGACTTAGAGTATCAGCAATGCCGCCAATTACGGCGATTGCTACAGCAGTTAAAAAGAGTCTTTTTTCCATGTTCTATCAATCGACGCCCATTCTCAATATTTTCCATCATTTTTCGACACAATTAGCACTTTAATGCCCTATTGCCCTTTTCCGGGCATATTGGGCCAATCTTTGATATATAAATCTTGCTGAGAAAATGGAATTTCGATGTTATTTTTATCAAAAGCATGACAAATCGCCGTTAAAAGGTTGTGCTGGACCAATCCACGATACTGAGGGCTTGTAATCCAGCACAGTAGCTCAAAATCGAGACTAGAAGAGCCAAAACCGCGAAAACGGACGCGAGCAGCAGGAGTATTGCTGACATGGGGTATTCCCCCACCATTTACAACATCTAGGAGCAGTTTTTCAACTTGAGCAAGGTCGCTTCCATATGCAACTCCTACCGGTACGCGAACTCGCATGGCTCTAGTCGGGCCACCCGTCTCATTGACAATCTTGCCCCCACCAATCACGGAGTTAGGGATAGTGACCTCTATGTCGTCGCGCGTAATAATTCTCGTTGAGCGTAATCCGATAAAGGAAACCTCCCCGCGTTCGCCCGTATCTAGCTGAACATAATCTCCCACTCGGTAAGGCCGGTCTGCCAAAATGAAAACCCCAGCAAACAAATTTGACAAGGTGTCTTTAGAGGCAAAACCAATCGCAACACCCAAAATACCAGCGGACGCTAGCCAGCCTGTTGCATCAACATTCCATACCTGAATTACAGCGAATATGACCGCGCCAATAATTACTAACTTGCCAACATTGTCAAACAAGGGGTAGGTCGCTGACTGAAAAGCATTAAACCTCTTAGGGTGGCTAGTCGCAACAACCAGTAAAATATTTACCGCGCGGAAGGCAAATACTGACCAATAATAAAGAGAAATGGTCATCAACCATGGCGCGAAACTTGATGGCAGGGTCCCTGGCGGCAGCATAATCTTTGCAGCCAGGAATAATCCTATTAAATACAAAGTTGCGGTCACCGGTCGCTCGAATTCGTCTATCAATCGATCGTCGACGTCGGTGGCGGTGCGCTTAGCTATCCGTTTTAGGAGAGAGCTACTTATCCAATTAATAAGTTTGGCAGACACAAATGTGGCAACCAGCACAATAGCAGTTTGCGTAAAGTCATTAGTCGTGATTTCATCTAATTTACCACTGAGGTAATCCGTAATGGAATAAAGCGACGAGTGTGGTGTTGGATCTTGAAACATCATCAATCTAGCTGGCTTAATTTATGAGTAGTTTGTTGGCGCGCGACAGGGCTTATTGGCTGGTTCAACAACTGCCGCAAAATCTTCTGCGCCAGCGATTTGTCATTATACGTCATATACAGGTCGCTTAACTCATGACTAGCCGCTACATTATTCGGCTCTAGTTCAAGACAGCGCATAAAAGCAAGCGTAGATTCGTTAAAGTCACCACTCGCTGCGTAACATCTTGCTAAAGGCAAAAACACGGCGGCATTTTGTGGGTCCAATTCTGTAATGCGGCGTAGCAAGATGGCGGCATCAACATATAACTCGAGGCTGCTTGATGCGGTAGCATAATCGTAAGCCACGAATGCTGTTTGCAATAGCAGCTCACTATCGTTCGGCCAATCTTCTAGCATATGGACCAATAGCGCCATCGATTCTGAATAGCGGTCTAGCTGCGCGAAGGCAGCTGCGCGCATAGTAAGATGTTTCGGAGTAACCTCAGTAGAAAGCAATAACTGGTCGAGGCAATCCAAACAACGCTGCGATTGTGAACTCGCCAATGCCGTACGCGCGCACGCTTCTAAAATCATGGGCTCGCCATTGAGCGCAAATAAGTCACTGTATAGAGAGTGCGCTAATTGATGATTTCCCGATTGCTCATGGATAATTGCGCCTGAATAAGCCAAGTGTTGATCTACTTCGAACTCGGCGATTGCCATATTCAGCAACTGTTGCGCCGCAGATAGATTATGGTCTTGCAATAAGCACCAAATGTGCAAGCCCGCCAACGCGGTATTGTCGACCACGCTACGCGACTTTTGCAAACTAATGCACGCCGATGCAAATCTGCCGACGGAAATTTCCTGTACTGCGAAGCCAACCGACGGAGCCACGCGGTATTCGTCGTAGCGAAATTGCAGCGACAATGGCAGGCAGCTTTGGTCAATCACAGAAAATTCCTGGGACGTGACAGCCGCCTCAGGCCTACGCTCGCCTAGTAAGTTTGCGCATCCACCAATAATTAGCGGAAATATCAGGTATCCAGCAACTTGGTATTTCATTCTCACTCATTCTAACGTTACAATCTAACTATCCCCAATTATGAACGACAATAAATTTAAAGCCGTTTTCTTCGATGCCGAATTCACCCTGTTCTGCGAAAAAGTAAAACGCTCACAAATCTATCTCGACGCTGCTGCCGAGTATAGTTCTACAGATTTAAGCATCGACTTTGTCGAAGCCGAGCTATCACGTGCATTTAGCACAACCCAGGATTCGATTAACGGGCAGGTAAAGTTCAGCCGAGCATGGTGGATGAGCTACAACGCCAATGTACTTGCCGCACTTGACCTTAGCCCTAAAGATGCTGGCAAGGCGTCAAAAACCGTGACGGCGTACTTCTCCAAAGCGGCGGCTTACATGGTTTATCCAGAGGTGGTCGAGGTGTTAAAGACACTGTCGAGCGCCGGCATTCAAATTGGGATTATCGCTAACTGGTCAGAAGATTTACCCGTTTTGGCAAAGCGCTTAAAACTCGAGAAGCTGTTAGATTTCATCATTCCTAGCGCTGAATTGCGCACCGAAAAGCCTAATCGCGCAATTTTCGATCGCGCACTGTTCCGTTGCGGCGTTGCTGCAGAATCCGCTATTCACGTTGGCGCCGACTTTGAGCGCGATATTAGCGGCGCT
>Ga0315320_10005514_pt1 | contig 10375 bp, 11 predicted proteins | sample M140m21515metaG_FD_203458 | JGI IMG/M metagenome (GOLD analysis project Ga0315320, IMG submission 203458) | Ammonia-oxidizing marine archaeal communities from Monterey Bay, California, United States - M1 40m 21515 | ecosystem: Environmental > Aquatic > Marine > Coastal | place: USA: California...
ATATGCTGCGGTTATTCTATTAGCTCCGTTTATTTGATAGTATATTTCCGTGTTAGAATTAAACTGTATCCAAGTTGCCCCCGATGCCCCCATTAAGAAACTATTATTAGCATTAATAGTTCCCCATTCAAGCATTTTTGTAGTCCCAAACCAGAACCGACCTCTATAAGCGAAACAATCAAACCAACCCTCTCCGTTATTAGCATTTCTTCTTTGGAATTGAAGTCTAACATCATAATCTTTATTTTGTGTGAAAAAATCCATATACACATTTGTATCATTCGCGAAAACATCTGCTCCACTAATATTATTTGTTTGGTAAAGTCTTGTATAAGCATTATTACTAGAAAATCTTAAATTTCCATTACCAGCTCCGTCTGCTGGATAAAAATCTATTGTTTGATTTGATACTTTCAATCTCAACTGATTATTAATATTAGACCATACTTCCGCTGGGGAATTCGTAACAACGATATTATTTGACACATTTTTTGTTAAAATAAAAGTGTTATTTGTATTAATATCAGTCCAAGTTGTCCCCCCAATACCAATACCATAATTATTTGATGTAGCACTAAATAATCTCCCTATATATAAATTGTTTGATATTATATGTTCTTTTTCATCATCACTTAAAGTCAATAACCCTGTTCCATTAAAATCCACACTATTCACATCACGACTGGCATCAAGGTCTCGGCAAGTAATATCTCTACTAGCATTTAAATACTGTGTAGTTATTGTTCCACTTGCGGTCAAACCTTGATTGAAGGTTGTGAGGTCACCAAAAGTCTTTTGATTTAACGTCTGTGAGAAATTATTAATAGTGAATGTATCTGCTATTGCTGTTGCTGGTAAATCTATTTCTACTGATGTCAAAGCATTATATGCGTTATTAGAATAAAAATTCAAAGGTTCATTCACAAATTGGTTTATTGTGGTAATAGTATCAAATAAATTGGTGGTTTGTTGATTGAATATATTATATAACTCATGAGTGTAATATTTCTTGGTTTGGTTGTATAATGTGATTGAAGTGCGTGTTGTATATTTCTTGAATGTCTGTGGTCTATATACATCAATCAAATCATTTTCTGGTCTATAAAAAAAACCTTCTATGCTGTAATCAGTCCAAGATGCGTTGTAAAAATTTGTAAATAGTTTGTAATAAGCAACTGACGAACCTCCCGATGCTGGAACATAAGTTACACTTGTCACATACGTAGTTGAAAAATTTCCATTAAAATCTACAAACCGAATGAAGTCGTTTGCTTGCGGTAGTTTTGTTGTGAATATTGATGCTACTGCCACAAAATATGTATATCCTGCGTAATATTGAAACAAGTTGGAAGTTCCTGGTTCATATAGATAAGGAAGACTATTTCCAACGAAGTCATTAATATTAAACCCGTATAATGCTGATGCTACCGTTTGCGTTACTGATACGATTGTCATGCCTGTTTGTGAAACATTATTTGTATTTAATGCTGTATCTTGTTTCTCAAAAATATCATCTACTTGATACGAAGATGGTGATGCTGTTCCAAGATAGTATTTATTTCCAAATGTAATAAATTGTAACGCTGTCCCTCCGTTAATTGGTTGTTGGAAATTGATTGGATTAAACTGATTATTAAATGTTCTCGCATCACTCATCGTATTATTGAACGCGGTTGTATTTGATGTAAAGCAAACATTATTAATAGGCGCATATGTTGTGTTTGACATGCTACTATTGGATACAGACGAAGTTCCAAATAAAAATGTATAACCACCACCTAAAAAATTTACAATTATACAACCTGTAATATCAGTTGTCGGTGAAATATCATCGTTATTATTTGTGCTTGTGAATATGAAATTATTTTCAGGTTCTGCTGTAATGTAAAAACCATACGCTGACGATAGTTCATACCAGTCGTTGATATTGAGATTTGAGAACCCGTCTCTAAATATGAGAGTGTTTTTGTCTGGTGAGTAATTTGTTACACCTAAGAATGATGCCCCTAAATCTGCTGTGATTGTATTCGGTGATGTAATCGCATACGAATTTCCACCAAGGTTTGAACCCACTAATGAAATCGTATTATGATTGACGTATTTACCCGTTTGACTTGAAGGTGACAGTAAAAATGGTGTGCCTGTTATATCCTTGACATATGAATTCACAGTAGTAGATGCTGTGGTTTGTAATCGTGAGTATGATAACTGAACTTCATTATCGGCATCTATGCTTGAAGTAAATGCTTGATAATCAGTCCCATTTGATAAAACTGCCTGGGTGCCTGGACTTGATAAAAGGGTTGTATCAAATATAAATAAACCCCCATCATTAAACCCTGATAGATTACCCTGACTGGTTTGATTTGTAGGTGGTAACGAATAACTGTAAATGGTTGAACTTGTTCCTGCTATTTCCGCGTTTAATTTTGAACCGTATGGTGTATCATTTGCTCCTGTGGTTACAAGATTATCCAATACATACATGTCTAATTTTGTTGCTGTGTCACTTGAATATATGCGGTTGTTGAAATTGAAACCTGTTATTTGCCTGTTGAAAGTAGATGTAGGTGCTCCTGCTGGATACAGCAAACTGTATAAGTTTGTGTATGGTTCAGTATTCACTATTGTTGGTGGTGTTAAATTAGCATTCTCTACAAATCTTTGAAGACTGTAATTATCCTCTGTATTGAAATAAAAGTCACTCCCAATTTGAACGATAGATGTTTCTAATGTGATTGAAGATGGTGTCAATCCTGTTGTATTTAAAAGCGTTATAAGATGCCCTGTTATGCTTCCAATAAAATCACTCACCCCTGTGAATTGTATGCCCTGATTTGCTGCTAATCCTGTCGTCGTAATAGTATAAACCTGATTTGATGCTGTGATGTAACCTTGATATGTGTATAGTTCTGCTTTTCTCACCGTAGTATCAGGTGCTATACTTGCGACATTCGGCGATGTTGTGAGACTTGTAAGAGTTTTATTTACACAATCTATACCTGATAAAATACTTGAACCTACTGCGAATGTGCCCGTCTTTGATGTGTATAATAGTGTATTTGAATTTGAAAAGTAACCGTTTATCGTGCCAGTATTCTCTTCATTCATGATAAAAGGTGTGCCTAATCCATTTTGAAATGTCTTGAACCCTGTTATGACTTGGTCTGTATCCAACGTTACTCCTGTAACTGCTGTATCAATCTGGTTTTGAATTGTTTGTGTCGTATCTATTCCATCTAACGTTGCCAACTCTAATGGACTAATATCTATTGAATTCACATTTAAGTTACCTGTGAGTGTGGTTGTATTACTGAATGTCTTTGCTCCTGTAATTGTCTGTGTTCCCGTAATAGTCACAACATTAGTCAAGTCTGCTTCAATATTATCAATCTGCTGCTGTATGGTCTCATTTGTGTTAATACCATCTAATTGTGAGATTTCAGTTGGGGTTAAAGTAACACCATCAACTAACATGGAATTATTAATTTGTATGTTGTCAGTTATGATTGAGTTAGCGGTTAAATTATTCACCTCTATGTCTTCACTAAATATGCTAATAATACCGTTCATAGACCTTGTGCTGGTTAATTCGTTATAACTCATATTTATTATCTATACATTATATATATAATAAAATGGGACGTGAATGTATTAATTGTGGTGGTGAGATTATTGTGGGTAAAGTATTACATGAAGTTGAAGATAATGTTTATGAAGTTGAGATTAAAACAGAGTGCTTAGCGTGTGAGATATTGAGAAGAACAAGAAATGAAAAACGTGATTTATTGGATAAACTCAAACAAAAAAGACGACGACTTATATATTTAGAAGAACGCCTAAAATTTAGAAAAATCAAATATAATCGTGGAAATTATACAAAATATTGTGAAGAACGTTATAGTAATCCTGATAATTTTGAAGACTTTTAGATTTTCTCAAAGCGTAAGAAGAGCACAAACTGTGGGGTCTTTGCTGAAAGCACACCATCTAAATCACGAAACGCAACTTCCAGTATATTAGCATTAGGTCTTCCAACAATATTGACAGGTGGATTGGTGCTATAATCTGCTCTCAAACGGGCATGAGAACTGTGCGGTTCTTCGCTATAAACAAGTCCAATCTCTCTGCTCGTTCCAGAGTTCAACTCACCACCTTCTATGTTCTTAAAAGTTGTTCCTATGTTGTCTAATGATAGGGCGTACAAATCGGTTTCGTCTAATGTATTATTGACTTCACTCATGAATGAAAAACTTACTAAATACTCAGCATAAGGGTCTTCCAAGAACTGGTTCCAATATACTTTGAACTTAGCAACACCAGAAGCATAAGAAAGAGAGTTTTGCGATTTCAATACTAAATTAGTAGTCATACCTTATACTATTAATTTAGAAAATAATTTACATAAATAATTCTTGCTTTTTAGGTTCTCGTCTGGTCTTTTCCAATTCATTTTTTGGTTGTTGTCTTTGACCGTGTCCGTCTCTGCCTAATATTGGTTTGGGTGCTGGTGACGGTAATTTTGGAACAGATGCGTGACCTGGTCGTCTGCCTTCTTTACCTTCATGTGCTTTTTGAAACGCTGGTGCTCTAACAGGTAAAGGTTGTCCTATGTTTCCGCCTCGTTGTGCGTGTTCTACTGTTCTTTTTCCAATCTCGCTGCCGACTGCTGAACCCACAATTTGACCCACCCCCATCCCGATTAGTGTTCCTTCGGGGCCGAAAACTGAACCGATTGCCGCACCCGCCTCACCTCCTCCCATGCGACCCACCAAACTACCCACTCCACCACCTATTGTTGAAGCGGATTTCTTGAATGCTCCACCGATTTCACCACCAAGATGTCTAAAACCTCTTCCAAGTTTGCGAAAAAAACTCATTATAGTATAAGTATATATTTAATCATCGTTGATAATAATTTCGTCAAACTTTTTAAAAAGTCTCCCTGAACCTGTGTTTATTACTAAATATTCATGGGGTTTATTATATACCATTTTCTGTATTGCCTGACTGTAATCCTTGTATTGTGGTAAGGTTTCAACAAACATACTTTCCATTTCATCTGGACTAACTTTAAAGACAACAATATTATCGTATAATCTTCTCACTTCAAATGGAACTGATTTCCAAGTTTGGGATAGAATAAATGTCGCATAAATTCCTAGATGTCTTTTATTCATAGCTATTTGCTTTAATAATTTTTGAGTTGAAGAAACTTTTAATTCACTCGCCATATCGTCTATTATGATTGCTATTTTATCGCCTTCTTCACGTGCTTTTGCTCTTTCAATTATTTCATCTAAAACGTCACCGTTTAATTCGTTGAATATCTGGTCGTCTGGTAATTTGCTAAATATGTTATCGTCCATAGAGTTCATGGAATTTGCGGGCGCGATATAAAAAATAGTATCAAAACATTTCTTCAACATGTTCTTTGACTTGAACCAACTATACACTAAACTGCTTTTCCCTTGCCCTGGCTTCCCCAAAATTGCTGTTGTATTATGTTTATTCATACACGTTCTAGTCATTTCGTATTTGTTTAACTTGTCATGTAGTGGTTTATCACAACTCATTACACATATCGGTAAATCAGGTTTTTGATGCTTCTTTAATGTAATAGACATATACATTACATTAAGAAAAAGGTTACAACTTTATAAAGTATTTTAAGTGTTGATAGTTCTGGTTCCTGTCATATGTGTATCTATAAGTTTTTCCATGTATCTTACAAAGTTGTCTTATTATGGTAATAAATGAATTGTAGTTAAACTCTCTTGTTAGGTAAAACTTTTTTGAATTGTGGTAATACTCGTTTAAATCATTTAACCAAGGTTCTTGAAACTTGTGGAATAATATCTTTTTAAATGTGATGTAATCAATCACATATTCGTCCTTTTCTTGAATTGTAAATACATCTAATACGGTTAATAGATACATGATTGGTGGTTGCTCTTTGAATATTTGGTTCATATAATATATATCTACAATTTATTCCAGTCAATTACCCCACCTTTTGATTTTATTTGAACTGCTTTCTGTATCTGTGATTTGGTATATTTTTTCACATCTTTTAACGGGCGACATACACTTGGTTTGGTTTGCTTTGGGTGTTTATTACCACATACAAAATCAGTTTTATTTGCTAATCCCTGTGAATATGGTGTCAGGTTTTTCCACTTTTCTTTCAACCACGTTTGCGTTGTTCCTTTGGATTTTGATGGTTTCAGTCTGCCACCTAATGCTTGATATTTTTTTACCAACGCCATAGAACGGTAAGCACTTGGTTTTTTGTAATCATCATACACTTCTTTCTTTGCTCTCTCGTAAATAGATTTATCTAAATATTTATCCATATACTATACCTTACCATAAAATTTTATCGGCGAAAAATCCTGCGGTTCCCTTCTTACGTCTGTTTTCATCATGTCTAATTTTATATAATCGTCTGCGTTCCTCAGCAAATGCTAAACCCTTTTCTTTTTTATACGTAGGAAAATCTTTGTAACCTTTTGCTCCAATAGATGCCACCTTTGTATCATTTTTAAATACATCTATCTTCTTGTCTTTTCGTGTTGATGGTTTTATTTGAACTCCTAACTTCTTTGCCTGTTGTTTTGAGTATTCTGTAATTTCGTACATTATATATACCTTTTAGAAAAAAACGTATAAGTAAAATTTATGGATTTACTCCAAGTATAGCATCTATCAGTTGTGCCTTGTTTTTCTTTCCAATAGGTTGTCTCCTTTCTTTTAATATTTCTCTCAACTGTAATACAGTCATTCTTTGTAATTCTGCTCGGTCTCTGCCGACTGATGATACCGATGCTTCTGTAAAAGCACTCATGGGTTGAGTAATCTCGCTTCTTGCTGAACCTCCTCCTGTTGGTTCTGCCACATCAATTTCTCTTGCGATAGGAACACTTTCACCTGTATTTAAATCTAATTTTTTCCTATTTGCTGGTAGTTTAATAAGTTCTTCTTGTTGTCTTTCAACTGCCATTTGTCTTTGGAATAATTCTGTTGATAATAACTCGCTATCTCGTTTGCCTAATGCTGACAATCTTTCTAAATGGTTCTGTTTCATTTGTTCCCTGAAAGGTTCTCGTAATTTCCTGATGTCTTCCTCAATCAATTTAATTCTGCTTTCATCTGCGGTAAGAGTTGGTCTGGGTTGTGGTCTCGCTTGTGAGTAATACGCTTCCATGGGATTAAATGAAGGTCTCATTTGAATTATGGGTTGTTGTTGTGGAACTGTTTGCTTTCGTGCTTGTCCTGCTCGTCGTCTTCTTGGTTGATTGACAATAACAGTTACTTTTTGAGAAACCTTTTGCGTTTGAACTACCTTACCTTCTTTTTCTTCCAATAGTTTTTTCTGTGCTCGTGCTTTTGCTAAACTTTTATGTTTGTATTCTCTATTAGGTGACTTCAAAATAAATTGTTCTTTACCCTTCTTTAATATTTGATACGGCATACTATATAATTAAATAATATAATTTTATACACTCTCATATATAATTATACTTTATTATTTTCTTTTGGAACTTCTTCTTCCTCTTCAATAGGATGAGTAATATCATATTTGTTTTCAATAACAACGTCACGTTTTATTTTGATACAACCTAAACTCACTTCACTACATTTACTTTTATATCCATATTTCAAGCAACCAAGAATAAGTGCCACACCCATAGAAGCAATAGTAATGTAAAACACTTGTTGTTCGCTTTCCATATACATTAACTTAGAAAAAAGTTAATGCCATTTTTTCTGGTTCAGGTTCAACATATTGTTTAGGTGGTAACTGTTTCTTTGGTGCGGGTTGTCTTCGTTTCTTAATGATTTCTTTAACGACTTCTATTGGTGTCTCATCTTCACTAATCTCATCAATCTCTTCCTCTCTTACAATCTGCTTTTTTTTAATACCAACTGCTTTCTTAACAATCTTGGTCTCAGTTTTCTTTGCTAATTGTTTTTTATACTCTGCTAACAATTTGGCGTCCTCGTCTTGAACCTTTTTTCTATCTTCACGGTTCTTTTGACGACTTGCTAAACATCTATCCCATGCCGCCTTTTGTGCCTCAGTTCTTTCACGTTTTGGTTTAGGTTCTGCTGGTTCTTTCTTCTTGTAAATAGGTTTCTTAACAGGTTTCTTAACCTGAATACATTCATCCTCACTAACAACTTGTTCCTCTTCAACAACTTCCTCAGTTAAAACTTCTAAATCTTCCTGTGACATATATAATAGAATTAGATAATAAATTTAGAAGAAATGATTTAGGAAAAATGATATAAATATATAACGAATATATATATATATTAAAATGAAAGATTATGTCAAAAGAGCACAATATAACTACCGTGAAAAAAACAGAGATGAATATTTAGAGTATCAAAAGCAATACAAGAAGACTGATGCTTATAAAATTAGATGTAAAGAATATTATTTGAAACAAAAGATGAAAGATTTAAGAATACCTGAATTTAAGATATTTTGTAAAATGGGAATTATTTAGGAAAAATTGAAAGTATAAAATTGAAATAAATATATATTCTAAAAACTACTTAAAATAAAATCTTATTATAATATATAATAGTATAATATGACTACTAGACTTTTACAAGAAGCAACTTACCCTTTTGATGAGAGCATTAAACTTAAAATGAGAAAACTATTTAGAGAAGGATTAGGATTACCACGAAATGCTAGTGAGACACGAATAGCACAAGCAATAGGAGTATCACCAAGATATTTGTATAGATATTTAGCACAAGATTACAACGTATATGTTGAAACTGAGAACAGAAGAATATTAGCAGAACGCAGACAACGAACAGAGCAAAGGAGACAAGCAAGACTACAACAACAAAGAGAAGACCGATTATTTAATAACTTGTTGAATACTATACCATCACGAATTGTAACCACATTTACAGGTCTTAATAAAGAAAAGGTGGAGAGAATATTGAGAAGACTGATTGAAATACCAGATAGGTTCATAATTAGAATGAATAACAAGATTTATACTTTTAGTGATGTTACCAAAGATAGGTTATTGAATAATATTGATAGTTTATATGTTGAAACCGAAGCACAGGGAGAAGGGAGTGATATAGAACTAATTGACTATATTAGGGATATAAATGAACTAACTATTGAAAAGATTGCTTCCAATTATCAATACAAAGAAGGTGCGTTTTTCAAATATACTCATAACCTTAAAGGTTTAGATTTGAGTGATTTACAAATATACGAAACTGTTGAAGCAGAGAACTATAAAGACAATTGTTTTATACACGCTTTAATAGACCAAGTTGAAGAACCTATAATTCAAGATTGTAAGGATATGATACGTGGGAAACATACAACTGTCAAGTCTATTAAAGAAATAGCAGAAAGACACAATCTATATATTACTGTCAAGATGGAAGACAGGAATTATAGAAATTATGGAAACAAACTAAATAGACATGTTAAGATGTGTCTATTAGATAATCACTATTTCAAATTGTGTGATATTCCAGTAAATAGTTATGCTTTGAAAAACTATTTTGAAATATGTGATATAGAACTATGGAATGAAATATATAATAAAAGAAATCAAAAAGAACAACGATTTATTGATAGTTATAACGTAGTCAAACTGTTATTGGAAAACAAGGATACTCATTTACAACCTATAACAAAATGCGATGAACTATATAAAACATGTTACTATGATAATATAAATGAAATCAAGACATTAGAGTATGATGAAACAAATGCTATGTTGAATGAATATAAACCAAAAGAATTATTAGACGAATATAAACATAATGTGTTCTTTGATTTTGAAACAATAACAGAAGGAGATAAACATATACCTTATTTGTGTTGTATTAAATCAGGTTCATTAAAGAAAACATTTTATGGAAAAGAATGTGGTAAAGACATGTTAGATTATTTACATAAATATTACAAAGCACGTAGTATAAAACTCATAGCACATAATATAACATACGACCAAAAATTCTTATTTGATTATTTGAGTAAGCAGTCATATATCAAACGTGGTTCTAATATTATGAGCGGACAGGCAAGTTATTATTCATACGGTAAAGAACAAAAATTGAAGTTCCAAGATAGTTATAGTCTTATACCTGATAGATTAGCGAACTTTGGTAAGATGTTCGGTTTTACACAAGAAAAGGAGTTTATTCCATATGGTATGTATAACGCAGAAAATATTGAAAAAAGATTTATAAGTGATATTAGATATTATACAGATAGACAAGTATTATCTAATAATATCGGTAAAGATATTACACAGGAATTATGTGATGAATATTATGATAAGTTTATGGAGAATGCGAAAAAATGGAAATGTATATGTAA
>Ga0315320_10005516_pt1 | contig 10373 bp, 7 predicted proteins | sample M140m21515metaG_FD_203458 | JGI IMG/M metagenome (GOLD analysis project Ga0315320, IMG submission 203458) | Ammonia-oxidizing marine archaeal communities from Monterey Bay, California, United States - M1 40m 21515 | ecosystem: Environmental > Aquatic > Marine > Coastal | place: USA: California...
GTAAACTTGGTCGCGTGAATCACCGCGCAACTGTTTGCCTTGCTGTATCTTGAAAATGGCATAAGTGCGCGCCGCAATAGATTGCGCTTCGAGGGCGGCGCCAATGCTCGGAGTCTGGGAAGGGAGCTCACCGCAGATGACTCCGAGTACATAGTCCTCAAGCTTTAGTCGCAGATACAGATTGAGCTGTTGGTACTGATTAAGCCTGTTGCGCTCGGCTTCAATGATGAGTTCTCCGGGATAACTAAAGTAATTAAGTCGCAGGGCATCTTCGCCGTCGCAATGTAAATAAACATTGTCGCGATTAGCAGCATAAGCTCCCAATTTAGGACCGGTAATGTCGCACACCAGATTACCTTGAAAGTTGTCGCGTTCGATCAACACCTCATTGGTCTTCGAGTCGATTAATTGCCAACGACCAGATATCTCTAGAGGCAAGGCGTCATTACGTGACAGCGATTGCAATTTTACCGTAACAAACGGATTCACCACATCTGGCACCGGTGGGGCAACGGTCAGGACCTGCGCCAACAAAATAGCCAAGACGCTAAAAAGGGCTACGAAACCAACACCTAGCTTCTTACTCATGAACGTTAGTCCGTTCTATCGCGGCTTTGCCAGCAGCCGTGATGATGCGGCCTTGCGGAGTACGTTGCATGAAGCCTTGCTGAATAAGCCATGGTTCAATAACTTCAGCAAGTGTGTCTTCAGCTTCGTTTGCTGCAACACTAAGATTCTTTAACCCCAGTGGGCGCGATTCTTCTACCAGAGCCAAAGCCTTTAGAACTTTGCGATCACTTTCTTCAAGGCCATTATCATCGATGTTGAGCATCGCCAGAGTTTGTTCACAACACGGTTGATCAATCACACCATCAAAATCAATTTGCGCCAAATCGCGCGCACGCCGTAACAAGCGATTGGCAATACGCGGAGTACCGCGTGAAAATTTCGCCAAAGTCAGCGCAGCATCTTCGTCGAGTTGTACGCCGAGCAGCTTAGCCGAACGTAACAAGATCTGACAAATAGAATCGGTGTCATATGGTTGAAACGACAGGCGATGCCCAAAGCGCGAACGAAACGGTGGACTAAGCAGAGCTTCGCGAGTAGTAGCGCCCACCAAGGTAAAAGGCTGAATGTCAAGTTTCAGCAATCGCGCATGCTCGCCGCTGTCGAAAGTCCATTCAATCTGAAAGCGATCCATGGCGCCATAGAGGTATTCCTCAATTTCGACATTCATACGGTGGATTTCATCGATGAAAAGAATCGACCCAGCTGTAAGCTGGCTGAGAATTCCGACCAAATCTTTGGCTCGGTTCAGTGCTGGGCCAGAAATAATCTTCAATGGGCGTTGCAGCTCGTTACCTAAAGCCAAAGCCAGCGATGTCTTCCCAAGCCCTGGTTGACCCGTGAACAGCAGATGCTCGAGAACCTCATCGCGCTGTTGACAGGCGGTAATCATCAGCTTTAAGGGGGCTAAAAGCTCTTTTTGCCCCAAAAAGTCATTGAAGTCTTTAGGGCTGAGGCTGCGTTCGTATTCACTCTCGACCATTGCGCCAACATCGGTCGAGAAGGAGGATTCTTTAGGCATGGGTAGATTCTGACGCTTCGCTGTGCGGATTTCCACTACCCTGTGCGGAAACGCACTAAATAGTGTAAAAAAATAAGTTTAGTAGCCATATTTACTAGTCATAGAGCAGAAAACATGGCATGATAATTGCCCTAAGTAGCTGTACCTCCTTAGGCAAGATAAATAACCAAGATGAATCCAAGTCAAATAACCAAAGTCTTTGCGCTAGCATTAGTTGCTTCCGCTATTTCATGTTTTAATACCGACGAAGTCAAGGGTGGCTCAGGTAGTGAAAGCTCTTCAGTGATGGCCTTGACAGAAGTGACCAACGGCTTTGGTCGAATCCTGCCTTACCTCATTCCAATTGCAGACCCAGCTACTGGTGCTCCGACTGCACAGATTGTTGAGATCCGTTCACTAGAAGATTTATACAACAATCCTTCAACGGACTTGAATCCTATTTTGCCGCCAGCAGCATGGCCAGTAGCAGCAGTTAACCCAGCGAACGCTCCTGGCAACCACTTCGTGGTAGTTAGCTTCACTGGTGACATCGACGAAACTTCAGTCCTTGACCCTACAGCAGGAGGCCTTGCTAACAATGGTTTGACGGGCGCAATTACAGTTACAGCCTACAACAAAGCAACAGGTGAAAGTTCACCCGTCGAAGGCCGCGCATTTATTAATGGCTATACTTACTACGGCGGGGGCGCAGCGGGCCCAATTCGCGAGCGGTGGGTGGCTAAAGCAGGGTCGGCTGGCGTGACTGCACTCACTTTCGAACGCGATGGTATTGAAGTGACTCCGGGTATTGGTTTTCCCGGCACTTCTGATGCAGCTAGTGGTGTGCCAAACGGTTCATTCGCAAATGCGGGTAATTACATTGCAAAAAACACTTTTATGTTTGTTGCCGATACAGCATCTAATCCCGGCCTAAGCAGCTACGATACGTTCGATGCGAATGTGGTCTTGCGTGTCGTGATAAAAGGCAGTGAGCTTGGTGGAATTGAAGGCGGTGTTCGTTCAACGCGCGGTTTCTATCTTGAAAACGGTGGCATCGCGACTTCAGCTATTGCGGGCGATGATGGCGGCGCACCATTGCCGCTGCTTGATGGCGCTGGTGGCCGTGTTGTAACTAGTCCTCAAGACCTTGACATTGACGTCGCATGCGACAGTGACATTTATTTTTCTCTAGACGAAGCCTGCCAGCCACACACGCTCGGCCCCATTCCAGGCGCTTTCCCGCCTTCACTTTCCAATGAGTTCACTGTCGAATTCTACCCGCAGGTGCTTCCTGGTGAACCATTGCCGGGCGCTACAATCCCTTTGGCTTACACCGTAAGTCCAGTAAGCCCGTTTAACTTTACTGAGTTCGTCGTTAGTCCAGTGGTTCCTTTCCCTGGGCAAGACCCGCTTGGTGCGAGATCAACTGCTGAAGTAGCGTACTTCCATAAATCGGCTGAAGATTTGTTCGGCAACCGCGATAACGCATCTCCTGACAGCTCGCTAATATCATTCGTTGTCGGCTCAGATTGCCCTGGATTGGTCAATGCGCCTGTAATGCCAGGTTCTCTGATGATAGCTTCAAATGAAGGAATGAAGGTGCTCGACCTTGACGGTTTTGGTCAGGGTACTGGCGACCCAACTCACGACTTCATTCGCACGGAATACAATGTTACTTTTGACGATGACTACGGCAATATTCCAATGTCCGGCGATGTCTCGAAGTTCCCATTCAATCCAAACCTTTCACTGCAAGGAGTCTTTCCACCGCTAACGGCAGCCACTACAACACTTGCTGGTGGCTCGCGTGGTGTGTTTACCCTAACGCAAAACACATCTCTAGAGACGGCTCTAACGTCTAGCACTTCGATGGGGTCCATTGTTGATGTAATGATTGGCCATCCACTTGATCTGGCGTATAACAACTTTGAATGTATCTCTGGTGGACAAAATAATTGTGCAAGCTTGGCTTTCCAAACAATTCCAGGAAGTACAACGGGGGGGCGCGGTAACAATATTACTAACGCACCGCATCCAAACCCACCACGCTTAGAGTTATCCCCTTCTTGCTACTCACCATTGATTCAGGCTGAAGAGCCAACGTTGATGGGCCTTACAAGTACATTGGCGCCAGGAAACGCCTTCGGTAATCCAGCGACTGGCCAAAAGCCTTCAGGCTTGCTTACAGAATCGCTTAGTTACGGTGGCTTCTGGGGACCGGCTCCAGCTCAAACGGTATGTCCAACATTCGTGCTGCGCCAACAGGTTGGCCACTTCTTGTTTTTGCTAGATGCGACCAATTCAGAAATTGTGGTCCTTAACTCGAACCGCATGTCCATTATCAAGCGTGTTCCAGTAGTGAGCCCGCGCGACTTAGCAATCTCACCTGACTTAAACATTCTCGCTGTATCAAATAACAGTGCTTCAACGGTTACTTTTATTGATACCGATCCGTTCTCGCCGACTTTCCTTGAAGTAATCAAGGTGGTAAGTTTGGTTGATAGTAACAATCGTCGTGCACTTGGTCCGACTGAAATGGTATGGCAGGGCGACGGTGAAGATGTGCTAGTAATATGTGATCGTTCAGGTTCATTGGCCTTAGTCTCAGGCAACGGACTCGAAGTCCGTAAAATCATCTCTGGCGTTGCTAGCCCGAAATTGTTGGCTGTGACCGATCGTAGCTCATCTGTCTACACGACAGGACTGTATTATGCCTATGTCGTTTCAGAAACGGGTAGCATGAAGATTTTTGAATCCGGCCCAGATGGTTTGCAAGGTATTGGTTACGACGAGTTCATCGGCGAACCTTTGCTAGATGGTCGCAGTGGTTTCGAGAATCCAAGTGCGGTGTTGATTAATCCCGGTTCAACCAAACACTCGGTGTTTGTCGCATATGCGCCAACGACTGGCGCAACCATTGATGACATTTGGTTAGATTCATCGCCTACGGGTCCATTGACCATTCGCTTGGCTCCTGGTGTTGTGAGTGATCCAAGTCGTCGCGGTAAAGAATGGCTAATGATTAAGCAATACAAAAATGTGTTCTCTTCGTCTTCAATCCGCGATTTAGCTGTCGATGACCTAAATAACTTCGGTTCGATTTCAACGACATACTCCGTGTTTGGTGGTGGCAATCTCGTGCACCATAGCTCAAAAGCTTTGTCCCGCGCTGGTTCTCCTGTGTCGTTCCCTCGCTTCTTGTTTGCCGCTTCTTCAGCTGGTTTCATTGATGTGCTGAACATTACTGAAGGTACTGTCGCTGTTCCACCGATTCGCGTCGAAGGCGTCTCAGTTCTTGCACACTACTGGCGTCAGTAATTCCTGCGCAACGCTTAGCACTCGATAATACTTTCATTGAATGGTGGCCCCTGCAGGGAAGCAAGTGCAATCTATGTTTGGCGAAATCGCTGAACGCTATGATTTCTTAAACGGCTTTCTCAGTTTTGGCATCGACCGCCTTTGGCGCCGCAGGGCAATTAAAAGTGCAGCAGTCAGCGCAAACGATACAGTCTTGGATTTATGTTGTGGCACCGGAGATTTGGCCATTGCTTTCGCCACCGAAGGCTGCCAAACGATCGGGGCCGATTTCACCTATCAAATGTTGGCCAAAGCGCCACCGAAGGCTGATAAAAAGAAAGTCAATGTCGAGTGGGTGCAAGCAGATGCCCAGCAGCTACCCTTCGCCGACGACAGTTTTAACGTAGTTAGTATCGCCTTTGGTATTCGCAATGTCGAGAATGTCGAACTCGCGATACAGGAGTGTCACCGAGTTTTAAAAGAAGGCGGACGACTGGTGGTACTCGAGTTTTTTCCTATCCCGAACCCGGTGTGGCGCTTTTTGTTCCGCTTGTATTTTTTGCGAGTGCTACCGGTTATTGCTGCAGTGGTGCGGGCAGGGCGTACGGGTGCTTATACTTACTTACCAGAAAGCGTCGACGCGTTTTATACGGCCAACGCCTTCGCGAAATTGCTAACATCTAACGGACTCCAATTGTTGTCAGATACCGCCCTTACGGGTGGAGTCTCTCGCTTGTTCGTCGCTGTTAAAAAATCATAGTGAATTCTCTAGTCGCACCTTTTCGCCGCGATCCAGCTGTTAGCTTTTTGATGCTGTTGCCATTGGCACTATTGCATCTTAGTGGCTACTCTTCGGCGGGACTTAGAGAATCGTGGCTGGTCGAATACGTATTAATGCAGTGGCAACCCTATGCTTTGCCGGTACTGGTACTGTTATTGATTGCGGCGATTTTATGGTCGATTGGCCGAATACGATCTTTAGAATTACCGTGGCGCGGTGGCGCGACCCTTATTTTTGCTGAAGCATTGTGCTGGGCGGTAGTGCTCGGGCCACTACTTAGTTTCTTGAGATCGGTGATTGATGTCGAGCTACTGCCGTTGCTCGTCACCGGCGGGGGCGAAAGTTTATCAGTGCATGTTAAGTTGTCTATTGCGGCTGGAGCAGGTCTCTACGAAGAGCTGGTGTTTCGCGTGGTATTACTTGGAGGTTTCGCAATGCTCTTGCGAGCTTTTTTCCTCAACTTTTTTAGTGATGCAATCGCTCGTAAAGTTGGCTTTGCGATTGCTTTATTTGCCTCTGCGATTCTTTTTGCTGCGGCTCATGGCATAATGGGGGATCAAAGCGCATTCGAGACAGGGCCGTTGGTTTACCGTAGCCTGGCGGGCATCGCCTTCGGCTTGCTATTCTGGTTTCGCGGACTTGCGATTTGTGCCTACGCACACTTTGCCTATGATGCCATCTTGCTGATAAAATTAGACTAATGGAAAACACTAGTCCACCACGCCGAGTTGTTCTTGCTGTCAGCGGGGCGAGCGGAGCAATCTATGCAGTGCGTTGCTTACAAATGCTTGTCGCCTCTGATATCGAGGTCGAACTGATTTATTCCAATGCGGCGCGGCGTGTGTTGGTAGAAGAATGCGACATCCATTTTGATGGCGATTTAGCTGTCTTGCTTCCCGACCCAGCGACCCATGCTTTAGTGACAGTGCATGCGCACGATGACATCGGCGCACGTCCTGCATCTGGCAGTGGTCTTGGCGAGGCGGTTATTGTGCTGCCATGCTCGCTTTCAACGTTGGCGGGTATCAGTTGCGGTAGTGCGGCGAACTTGATTGAACGCAGCGCGCAGGTAGCGCTCAAAGAACAGCGTAAATTAGTGATAGTACCGCGAGAAACGCCACTGTCACGGACTCATTTAGATCACATGTCGCGGTTGGCTTGGGCAGGAGCGACAATTTTGCCAGCCAGCCCAGGTTTCTATCACCGTCCACAAAGCATTGAGCAATTAGTCGATCAGGTGTGTGCCAAAATATTGGGAGTGTGTGATATTCCGCAATCAACCGTTGCCCCTTGGACGGGGTCTGCAACGGATGAATAGTTCATTCCGCAACACTTTGCGCATGATTAAATTCGAGCACAGTGTGTTCGCTTTGCCATTCGCCCTCAGCGGCGCTGTTATCGCCGCTAACGGCATGCCGCCATTAGTTGATTTGGTGCTACTGGTGTTGGCTGCGGTGTTCGCGCGCTCAGCAGCGATGGCTTACAACCGCGTCCACGATCGTCATCATGACGCATCAAACGAGCGCACGGCAAACCGTGAATTAGTCGTCGGTACTTTGTCTGTGCGTTATGCGATTAGCTTTACTCTTTTTTGCAGCTTTGCTTTTATTGGCATAGCACTTTTACTCGCTCCAATTTGTGGATGGCTGTCACTGCCGTGCCTTATGGTGTTACTGGGCTACTCACACCTGAAGCGCTATTCGTATCTGTGTCATCTGGGTTTAGGTATCGCACTAGGCTTGGCTCCGGCTGGCGCATGGTTGGCGGTAAACAAAAGCTTTGATGGCGACTGGCAACTGCCGTTAATCATCGGCGCTGGCGTTAGCTTGTGGGTTGCCGGTTTCGATTTACTTTATGCCATTCAAGATATTGAGCATGACTTGCAGCAAGGCACCTTCTCTATACCTGCCAGATTCGGCACGACGGCAACTAAGTGCGTTGCGATGGTTTGCTTCATTAGTGCCGTAGTTTTATGGGGTAACGGCAATCAACAATTAGGTTTAGGGTCGATCTCAATGCTCGGCCTAGCGCTCGTCGCGGCTTTATTGGCTGCCGAGCTGTTCTTGGTACACCACTATGGCAAAGAGAAAGTACCGATGGCATTTTTTAAGGTCAACGCCTGGGTGCCGATGGTGTATTTCCTTAGCTTAGTGGCCGACATTAACTATTAGGCGATTTTAAGCTATACACATGGCCGTAGCTCGCCCCAAGCAACTTGATCCTGGCACTGAATATCGTCAGTGGTGTGGCTTGGCGCGTGATGGCAAATTGCCACGATTGCTGCTGATACTGCCGCCCAAAGGCGATGAAGAGGTATGGTTCGGCGAGCAAGTCGCTTCTGCGGCGCGCGAATACCTAGCTACTCAAGATGGCATCGACATTTTAGATATCGACGGAGGCTCGGCCGACTTCGATGCGGACAGCGTCGATAGTTTTTTGAATTCACAATCCTTGTTTGCCACTCGGCAGGCGCTAATATTTAGCCGCGCAGCGAAGGCGATTACTAAATATCCACGCCTTGCCGAGCGCTTGCTGGAAGTGGCGAAAAGTGGCGAAGGTCCCGAGTTCATGGTGGTGCATACAGGCGCATCGACGTCTAAGGGTGTGAAGGCATTGAGTGCGACGCGGATTAAAGAAGCGACTAAATTACGCTTCCGACAACTTTACAGTGATCCGCCGCCATGGCGTCCCGAGCCGGATGCTTCTGAGGCCGCACAATTTGTTGCAGCTGAGGCGCGACTGCAAAAAATAACGATGCAGCGTGGGGCGTCGGGCAGTTTAGTGGCATTAGCCGGTTCACGTCCTGCAGATTTGCTGCAGGCGATTAATCACTTTTCATTGCTGGGCTTAACCAGTGTTGGCGAGCAAGATGTACGCGATGTCGCTTCGCATTCGGCCGAGGGCTCTGCCTTCGATTTTGCCGACTCTGTTTTGAGCGGCGATTCCGTTAGCGCTTTGCGGTTGCTAACTAAAATATCCCGCCAAGGATTACGTGCTTGGGGCGGCAAACGCGTTTCTATTCGCGATGCCTTTGCGTTGTTGATGTCGGCGGTTAATAGCGAAGTCACTAAGACAGCGGCGATTATCGAGTTTATGGTGCACACACCTGATTTAGAACAGGCAATCAAGGCATCGGGCAGCCGTCCGAGCAAACCGGTTATTTCTAAAATGCAAAAACGCTTGGCAGTGTGTGATGCGTCGCACATCAACAAAATTAACGCGGCAATTCTGCAAGCCGAAAAGAATTTAAAAGTCGAAGGATGGCGTGACACCACCCATATTCTAGAAATGTTTGTGTTCCGTGTTTTAAAGAGAAAATAAATGAGTGTTATTCGTCAGTTACCGCGGTTGGTGGTCGATCAAATCGCCGCCGGTGAAGTCGTCGAGCGCCCAGCGTCGGTGGTTAAAGAACTTGTTGAAAATTCTTTAGACGCCGGTGCGACTCATATCGATGTCATTCTCGAAGAGGGGGGTATTCGACGTATTGAGGTTCGAGACGATGGTGTGGGTATTACCCGCGATGATTTACAGTTAGCTTTGTCTTCGCATGCTACGTCTAAATTGAGCGATGCTGCCGACTTGCAAGCAATAGCCTCATTAGGCTTTCGCGGAGAGGCTTTGGCATCCATCGCTTCCGTGTCGCGTCTCGAAATGATTTCGTGGCCTCGCGATGCCGAACGAGCGGCTAAGATTAGTGTTGACTTTGGTACTCAATCGGCAGTCCAAGATTGTGCTGGCGCCAGGGGCACGCGCATTACGGTTTGCGATTTGTTTTCCGAGCTTCCGGCGCGACGCAAGTTTTTAAAGCGCCCATCAACGGAAGCTGGTCACGCGATTGCTTGGGTTGAACGTTTGGCGTTGGTGCATTCTGGTGTCGGCTTCGGTGTGCAACACGATGGCAAAATGGTGTTCAAAGTAAATGCTAGTGACGACCTCAGTGCGCGCTGCGCCGCGGTTTACGGCACGAAACTAAACGCCGACATGATTAGCATCGATCTGCCTTCCGAGCACATTCAGTTCACTGCGCGTATAGGCCCACCAGAATCCGCGCGGCGCGATGCGCGTAAGGTACATATGTTCTTGAATGGTCGCTGGGTTCGCGACCCGCGCTTGTTGCGGGCGGTGCGCGAAGGCGTAAAAGAATTCGTGCCGCACGGTTATTACCCCACTTTGTTTATGGCATTGAATATGGCGCCCGAAAGCATTGATGTCAATGTGCATCCACAAAAAACGGAGGTGCGTTTCCGTGACGAGCGCATGGTGTTCGGGCGCATTGTAAACGGCTTGCGCCAATCGTTGGCGGGGGCAAATTGGTCGACACGTTCGGCCGGTGCTGTCGGCGGAGCTTACACAGCGTCTTCCTCTACCCAATTCGGTGGCGGCTCGATGTTTGAAGGTGGTAGTACTTATAGTCAGCATCCCTTGGCAACTGCCGACGCCCGTCCGATAGGTGCCATTGATGACACCATTGGCACACAAAACTTTTTGTCGGTGCGTAACACCTTCTTGTTTCGTGAAATCGAAGGTGGTGTTGAAATTATTGACCAACATGCATTGCATGAACGGGTCAATCTCGAAGAACTGCGCCGCGAAATCCGCGAGGGTGAAGTGGTTATGCAGCCTCTGCTAGTGCCCGCTTTAGTGGATCTCAGTCGCGAAGAAGTTCAGTCGTTGGTTGACAACAAAGCGGTATTCCGCAAACTTGGTGTCGATGTGTCTGAGTTTGGC
>Ga0315320_10005518_pt1 | contig 10372 bp, 4 predicted proteins | sample M140m21515metaG_FD_203458 | JGI IMG/M metagenome (GOLD analysis project Ga0315320, IMG submission 203458) | Ammonia-oxidizing marine archaeal communities from Monterey Bay, California, United States - M1 40m 21515 | ecosystem: Environmental > Aquatic > Marine > Coastal | place: USA: California...
CGGCGGCGATCGTCGCAAGCGGCTCCGAGATCGTCGTCGGCCGCGGAACCTGGACGGAACGAGTCGACAACTTCGGGAAGGACCTTGTGATTCGAAGCAGCGGCGGCCCGACCGAGTCCATCATCGATCTCGGGTACGCGAACACCACGGCGTTCTGGATCGAGGGAAGCGAGGGTGGCACCACGGTGGTGGACGGATTCACCATTCGCCGGTCCGGGGAGACCGGGATCCTGATCGACGATGCCTCGCCGCTGGTGACCAACTGCGTCATCGAGGACGGCGTCTCCGGCGTCGATGGAACCGCGATCCTGATCAACGGCGTCTCCAGCCCGGTGATCGAATCCTGCATCGTCCGGAACAACGACGGGACGAGCGGCGGGGCCGCGATCCGGATCACCACCCAGCAGCCGGGATACGCGACCATTCGAGACTGCCAGATACTCGACAACACCAGCAGTTCCTTCGCCGGGGGTCTCATCGCGTACGGATCACCCGTCCTGATCGAGGGAAACACACTGCGAGGAAACACGTCCTCCGCGACGCAGGGCGCCGCCATCTCGATCGTCGACGACTACGACGATGATGATCTTCGCACCGTGATCCGGAACAACGTGATCACCGACAACGGCTTCGCCGGAAACAACGGCGAGGGTGGCGGAATCTATCTCGCGTTCGCCGACACCGCGCTGGTCGAAGGAAATCTCGTCGTGGGCAACACCGGCCGCGACGGCGCCGGCATCTACGTCCGCACGGGCGGCACCCTCGTCAACAACACGATCCAGGGGAACACCGCCGGATCCGCGGGCCGCGGAGGCGGCGTGTTCATCGAGGTCTCGAACACGCCGGTCGAGGTCGTGAACTGCATCATCTGGGGCAACCAGGCGGGTGACGGCGAGGACCAGATCCACCTCACGGATTCCGGTCTCGCCGACGTGTCCTTCTCCTGCGTGCAGGGCGGATTCACCGGCGATTCGAACATCGCCTTCAACCCGAAGTTCGTCTCCGTGGCGACCGGAGACTTCCGTCTCGACGCGGACTCGCCATGCATCGACACCGGAGACGACTTCGCGTCCACGGCGGGCGTGACCGATGTCGACGGAAACACGAGGATCGTCGGCGTGGCCATCGACATGGGTTGCTACGAGCGTCAGGGCGAATCCAATCGCTGCTTCGGCGACGTCAACGGTGACGGGATGGTCGACGGTGCGGACCTCGCGCTCGTCCTCGCGGACTTCGGGTCGAAGGGGAAGACGCTTCCCGGCGACCTGAACGGCGACGGGCTGGTCGACGGCGCCGACCTCGCGGGCGTGCTGAGCGCCTGGGGCCCCTGCCCCTGAACCCCGGGGGCCATGCCAAGCGCCGAGCGCCCGTACGTCCGGCGCCGCCCGCTCACTCGCCTCGCTGACGTCGAAGGCCCCGTTCCATCTCCTCCAGGGTGACGCGGTCGTTCCCATCGGTGTCGATCCGCGTGAAGAAACCCCGATACTCCTTCGGGCATTCGCGACGGCTGAGCTCCCCATCCCGGTTTCGATCCAGTAGCGCGAAGATCCCTTCGGCCGAGAGATTTCCGGCCGTCGAAGCCCCGCCTTCGGTGGGGAGAAGGAACTCGAAATAGCCGATCATCATCTCCTCGTAGGTCTGGTCGCCCCATCGCACCGTGTCGGTCGGATCGGGATTGGCGGGATTGCCCTCCGAGTTGTCGAAGGTCGCGGACGCGATGATCCTCGAACCCCGTTTGATGGCGGGTGGATCTCGATAGACGTAGTTCAACTGCCAGTTGAAGTCGTACCGCGGCACGTCCAGCATCGTCGACCGGACGCCTTCGGGAGATTCGAGTTCATACCGGAACGAACGTCCGCGCAGATGCATGTGCGGCAGCAGGGTCAGGATCTCGACGTCCCGGGGGATCGCCACCGAAGCTTCGACCGGATGGGCCGGCGCACCGGGGGGGATCTTGAAACGACGATTCGACGCGCTGGCGGTCACGACCTCGATGTCGGGCGGGCGCTCCGCGAAACGGAGTCCGAGGCGGGTGCGATCACTGGTGACGCGGCCGTTCGGCGTGTAGTGCAGCTGGAAGACCAGTTGGGAACCGGCGGGGATGCGCTTGGCGATCGACCGTCCTCGAGCGACTCGCGGATCGCCGTAGTCGATCGATCGATAGCCGGGAACGTAGGCCGCGAGGTATCCCCCCTGATCGAGCCGGCGGCCGGGCTCCTTCATGAAGACCAGGACGTGATGGACCGCATCGAGGGCCGTGGGGATCAACTCCCAGGCCTCGACCCACCGATCCTCCTCGAACTCCGGATCGATGGCGATGTTGACGTAGTCCAGATAGCCCTCGGCCGGAATCGCGATCTCCTCGGGGATCGGAATGACGAGGTCCGGGGTCCCGATGGTCCACTCGGCGGCCGCCCCGGGACGCGGTCGTTCAGAGGCGACGGTTCGTGGATGACGGGCGGGCTCCCCGCTGGGCCGACCGTTCCGAGCCCACGCCACGATCGCCTCCCGTTCGTCGGGCGCGAGGGAACGGTCGTTCGACCAGGGCGAGTGGCCCTCGCCCTCGACGGGCTCGGCGAACCACGGAGGCATCAGTCCGGCGTCGACCTGACGGGCGATCATGCCGGCGTTCGCCCGAGCCTCCGCCTCGTCGTCGAGCGGGAACGGTCCGATCCCACCCGCCCGGTGACAGCCCACGCAGTGCACGTCGAACAGACGCGAGATCGAACCGTGCCAGGTCGGCGTCCCTTCGAGCCTCGGCCGGCCGACGTCGAGGCCGAGCTCGCATCCCGGCGACGTCGTCGCCGGCGGCTCGGCCGAGCGGCCGGCCAGCACCGCGTCGACCGCATCCACGAGCGGTGTGGATCTGGGTTCGTTTCGAACGTATCCCAACCCGATTCGGTCGTCGACGGCACCGCGGTAGCGCACGGTGCCTCGATCGTCGAGCACGAAGGCTTCGGTCGTGGTGGACGCGCCGAGCGCGCTCGCCATCGATCGTCTCGGATCATGCACCGCTTCACCCTGGAAGTCCGCAGCGGCGAGGAACGCGCGGAGATCGTCCGCCGCATCCGTCCCCTGCACATCGACGAGCACCAGACGAACTCCCCGGGGTCGCCACCCCTTCTCGAGCCTCGAAAGGATCGGCAGCCACTTCCGACTCAGCGGACAGGTGGTGCTGGTCATCACCAGCACCGTGGCCCGGTCCTCCGGACGGAGCGTCAACGGCCCACCGCCAACGAGATCGATCTTCGGAAAGACCGCAAGCCGCCCCACGCCGACCGCCCGGCCTTCGATCACCTCCGGACCCACCCGCACGGACTGATCGTCCGACCGCGTGGCCGACCAGGCCGACACTGGGGCGAGTGCGAGGCCGAACATCACGATCGCGACGGCATGAATGGGAGCGCAGCGCATGCGTTGATCGTAGCTGAAACACCCTGCTCGGCGGAACATCCCTCGCGTCCGAAGGCCCACGTCATTTCCGTTCGACTTTCGGACCCGAGCCGAGCCGCGCTCGATGCCAGGTCGATCACGGTTTGCGCAGGTGGGTAACAGAGACATCATCACCGAGCCACCGAAAAATACCGCGTCGATGCGATCGCGAGCAAGGGATCGTTCGGACTCGGGCCGAAACACGACCTGCGGCTCGATCTCGTCTCACAGAAGGTCTTCACGCCTCCGCGACGTGATCAGACGCCCCAGGCGGCCAGGAGCACGCCCAGATCCTCCGCATCCACCTGTTCATCGCCATTGAAGTCCGCCGGACAGTCGGCACTCGAGCAGACCCCCCACGCCGCGAACAGCAAGCCGACGTCGCTCCCGTCGACCTGACCGTCCCCATTGAGGTCGGGGAGGCAGGAGGCGTTCTCCGGCGTGCTCGACGCATCGGCCGGGTCGGCGCAGACCACGATCTCATCGAGGTCGAAGAACCCATCGAGGTCACGATCGACTCCGATTCGAACGCCACTGCCCGAGGGAACCAGGGTGTAGGTCACCGGCGTCGACGGGCCGACCAGGCCATCGAGATCCTCGAGGTCGATGACCTCGGCCGCAGCATCGGTCTGGATGCGCCCATCGGCAAGCAGGACTCCGCCGCGATGGCGACCGTCGAGGTTCATCCGGACCACCAGATCGGCGTCCCCGGCGAGGGCCAGCGTCACCAGCAGATCGCGTCGTTCAATGGGGTCCGGACTCGCTCCCCCCCGCTGGGCCTGCGCCCCCACCCCGGGGTGCGTCCCCGTGTCCCAGCACATCATCAAAGCGACGATGTCCCGTCGCAGTTGATCGCCCGCGGCGCCCTTCGGAAAGGTGAACACCGGTCGCTCGAAGAACTCCACGAGGGTCCCCTTGCTTCCATCGTGCTGAAAGCCGAAGCCCTTCGAGCCCTGGGAGGAGGTCTTGTCCATCCCCTGCTTCTCGTACATGTTTCTCAACTGGGGGACCTTCATGGCCTGGCTCTCCTCGAGGAGATCGGCCGAAATCACCATGCCCAGCGCCCCGCTGGGCAGGGCGTGGCAGGTCACGCACTCGATGGTGTCCAGTCCGCCGAAGTGGAATCCATCCAGCCCGACGGTCGGGTCACCCCCGAGAATCTCGTCGGGCAGGGAACCGTCGAGTCGTCGATTCGGATTCGGCGGGTTCGCGATCGAACCGAGAAACGCCTGCATGGCCGCCATCTCGGCCGGCGTTCCGTCCGCGTCGTTCCCGAGGATCGACGTGAAGGCGTGGTCGAACGCCGCGAAGTCCTCACGATCGCCACGCCAGTGGAAGGGCGCCGTGCCATTCAGACCGGTCAGGGTCTGCGTGGTCATCGGTCCCTTCATGGGATGCCAGTCCTCGCAGTTGTCGTCGGGAAGGTCCAGATCGCAGCTCTGGTTGAACGCCTTCATGGCTCCCGAAGGATCCCCGAGATCCCATGCCAGTTGATCGATTCTTCCATCGATGTGGCAGCTGTTGCACGAGGTGTGGCCAAGACCCGAGGTCAGATGCGTGTCATAGAGGAGCGGACGACCATCCTTGATGAAGTGCGGCGTGGGATCGAACAGATGCAACAGCCCGATCTCCTTTCTCGAGACCCGGTCCAACACCGTGACCGTCGCATCGAACCGATTGAGGACGTACACGTGTGACCCGGTCGGATCCATGGTGATCCCGGTGGGACCGTTCCCGACCACGATCCGGTCGAGCCGGCCGAGATCCTCGTCGTGAACGACCACGTTGTTGGAACCCATCCCGCTGACCCACACCTCGGCTCCATCGGGAGAACAGACCACGCCACGTGGATCGCCGATGCTGCGAATCCGCTCCGTGAAGGGAATGGTCGGCCCGAGATAGTCCAGGTGGGGATTCAGATCTCGACGAACGACGTCGCCGCGGGTCCCGGGCGTGACGATCGAACCCTCCACGCGGATGAAACGGCCCGCCAGATTCGGTTCGAAGCGGACTTCGTTGATCGCTTCGGTGCCCACGACGACGACCCCGCCGCCCGGTCGCGATGCACAGGCCATGTTCGTCGTCGAAAGCCCGGTTCGATACGAGATCTCCAGACTGTCCGGGTCCATCACCACGAGACCGTGACCATGGAGATCCCATCCGACGGCATCCGACCAGTCGCCGCCGTTGTCGTCGACCCAACCGCCGTCGTCGTTTCGACGGACGATCATCGACGCGTGCGGGGGGTCGGGAAGCGCCGGATTCAGGGGCGGCTCGAACACCATGCCCGAATTCGGAGGCGGATTCGGATCCCCGGGGTACGGGTTCAGATCGGATGCGACGACGAACTCCGAGAGGATCGTGGTGAGGTTTCCGGCCTCGAAGATCGCGCTGAAGACCTTCGAACCGTCCGTGGCCAGCGCCCTCGGCTCCTGCCCTTCGACCGGGACGGAGACCGACGGAAGATCGAGATTCGCCGGATCGAAGACCATGATCCGATTTTCCTGCGAGATGCTCACGAACGCCCGGCGCGGCGATCCTGCAAAGATCACGTCCGCCGGCTCATCACCCGTCTGGAGCGTGGCCACCACGCGTCCCTCGTTCAGGTCGACGATGCTCACGCTGTCGCTCAGGTGATTCACGACCCAGGCGGTCGTGTCGTCCAGCGCCCGCACGGACACGGGCTCCAATCCCACCGGAACGCTCGTTCGAAGCCGAAGGTTCCCGGCGTCGGATCGGTTGAGGATCGCGAGGCGATTGTCGGCGGTGTTCGTGACGAGGACGACTTCCCCGTCCGGAGTCACGTCGATCGGATGGATCTGGGGGGACTCGAAGTTGACGAAGGACTGGCCCAGGGCCGACGTTCCAGCGCCGAGGACGAGGAATCCCGACAAAATCGTGCTCCACGCCCGAATACTCATTTTCTTCCTCTCAAGGCTGGGACGGCAAGAAGGACACCTCCCACGGTACATCAGCGGCGGCTTGGAGCGGCGATCTTCTCAGGAAGATACCTCGGCTCGCGATCCGCGAACCGTGATTCCCGCGTCCCGGGCCACCGTGGGCGATTCGTACCCGACGACTTGATGGACGGGGCCCCCGCCCTGGAATCACGAAGGGGCCCGGATTGTGACCGACATGCGGAAGAACTGGCCGATCACTCGAGCGGAGCTGCTGGGCGCCTACGCGACGTCCCGGCTCGAGAAGATCGGCAGCGGCCTCTATCTGGCCTTGATGCTCCTGATCGGCGCCGGCAATCTGTCGCGCGTGTTCTGGGAGGATTCACCGTCGCTCGGCTTCGATTTCCTGTTCTGGCTCGTCGTGCCCGTCTGGTCGATCGTGGCCGACCTGAAGACCCGGGTGAAACGACACCGATGGAAGACGCTCGGGCCTCGGATCTGGGAGGCGGACGGATGCATCTGCCCCTGGTGCGAAGCGGACGTCCGGACCAGTGCCTGCACGCCGCATGGCGTCGGCCCGGAACATCGGAACCTCCTCATCGGCTTCTACGCGAGCTTCGCCACCGGCGACAGATCGTTCGAGCGAGCCGTTCCTCGTCTCATCGAACGTGTGCCTCGGCCCCCGAGATTCGGACGCGCACGCCGCCGCCTGATGGATTGGTGGGTCGACCAGAGACGGATCTTCCAGAACCGTGAAGCGACGTGGACGCGACGAACCGGCGTGGCACTCAGGCTGGCTGCCGGCTACTACCTCGTCTCAGGGGCCTTGCTGGCCTGCCTGATCGGCGTGTTCGGACTGATGCCGAACTTCGCCGGTCGGGATGCGATGTGGATCGCATTCTGGTTGATCCCGCCGGCCCTGTACATGGTCATCCCAATCGATCGAAAACTCGATCGGATCTGCGTCTCGTGCCAGCAACGCTGCCCGGACCTCGAGCAGGACTCCTGCAGCGAATGCGGACAGGACCTCCACGTCCCCGGCAAGACGACCCGGACCCACACCGGCGATGCAGCGCCGACCTCGATGCTCGTGGTCTTCGGCGCGGCGTTTCTCTTCGCCGCGTTCGCCCCGCTCATCGGCGAGACCGTGATGGGACTTCTCCCCGAACAGGCCCGACGTTCGGCATGGATCCGGGTCGGCGCCCCCATGGGGTACTTCAACGACCTCGATGTCACGCAAATGACCCCCGAACAGGCGATGGCCGAGGCGGATCTCGTCCTGCAACTCGCTCGTCCCGGCGGGCCGGGGATCGAGTTCAGCTTCGATCGGAACCTGATCGGTGACGCCCTCGAGCGCGGACTGCTCCCCGAGTCCTACCGAATGCAGGCGGCCCGCCTCAACGTCTCGGCCTCCATCGAGCTCGAGCGGTCGGACGTCGGCTCGGAGATCGTGGTGACGCCGCGAATCGGCCCCTCCCTCCTGGGGAACCGGGCCGACGCCCGCTTCGCGTTCGGAGGCGTGTCGATCGACGGCGGCCCCCGATCCCCGGGGGCACCCTGGACGCTTCGCTTCCACGATCTCGATCCCGATGCCCGGGAGCGCGCGCCGAGCTCGCTCCAACCCGAGTCGAGGCTGACGTTTCGAGTCCCGGTCGATCCCACCCCCGGCGTTCACCGGATCGAGGCTCGATGCTGGATCGTGGTGGATGGTTCGACCCCAGGCAAGCTCGACCTGGAGTTCGACTCCCGGGGCGACCCGAAGTTCTCACCCGAGGCGTTCGTCTACGACCTCCCGCTCGTGCTCGACGTCGAGACGCCCTGATCATTCGAACGATCTCGCCACGGGCGTCCGGTATCCTCGCGTTCATGCGAACTCCACATCACCGCTGCGTCCTCGCCCTCTCGATGCTCGTGACTGCGATGTCCCACGCGGGCCGGGACATCCGGGTCTTCGTCTTCGCGGGCCAGTCGAACATGGAGGGTGCCGATTCGAAGGTGGCCGACGTGGATCGGTTCCCGCCGTTCCGGGGGGTGACGACGCCGCGGAACGACGTCCGCTTCTGGCACGTGATCGGGCGTGAGGACAAGGCCGACTCGAAGGGCTGGGTGCCGCTGCAACCCGTTCGCGGCATGGTCGGACCGGAACTCGTCTTCGCCCGCGACGTGACCGAAGCCACGGAGGGCGACATCGCGATCGTGAAGGTCGCGGCGGGCGGAACCCATCTCGGTGGCGACTGGAATCCCGAGAACCCCTCGGGATTCAAGATGTACCCGATCCTCCTGAAGACCGTCCGCGCCGCGATGGCCGACCTCGAACGACAGGGCTTCGACCCGACGCTCGAAGGCTTCTTCTGGCATCAGGGCGAGAACGACATGTTCGAGGATTCGTACCGCCGGAACTACGGCGAGAACCTCACGAACTTCCTGACGCGGTTGCGAACGGACCTCGAAGCGCCGAACCTTCGGTTCTACGTCGGGGAACTCTGCACCAAGACGATCTGGGGCATGGACCTTCGGCCCCGAATGGCCGACATCGCCCGCGGGCAACGGGCGGCGACGGCGGCGGACTCGCTCGCGGAATACGTCCCGACCTCGCACGTCGGCGTCGAGATCGGCGGCGGCGTCGGCCTCCACTACCACTACGGCACCCTCGGCCAGCTCGAACACGGGGCGAACTACGCGGCCGCGTATCTTCCGAACCGGGGCGTGGAACCGGCGCCTCGACCCTCGATGACGCGCTGGCCCTACTCAAGGACCAGGGAAGTCGATCTGTGGATCCTCGCCGGACATCGCAACATGGAGGGGGAACGCGCCTTCGTCCAGGAGCTCGCCTCGATCGAAGGCGGCAAGGCCCTCGCGAAATCGCAACGGATCCCCTACCGCTACTCCACCGGCGGCGGCGTCCATGCCTCCACCGAGTGGGAGCCGCTCGCGCCCGCGGGGCTCTACGACACCTTCGGGCCGGAAGTCTCCTTCGGCGCCCGCCTGAGAAGACTCGATCGTCGCAGCCCGATCGCGATCGCGAAGTTCACCCACAGCGGCTCGCAGATCATCGACTGGACCCCCGAAGGCAGCGTCGCGAAGGAACGTAATCTGTATCCGGCGTTCCGCGAATTCGTGCGTGAGTCGATGGAGGCGGTTCGCGAAGCCGGGGCTCGACCGCGGCTCGCGGGGGTGATCTATCACGTCGGTGAGAACGACATGTCGTTCCATCCCTTCCGGCGCGAGGCGGCGGACCGGCTCGGGACGACGATCTCGACCCTGCGCGAGGATCTCGGTACGCCGGCACTGCCGTGGTTCATCAGCCAGCAGCCGCCGACCGACCACGAACAAGTGAACTCGGTCGACGTGGTCGCCGACCTGGCCGCGCTGGCGGCCGGGGATCCGCACACCCATCACCGGCTCGTGACCGACCTTCCCCCGCAGTCGAAGCAGCTGGTGATCGACACCACGGGCATCGTCCGATTGGGTGAACTCTGGGCTGACTGGGTGGTCGAGACCGAACAGGAATGAACCCGAAGCATCGACGTTCAGACGCTTCAGTCGCCCTCGAAGCCACTCGAGGTGGTCGCCATCGATCGAAATGATGACCCTCCCCGGTCTGGAAGAATCTGAGCGCGCGACGACGCGTCGAGCCGCCCCCCCCGATGCATCCTTGCGATCGGTCTCCGGCCAGCAGCGGTCTGCAAACAACGGGTGCAGGACGGATTCCCTCCAGTCACAAATGCCACGCGTGCTGAACGGATCCCCCCGCTTCCCTTCCAGTTGACGCAGGATTGGCGTTGGTGCCGCACCCGCAGATGAACTGGCTCTATCATCGGTTCATGAAGAACGTCGCCACCCTGCCACCGATCGTCGCCACGAGTCTGATCACCGAGCTCGATGCGGCAGGCATCCCCTCCGGCAGCACCGATCTCATGGCACCAGGCGCCGCCGGCGCGATCCCGGGCCTCCTCGGATCCACCGTCACGGTCTGGGTCGAGGACGACGCCCATCTCGCCGCCGCACGGCAGGTCCTCCGGACCATGCAGGCCGACGCCGGA
>Ga0315320_10005524_pt1 | contig 10365 bp, 9 predicted proteins | sample M140m21515metaG_FD_203458 | JGI IMG/M metagenome (GOLD analysis project Ga0315320, IMG submission 203458) | Ammonia-oxidizing marine archaeal communities from Monterey Bay, California, United States - M1 40m 21515 | ecosystem: Environmental > Aquatic > Marine > Coastal | place: USA: California...
TAAAGATTTAAGCTTCGGATATTATAACTCTAAGACAAATATTTTTGATAATATCAACTTAGAAATTAAAAAAAATACTCACAATGTTATAACAGGCCCTAATGGATCAGGAAAAAGTACACTTCTAGGGCTTTGTTCAGGACTATTATATCCTCAAAAAGGAAGCACAACTACTTTCTCTAGCAAATTCGGATATGTTGGCGTAACACCTTTAATAATTACAGGCACTCTAAAAGAAAATCTACTTTACGGAAATCCAAAAGAAGTTTCTGATAAAGAGCTTTATGAGTATATTGAGAATTTTGGGTTGTTTAATGAAGAAAATAATATGGATTTAAATAAAAAAATTTCAATCAAAACCTTATCTTCTGGACAACTTCAAAAAATTTCTTTTATAAGGTCGTTGTTAGGAGATGTTGAGATTTTATTACTTGATGAATCAACTTCTAATTTAGATATAAGTTCCAAAAATTTAATTTTTGATATACTTGCAGATTCAAAACTAACAATACTAAACAGCACACATAATTCCAAAGATTTTAAAACGATAGACAACTACCTAAATATTGAAATTGAAAACGATAAAAGAATAATTAATTCAAGAAATTAATATTTCTAACCTGTTTACTTCATAGTTGCTGAAATATAAGATTATTCATTTTAAATCTAAACTCAAATGATAAAAATTATAAATTTCTATCTCTTTTTTTGAAATGATATCAAGTGAATTATTATTTCTTATTTTTTCTGTAGCTTTTTTACTCAGTCTGTCTAGAGCATCAATATTATTTATATTTTGCTCTATTAATTCAACTAAATTATCAAAGTTATGTAAAAACCCAGTAATTTTATTTTCAATGATTTCAGAATTATTCTCTATATTTGAAACTATCGCTACACAACCAGCACCCATTGCTTCAAGTGTTGATTTTGGATTACCTTCAAATAGGGATGTTGAAACATATAGGCGGTAATTAGGATACATCCTGATTAATTCATTATAATTTTTTTTGCCTAAAAAATTTACCTGAACACCATATTCTTTTGCTTCTAAAGCCAAACTATTCTTTAAAGATCCAGTACCAACTATATCAATATGAAAATCTTTAGAAGAGAGTAGTCTAATTAATGTTGAAAAATTTTTTTGCTCTTCTAATCTTCCAACTGCTAGTAATTTATTTTCGTGACGTTTCTCAATTTTAGTTACCGTGTTAGTTATTTTACCCTCAACCCAATTCGGTAAAATTTGTAGCTTGTTTTTGGTTTTAAAAAAATTTAAGTCTAAAAATTTTTTGTCACTATAACTGGTAACTAAGTAGGCATCAGAGAAAATTATTGCCAGTTGTGTAAGTATGTAATAAAGTGATTTCTTTAACCTAGTTTTATTTTCATGTAAAGAAAACCTATATAAGTCATACCCAGTTCGGACAATTAATGGTTTTTTAGTAATTACCTTATACAGAATTGCCATCCAAGAGCCAAGAAGTTGATTCGTTTTTATAAGATCTGGTTGAGCTATTAATTTTTTAAGTTTAAAGGTAAACAATAAAGACTGAAGAACTGTAATGTATTTATTTTTATAGTATTTGTTATATTTATAATATGGAATTATCTTGTGACCATTTAGGTACTTTTCATCTTCAGAGTCTCCAAAAGTGATAAAAGTGAAATTTATGTTACTCGTTGACGAAATTTGTTGATATAGCAATATCTCCCTCTGAAGTAATCCTGACTCTTTCCAGTCTTTAATAGACACACCAAATGTTAAAAATACAACTATGTTCATAAGGTGATTTTAATAGATTGAGAACTATCTAATTAATATAATTACTATATTCTATATAGCTATGCAAAAAATACTAATAATTCACTGTAGGTATCGAAACCTAGGCGGAGAAGATATTGCCGTAAATAATGAAGTTAAATTTTTAGAGGAGTATTTTCACGTAAAGAGAGTAGATTATTCTAATCAAGATACTAACTTGATTAATTTATTTCTGTCTTTAGTCTTTAATAAAAATTTCATTACTCTAAAAACAATAAAAAAAGAGATTGAATTTTTTATGCCTGATTACGTTTACATCCATAACACATGGTTTATGGTGCCTTTTTCTTTATTTAAGTATCTTAAAAAGCAAAACATTAAAACAATGATTAAACTTCACAATTTTAGATATGATTGTACTCGAAGTTACTTTGTAAAAAATCATATCAAAAATAATGAAATTTGCCCATTGTGTGGAATGAAAAAAAATAAATTTAGGGTATTTAATAAATATTTTAAGGAATCTTTTCTTAAATCATTTTTCATTATTAAGTATGGGAGAAAATACTTTAAAGTATTAAGTGATAAATATTTTAAGCTTATTGTTTTAACTAATTTTCATCGAGAATATCTTATTAAATTGGGTATTAACCAAAATAAAATTTTTGTATTTCAAAATTTCTTAAAAATAAGTCAAAGCACCAAAAGAACAAAAAGCACAAATAAATATATAGTCTACGCTGGAAGAATTTCTTATGAAAAAGGAGTAGATCATTTAATAAAAGCTTTTATTGAGGCAAATATGGAAGAGTATCATATAAAAATTATTGGTGATGGGCCAGAATATAAACATTTTAAAAATAAATTTTCTAGCTCACAGGTTCAATTTTGTGGACCACTCTCCAATAGTGAAACTTTAGATATTATTTCTAGATCAAAAGCGGTTACAACAGCAACAACTCTTTTTGAAGGCCAGCCAACACTACTTTGTGAAGCTTCATCGCTTGGCATACCATCTATATTTCCAAATACAGGAGGAATTAAAGAGTTTTTCCCTGAAGATTATGAATTATCATTTAAACAATTTGACTATGGTGAGTTAGTAAAAAAAATACAACTTTTAAATAATGAGGAACTTTTAGAGGTCACAGGAAAGCAAAATCAATCATATATTCTTGAATTATTAAAGAGTACAAGTTTGAAACAAAAATTTATAAGTTTAATTGATGAGTAATAAACCTTTAGTTTCAATTATTATGAGTACATACAATGCTGAAGACAGTCTTGCAAAATCCCTTGACAGCGTTATTAATCAAACATATGAAAACATAGAAATCTTGATTATGGACGACTGTTCAGATGATTTATCGTATCAAATACTAAAAGACTACGAAAGTAATTTCTCTAACATATATGTCTACAAAAATTCTACTAATCTTGGTTTAACAAAGTCGCTCAACACATTAATCAATAAAAGCAATGGAGAGTTAATAGCTCGACAAGATTCTGATGACACAAGCACAAGGCAAAGAATTGAAAAACAAGTCAAAGTCATAAAAGATGAGAATTTAGACTTTTGTACAACAAGGGCTGTAAGAGATAATTCTAATAAAAAAATTCCAGGACTAAGTTTTAATTTACCAACAAAGTTAGTTATGAAACTTAAGAACCCTTTTATTCACGGTACCTTAATGATTAAAAAATTATTAATCTTGAAAAATGGTCTTTATGACGAAAACTTTTATTATGCTCAAGATTATAAGCTTTTCCATGATCTTTTGAAGGATGATGCTAAATTTAAAGTAATTAACGAACCTTTATATAAACTCAATATGAATAATAATATTTCAACAATAAATAAACAAGTCCAGCAATATTACGCAAATTGTGTTAAAAAAAACCAGATTCCTGAATTAAGAAAATAATTTATGAAAATCTATACCAATAAAATTAAAGAAAATTGGGTTGTTGACCAATTTGTTAAAGAGTGGGATGAATTTAACACAGAAATTACTTCAAAAAAAGCTAGGAGCTCAGATATTATTTGGTTAATTGCACCTTGGACATGGAAAACAGTAAAAAATAAATATTTAAGAAATAAAAAGGTTCTATGCACAATTCATCATTTAGATTTTACTAAATTCGACAATAGAGAGGAAAAAAATTTTTATGAAAGAGATAATTTTGTAGATTTTTATCATACCATTTCAGAAAAATCAAAAATTCAATTACAAAAGTTAACAGATAAAAGCATTACGGTCATGCCTTTTTGGGTGAATCAAAATAACTTTTATCAAATAAAGAATAATAGAAATTTGATAAGTAAGTTTAATCTTAATCCAGATAGTTACTACATAGGGTCATTTCAGAGAGACACAGAAGGACATGATTTAATAAGTCCAAAACTATCTAAGGGGCCCGATAGATTTTTAGAAATTATTGTCCAAAAAAATAAAGAAATTAAAAATTTAGAAATTATCCTTACGGGTAAGCGGAGAAACTTTCTAATAAATCAATTTACAAAAAATGGTATTGACTTTAGATATTTTGAAATGGTTAGCAATAATGAGTTAAATGAACTATTCAACATTTTAGATTTATATATAGTTTCTTCTAGAGTTGAAGGTGGACCCAGGTCAATTTTCGAATCTGCAATTACGAAAACCCCTGTAATCTCAACTGATGTTGGGTTCGCTTCTCAATTGTTACATCCAGAATCTATATTTGATATGAATAATTTTTCCAAAGCAAAGCCAAATGTTGAATATGCTTTTAATAATGTCCAAAAATATACATTACCGGAAGGTATGAAGAGTTATCTAAATTTATTTAAGGAAATATATGAAAGTTAGTATTGGTACAAATATTAAAAATGGCCCCTGGGGTGGAGGTAATCTATTTGCAATAAACCTAAGAGATTATTTAATTAGTCAAGGACATGAAGTAACTTACAGTCTTAAAGATAGGGACATTGACATTATTGTTTTAAGTGAACCCAGAAAAACTTCAGAATCCTCGGCTTTTACAGACATAGAGGTTGAAAAATATTTAAAATATTTAAATCCATCTGCACTAGTACTTCACAGAATCAATGAATGTGATGAAAGAAAAGGTACCAATTATGTTAACAAATTTTTAATTAGAGCAAATGAGATATCAGACTGTACTGTTTTTGTAAGTTCATGGTTAAGAGATTTATTTATCGAACAAGGAATTAAGGATAGGAATATTAATGTCATATTAGCTGGTGCTAATAAAAAAATATTTAACACTAAAGATAAAGCTAAATGGATACCAGGTCAAAAACTACAAATCGTTACTCATCACTGGGGAGCTAATTGGAATAAAGGGTTTGACACCTATCAAGAATTAGACACTCTTCTTGATGACAGCTACTACAATGAAAAGTTTAGCTTTACATATATTGGTAATTTACCTAAAAATTTTAAATTTAAAAATACATCTCATATTAAACCTTTATCTGGAGTGGCTCTGTCTAAGGAATTACAAAAGTATAATATTTATTTAACAGCTTCTCTTTATGAGCCTTCAGGAAATCACCATATTGAAGGGGCGCAATGTGGATTACCCTTACTATACATAGATAGCGGTGGTATTCCAGAGTACTGTGAAGGTTTTGGAATAAAATTTAGTGATCTTAATTTTAAAAACAAATTAGAAGAAATGTATGATAATTATAAAATCTATTCTGATAAAATTATAGATTACCCAGGAGATTCTATAAAAATGTCTTCTGAATATGAAAAGCTATTCAAAGAAATGATTATAAATAAAGATAAACTTCTTCAAAATAGAAAATTTAAAATAAAAGAAAACAAATTGAACAAATTGATATACAAACTTGAGAGACGTTTTAAAAAGTTAGATTAAAATTATGAAATCAAGCAGGATTAAATATTTTTCTTTAAAACAAGGAGTTTCTTATTTAGTTTTTATATTCTTACTTTTAATTGCAGTATTTACAAGATCTTTTATCGGCCTTACAATTTATGGCTTTAGATTAGGTGAGTTAATTATTGGAGGATGTTTATTACTATCATTGATATTAATATTTTCACCAAACATTAATAAAAAAATAAATTTTACCGAAAGACAATTTATTCCAACGTTTCGCATCATAGTTATTTATTTATTATTTAATTTTTTCCTAAATTATGAAAACTTTAATTTGTATTATTTAAAATCGAGTTCTTACATATGGACCGTAGGAATTATTTTTTTAGGTGCATCAATATCATACTTATACAAAGATTCAAAAATAATTACTTTTGGATTTTTCATATCCCCAATTTTTGTTTACATCATTCAAACTGGAAACTATCCAAATTTTGTGATAGATATTTTTATTAAGTACTCTGACAAATTTGAATTTATGAAATCAGCAGATATGGTAGCAATAGTTATAATTTCCTCTCTTTTTGTTAAAAGTGTGGGCACAAGTGACTATTTTAATTACCTATATTTTAATTTCTTAGTTTTTCTTTTTTTACCAATAACTTTAACAACAAGTAGAGGTGCTGTACTCGGGATACTAGTTTTCTGGGCTATAGAATCTATAAGTTACATTAATTTTATTAAAAATAAAAAGTCAGCTCTATTTGTTATGATTTTAATCAATGTCATAATTTTTACTTTTTCCGTATTTAGAGTTTCCGACATTGATTTCAGAAATCAAGATGATGCCCCAATTACGGTTGTAACAGAAGCAATAGATTCTGTTTCTAAACAAAAAAATACGCAAGATGTTTTTCTGACATTTTACTTCTCCGATGGAAGAGTTATGTCAACTGACCCAACAACCAATTGGAGGTTAGATATTTGGCAAGATGTTATTGAAGATTTAATCTCTAAAAATAAATTATTAACTGGTTACGGGTATCAAGAAATTATACCCGTTATGACTGATCCCTCAGCTCCCGGAAGACTAGGGAGAGATGGTTTGAATGAACATGTACACAATTATTTTTTTACTATCATAGCTCGAGGTGGTTTAATTAATTTAGCATTGTTCATTTTTTTACATTTTTTAATACTAAAGAAGTTGATTATAAATATTGGACTATCTGCATATTCACTTATTGTACCTAGCTTACTCATAGCATCCCTGGACATAGTTATGGATGGAGTACAATTTCCTATATTATATTATTTTTTCATCGGTTACTTTTCGCAAAAAAAATATTAAAGTAAAAGCAATGAATAAAACAGCCCTAATAACAGGAGTAACTGGTCAAGATGGAAGTTATCTATCTAAGTTTCTAATAGATAAAGGATACGAAGTCCATGGCACAGTTAGACGATCCTCAAGTATTAATACATACAGAATCGATAGTTTAATTTCAAAACATAAAGATTCAGGTAGATTTCAGCTTCATTATTCAGATTTATTAGATTCTAGTTCTTTAAACACTCTTGTTTCTTTAATAAAGCCAGATGAGATATATAATCTAGCAGCTCAATCCCACGTAATGGTATCTTTTGAGAATCCTATATATACTACTCAAACAGGAAACCTTGGCCCACTATCTCTTCTAGAATCTGTAAAACATTCTGATAAAAAAATAAAATTTTACCAAGCATCTTCATCTGAAATGTATGGAGGAAAATTAAGAGAGCCCTTAAATGAATATTCAAGCTTAGATCCAAAAAGCCCATATGCAGTTTCAAAAGTATTTGCCCACAACATGACAAAAATGTATAGAGAGTCATATGATTTATTTTGCACGAGTGGTATTTTATTTAATCACGAGTCACCATTACGTGGACAAACATTCGTAACTAGGAAAATTACAAGGGCTCTCGGTAGAATTGTCCTTGGAATTCAGGAAAAGTTAACTTTAGGAAATCTGGATGCATCAAGAGATTGGGGTTTTGCAGGTGATTATGTTGAAGGAATGTGGAAAATGTTACAACATGAAAATCCAGATGATTGGGTATTAGCAACTGGTAAAACATATACAGTTAGAGAATTTCTGGATACAGCTTTTAATTGTTTTAACCTTAACTGGGAAGATTATGTATTAACTTCTGAAAAATATTTTCGTCCTAATGAAGTCGAATACTTGTTAGGAGACTACTCAAAAGCTAAAAAATATTTAGACTGGGAGCCGAAAACATCTTTTGAATCATTAGTAAAAATGATGGTGGAAAGTGATTTAGAACTAGCAAAAAGAGACAAAGTTCTCTTAGATGAAAAGTTAATAAAGCCAACTTGGGAGTATTATAAAAACTAGTAATTACTAGTAAACCAAGAGTAGGTATCAGCAAGCCCTTCTTTTAGAGATATTTCAGGTTGCCATCCTAATTTTAACATTTTGCTCGAATCTAAGAGTTTTCTTGGATTACCATCTGGAAAAGAGTTATTAAAAATAAGTTCACCATTAAATTTGGTCACTTGCTGTATTTCTTTAGATAGTTCTTTTATGGATATTTCTTCACCTGTACCTATATTTAGAAGATCTTCTGTAACTTCATTTTTTATCAAAAATAATACTGCAGAAGCTAGGTCTTGAACATGCATAAACTCTCGTAAAGGCTTGCCACTACCCCAAATTTCAACTTGAGATTTCTGATTAACTACAGCATTGTGCATCTTGTAAATCAATCCAGGGATTACATGGCTATTATTTTCATTAAAGTGATCATTTGGCCCATATATATTTGTAGGCATAATATTAATAACATCATTACCATATTGATACTTAAGGGCTCTACCCAGTTCGACCGCTGAAAGTTTTGCCATCGAGTAGGGTGAGTTAGTCGGTTCAAGCTTACCTGTCATTATACTCTCTTCGGTTATTGGGTTTTCAGCATTCAATGGATAGATACAACTACTTCCTATATTAATTATTTTAATATCATGCAATCCTGCCACTGCTTCAAAAATATTTGTATTGATTTTTAAATTATCAAGAATAAAACTAAACCTTTGGGTATTATTTGCATTAATCCCACCAACTTTTGCTGCTGCATTAATTATTATATCTGGTTGGACTGTTGTTATTTTTCTCTTTGTCTCAATTAGAGAAAACAGATTTGTATCATCTCTTGTAGATTTGATTACTTCTATATTTTCTTTAGAGTCTTCTAGCTTCATAGCAATATTGCTACCCACTAAACCGTTACTTCCAAATATTAAAACTTTCATAGTCCAAGGATTACATTTATAGATTCTTTATAAAATTTAGATTTATTTATTAAAAATTTAAATTTTAAATTTATAGTATTTTTAATAAGGTGGGTTAAGTCAAAACGTCTTAAAGTTTTTACTAGATGATAATTGCCACTGTTTTTTAATGCGGAAGCTTGATAAAATGAGCTAGCATTGTTAAAGCAACCCTGAATTGTCCAGGGTTTGTTACTGCTCTGATAATGTAAAAATATCCCTTTTTCTTCTATCTCATGTAGATCAAAAGAGTTTAATAGATTAATTTGATAATTAAGATTATTTGAGATTTCCAAATAGTCACCATTAAAAAAAGAATTTAAAACATCTTGATCCCAGTACTTAATATTATTTTTTAATTCTCTAAGTTTTTCAATTAATTTTTCTGTAGTATTATTCGCTATCCATGACTCATTATTTACGATCATAACTCCTGCATTAAAATATCTTGTGGAGGTCATTTTCAGTCTATCAAACATAGCTTCTGAATTTTGAGTACGATTAAATTCTGTATTGCATGCTATATTATATTTTTTAGCTTTCATCTCATTTATTATCGCATTGAGATAAAGTATGGGATTATTTATACAGATAATATCTGCATCCAGATATGTATAAAAAGTTACTTCTTTAGGTAAAAACTTTTCAGCAAAAATCCGATAGTAAGTAGCTTCTGATACGTGACTATTTTCTATATTGGGAAAATTAATATTGTGTTTATTAAATTCGTACACACATATTTCTGTCTCACTATATTTTTGGTTTAATCTATATTTAAAATTAGAGAAACTCTCAGGTTCCTTGTGTATTACATAAATAGTAACTTTCGTATCTATATTTTCTAGTAAGCTATTTATAGAATAAAAAAGCTGTTTATTGTAGTTTTTATCTGAGGCATATACGAAACTGTTCATAATTACTATTGTATAAACTTATAAGAATTTAAATATGAAAATAAAAATTAATCAAGAATTTAAAGATAAAAATCTCAATTTTATTTCTTCACTAAGAAAAAGTAATACTTATAATTATTTTCCATGTAATGAAGGCCTGACAAAAGAAGGTAAAAGAATAAATTTAGGATTTTCCTGTCTTGCTCTTAAATCTATTTACATATTAAACGAAAGTGAAAAACTCCAATTAGAGGATAAAGTAAACTGGGTAGAGAATATAAATAGTTACCAACTTCATTCAAATAACCAATATCCAAAGGGATCATTTATTGATGAAGACTACCTAAAGCTAGTTTCAAAATTTAATTATTACAAGGAATCTAAGCGGCTATTAAAAAAAATTCTAAATAAAAATTATAAAAAAAAGAAAAATGAAATTGACGAATTTATAAGAGCAGAAACAAAGCAAGCTATTTCTACTTTATACCAGGTAGGATCAAAGAATAATATTAATTATGAAA
>Ga0315320_10005526_pt1 | contig 10363 bp, 7 predicted proteins | sample M140m21515metaG_FD_203458 | JGI IMG/M metagenome (GOLD analysis project Ga0315320, IMG submission 203458) | Ammonia-oxidizing marine archaeal communities from Monterey Bay, California, United States - M1 40m 21515 | ecosystem: Environmental > Aquatic > Marine > Coastal | place: USA: California...
GAGTTGGGCCCACTCAAGTGGGTTGTTGTGGCGTTGTTTTTCGTGAGCTTCATCGCTGACCAACTGTTGCTTCGTCCCGCACGATGGGTCCTGGATGAGAGGTCGCTCAGCAGCAAGGGGCTCTTCCGGAGGCGCGACGTGAAGTTGGCGGACGTGGAGTCTGTGTATTGGCGGCACTACCCTGACGATCTTCAACCTCCTTTCCCGAGCGGAGAGCGCGTAATCATCGAGCGAGCAGGAGACGTTCCCGATCTGGAGTTCGTCTTCCATCGTCGTGCTCCGGGGACCACTGGTGAGATCTTCGTGCAAGCGCTCGCCCCGCTCGTCATGGAACGTCTTCGGGTGTTGCGACCACGGGGGTCGAAGAGAGAACACACTGAGGTGCCCCCACTGAGCGAGGTTTTGGAGGCGGCGGAGACTTCGTGAATTCGAATCCCCAACAGAACTCGGGGCGGATTGTCGGTCTGGCCGCAGGGCTCTACAGCGCGATGCTGGGTATCGCCCTTGTGTGGGGGCTAGTGCGTGGACTGATTCCCCAATGGTGGAGCTATCCGGGGCCTTGGGACGAACCTGGCCCGACACCCGAGACCGCCGCGATGCTTGGAACGGCCTTGGGTCTTGGCGGGGTTGCGCTGAGCTACGCGCTGGAGCGCACGGTGGCGGGGGTTCGCGCGTTGGGAGACCGCTTCGGGATGGTGCTGGCCGGAATTGGTTGGCGCGAAGCAGTGCTGCTTGCGCTGTTCTCATCCGTCGGGGAGGAGGTGCTCTTTCGCGGCTGCCTCCAGTCGGAGATTGGTCTGCTCCCGGCCACGTTGCTGTTCGCCCTCGTGCATGTGGGGCCTGAGCGGGTGTACCTCTGGTGGACAGCGTCGGCGTTTGTGTTTGGGTTGGGACTGGGGCTTCTCTACCAAACCCAGGGAGGGCTTCTCGGCCCCATCGTGATGCACTTCGTGATCAACGCGATCAACATCACGTTGTTGGGGCGGAAGGCCGCCGCCGCAAATGGCGACACACCCAGTCTGGGGAGCATCCCTCCGCCCTGAGGTGGTCGGGACCTACCCGGCTGCGTCTCGGACTGCAGCGAGAACGGCTTCTTCATCTCCGTCGATGAGCGTTCGACAATCGATGACCACCTCATCGTCTTCAATTCTTGCCACCACGGGCCTGCGGGCGTTCCGCAGGGCAGAGGCAGTGGCATTGGCAGACCTCCCAGAGATTTGGATCCCGACGCCCCAGGAGGGGAGAGACGTTCCTGGCAGGGACCCACCTCCCGGAGTACTGGCTGTCTCCATCGCTCGGGCGAGCACGTCGCCGTGGCTCAGGAGTGCAGCAAGACGCTCAGCGGTGGCCTTCAAGCTGCCCGGCGTGCGTCCGAGGAGTCGTGCAGTAGGGATGAGACCACCGCTGGGGTCGAGCTCCCAGGCGCGAAGCGTAGCCTCGAGGGCAAGAAGGCAGAGCTTGCCCGGACGGACGAGGCGCATCACAGGGTGGCTACCAATGATCTTTAGAACGTCTGCAGTTCCGGCGAGAAGGCCTGCCTGGGGGCCCCCCAGCATCTTGTCTCCACTGAAGAGGACGACGTGTGCTCCTGCCGCGAGACTGCGTCGAACCGATTCCGGCTGTCCACCCTCACGCCGAGCGATGCCGGGCCCGCGGTCCAGGACGCCCATACCGAGGTCGTGCAGGAAAAGAGCACCGCGCTCTCGACAGAGAGCGCCGAGTTCCTCGACAGACACCTCCTTCACGAAGCCGACCTGAGCGAAGTTGCTTCGGTGGACCTTCATCACGATCCGCGCGCCAGCATCGAGTGCGCGTTCGTAGTCGCGAAGGTGGGTGCGGTTTGTTGCGCCGATCTCTTTCAAGCGCGCGCCTGACGCTTCCATGATCTCGGGCATCCGGAAGGAGCCTCCAATCTCTACCAACTCTCCGCGGGAGACGACGACATCGTCGCCGTCTCCCGCGAGAGCGCTCAGGGCGAGAAAGACGGCGGCGGCGCAATTGTTGGCGACAACGACGTGTTCGCACCCGATCGCTCGCGCGAAGCCTTCTGACAGACGCCCGTGGCGCGAATCCCTCTTTCCGCCCCGAAGGTCCATCTCCAGGTTGGTGTAGCCCCCGCCGATCTCAGAGATGGCATCCAGGGCCGACTGGGCGAGAGGAGCGCGCCCTAGGTTGGTGTGAAGTACGACTCCAGTTGCGTTTACAACGCGTCGAAGCTTCGGCGCCGAGGCGGCAACGGCTGCGCGGCGTGCTCGGTCCACAAGCTCGTCGAGCCCGGGAATCGAATCAATCGTCTGGGCGAGGGCGGCGGAGCGAACGGACTCTACAACTGCTCGACAGGCGGCCAGTCGAACCGAACGCGGCAAGTCAGATCCGTCCTCCCAATGGGGGTGATCGAGAAGCTTGTCGATGGAGGGCAAACCACGGAGCATCGAGGAAGAGTACGCTGATGACGTGGAGACCGTCGCGCCGCTCTTTACTGCACTCATCGCTTTGTCGATGGCTATCTCCACCGTGATTCGCAATCCACGCGATGCGCTGTATCAGGTCTATGCGCTGATGGCTGGCGTCATCTCGGTGGTCTTTCTCAGTCTTTTTGCGTTGATCCTTACAAAGGACGAGGCCTGGCGTTACGCGCTGTTGGCGTCTGCGCTGTTTGTCGCGCCGTCCTCGTTCCGCGTCTACGAGCAGTTACTCGTTCGTCTCCACCCACGCTTCAAGCCCATCACAGCTCTTCTCCTCGCGGGGGCAATGGTGCAGATGGGCGTGATCGCATGGTTCGGCTCCAGAAGTCGAGTCACGATCACAGTCAACGGACTCCTCGTCTTTGGGGGCCTCGCTGTGCAGTGGCTCTGGGTTCAGCGCCTCGTCCGCGCCTTGCCCCTTGAGTCGGAGCGCCGCCGTCTTCGCTACCTCTCGTGGGGAGGGGCGGCCGCGATCTTGCTTATCGCGCTGGAGATGGCGCTCTTCGACTGGAACCTCTGGGCGGGGCAGACGGGGAGCCCCTTCTTGCTTCCGCCAGTCGGCTCGCTGGCGACCGCGGCGTATGTCTATCTCGTGGGAGTAGTGATCAGCAGCAATCGGCTGCTCGATCGAGGTGAGATCGCCTCCCGCTTCGTGGTGTTTATCGCCATGACCACCGCGTTGGGCACTCTGTACGCCATCGTCGCGCGACTCGTGTCTCCACGCACTGGCCCATTCGCCGAGGGCGTCAATATTCTCCTTGCGACCGTTCTCCTTCTCATCCTCTACGAGCCTCTCAAGCAGCTGATTGAGGGCCGTGTCAGCCGTCTGTTTTCAAGGGAGAGTGTCGACTGGCTCTTCGCGTTGGCGGAGCTGAAGCGAAAGCTGCCTGGCCTGATCGAGGAGCGGCAGCTCCTCGACGCCCTCCTCGATAGTAGCTACCTGCAGGGCCGGATCGACCTCGCAACGGTCTACATGTTCGACGAAGATCGGGGCTATTACCGCTTGGGCGGGCTCGAGGGCCACCCCGAGCAAGACCCGCTATCGGCGATTCCACACCGTCCATTCATCGACGGGTTTCTCGAGGGGCGCGCCTCATACGAACTCGAAGCGCTCGAATCAGAGGCGGTGCTGCGGCCCGGGGCCCCTCGACCTGACTGGATCGAGTCCGTCATCGCGACGATGCAGACAATGCAAGCGGAGCTCTGCGTGCCGCTGCAGATTGGTGCGACTGTTGTGGGGCTGTGGGGGCTTCGGACACAGCCGGGAGCGGCGAGCTTCTCGAACGCAGAGTTGCGGGCATTGGCGGAGATCGCAGACCAATTGGCAGTGGGGCTTGATAACTCCCAGGCCTTTGAGCGAGCTAAGGAGCGAGATCGGCTCGCCGCGTTGGGGGAGATGTCTGCAGGTCTCGCGCATGAGATCCGGAATCCTCTTGGAGCGATCAAGGGGGCAGTCCAGGTGCTGGACCGCAGAGAGATGGCCGACCTGGAGCGCGAGTTCCTCGGAATCATCGTGGAGGAGGTCGACCGGCTCAACGGGGTCGTCGGGCAGTTCTTGGACTACGCACGGCCGATGAAGGTGCACGGGATGAACGTGCAGCCAGACACGCTGATCCAGGGCGTGATGGCACTCGTCGTGGCGGAGGGGCTCCCCTCGGGGGTGCATGTGGACTACGAGCCTGGAGTGGATGTTCCTTCTGCCGAGATGGACATCGAGAAGCTCAAGCAGGTGATGCTGAATGTGCTCCGCAATGGGCTCGAAGCAATGACCGATGGCGGTGGAACTCTGACCGTGCGAACTCGCGTGGGCGTACGGGGGAGCGTGGGACGTGGGGTGAACTCGCTTCGAACGCTCGCGCCGCGAGCGATGGTGCGCGTGAGGCGTGGCGGTCTCCAGACAGTCCGCTTTGTCGAGTTCTCCTTTACGGACGAAGGAGAAGGCATCACAGAGGATGATGCTCGGAAGCTGTTCATTCCCTTCTTTACGACGAAGGCAAGTGGGACGGGTCTTGGCTTGCCTATCTGCGAGCGCATCATGCGAGCGCATGGGGGAGAGATCGAAATTCAGAGTCGGGCGGGAAGCGGAACTTCTTTCGCTTTGAGGCTCCCGCTACCCGATGGATTGCAGTCAGACGAGGAGATCGATGGTCTATCCACCATCGAAGACCTGCGCGCGATCTCGCGGGAAGACAGCGAAGAACGGCGCGCTACCTCGCCCTCGGCGCGTTTTCCCACTAACAAGTGATAAGCACTTATCCACAGCTGTGGATAAACAATCCACAGGCTGGTTGAGATCTTCCAAGAACCGTTTGATTCAAATGGTTTGGAAAACATGTGTGCATCGCAAGATCGTCCTTGCGTCCGATCTGTGGCCGGACTTAGGATGCCCCCGTGTGCCCCTCCCATGATCCCTATGTCTTAAGGGTTTTTGAGCGGTAGAGGCACAATGGGAATTTTCTTGGGTCGACTTCGCGCTCCAGTTATCGCTCCCGGAGACCGCTCACCGGTCCCTAGGCTCCGTCGTCTCCGTGGCGGCGCGGCCGGGGCAGGCACGCCGCGGACGTGGGTGCTCGCCTCCGGATCGGGAGGAGTGGGGCGTTCGACCTTGGCGGTGACTCTTGGGGCGCGTCTCGTCCGCAGAGGGAAGACAGCGTGTCTTGTGGACGGAGACTGGACCGGTCCGACCCTAGGTACGCTCCTCGACGTAAGTACAGCCAGGGGGGCCTGGTCGGGTGGTGAAGAACTGCTTCCGCTAGGCACGCGCGTGCACGATGAATTGCAGCTGGTGCCCGGCCCGGGTCCCATGTCCGCGGACCCCACTCGCAGGGATGCGGCACGTCTCGTACAAAACGTCAGGCGACTTGGCCATGACGAGGTCCTCGTGGACCTGCCTGCTGGCGCCCACGATGTGGCTCTGGACGTTTGGTTGGCTGCGGACCTACCTCTCTTGGTGACGGTACCGGAGCGATTGCCCCTTGAAGCTACGGCCCGATTGCTCGGTCGTGTGTTTGCGCGTCTCGCGCGGCCCTGGCTCGCTCGGAGGCTGGGTGTGGCTCGTGCCGATGAGGTCCTGTCGGAGGCGTGGACTGAGTCCGGGGGACGCACTGGAACCTGGATGCGGACGACGGCTCGGGTAGCGGGGTTACCCGCGGGGGAGCTTGCGTCGCACATCGGTGCCCGACCGCTTTACCTCATTATGAACCGGGTGCGTCGAGGTGATGACATTGACGTCGGCCACGCGCTGGTGACGGCTGCGGGGCATGGTCTGGGCATCGACCTCCGTTTCCGCGCAGCGCTGCCCTGGGACGACGATGCATGGATTCGCGCCCGTCGACGGACAGTCCCCGCCCTGGCAGGCGCGGGTGATGTCCTCGGCAACGAGCTTGATGAGACTTTACAGAGAATGGATGACGGGGTGGACCTTCCCACCCGGGGCGGCTGGAGGGCTGACTTGTCGGCTCTCGCTGAGCTCGCCCAGGAAGCTACTGGGTCCGGTGGCCCAGTAGGAGGAAAGCCCTGGCGTTAGCTGGGGTCGTGCAGAAGAAGACAGCAGAACAAAGCGGAATGCGGCCGACGGGTCGCAAGCGGACAGGCAGAACGACGATGAAGTTCGTCACGCAGGACTACTACGAAATCCTCAACGTCTCACCCGGCGCCACCAATGAAGAGGTGAAGCGGGCGTATCGATTGGTGCATCAGAGCTTTCGCCCCGATTCGATGGCGATACACAGCTTGTATGCGCCGGAAGAGACCGAGGCCATCAGCGCGAAAATCGACGAGGCATTCCGGATTCTTTCGGACGCGGAACTCGCACGGAGGTACGCCAAATACCACCGCTCAGGAGGGCCTGGGACGGAGGTTCCACGGGATCCGGACGTGTTTTTCGACCAAGTGCACGATCTCGATGGACCCAGCCCGATCGAGCAGCTCGCTCGTCAGGTCGGTCGACTGAGCGAAGTCCGTCGGAAGGTGGACCGAGTCGCGGAAGAGCCGGTGCCCGTGGCGTTGCGCTCGATTCCGCCCGAACCTCGCTTCAACCCATCGCCTGTCTCAAGCAAGGCTTTGCCTGCAGTCAGTGCGACTCTCCCGGAAAGCCCGTCGGTTCTGGGCGACGCGATGGACACCTCGCTGGAGGGGAGCGAGCCCATTTCGATGCCCGCTCCGCCCGACTCCCTCTTCGACGAGCCTATCTCCGTGCGCGCCGCGGTGCTCCTGGATATCGACACCCATGGGGGAGAAGACGACATCGAGCCACTCTCCGTTCTCGCGGCAGTGAGCGTCGACGACGACGATAAGGCGCTTGCGTCACTCGAGGATGAGGCCTTAGCGAATCATCCGGTTGAGTCGCTTCCTTCCTCCGCGTTCTTGAGCCTGTTGGATACAGAGAGCACGGGACCGGCATCTCACCGACCTTCAGGAGGCGGCCCCCGCGTGGCTCGCACCATGGTGGATCCCAACCGCCCGGCTGCATCCTCTGTGGACCCCAGCACCAGGCCTTTGCCCGGTGCGCAGGTATCCCAGCCGCAGGCGAAGGTCCCGGTGCGAGTTGAGGCAACGCCTCCAGTGACCCGACCATTCCCTGAGCCTCGAGTGAAACCGGTGATGCCCTCTCGCCCGATCGTGACGCCTACACCGTCGATGGCTCCTTTCGCGGGCACCACGCCTTCGCCTCCGCCCGTCGCGTCCACGGTGCCTTCGATGGCTTCCGTCGCGCCTACGGTGCCTTCGATGGCTCCCGTCGCGCCTACTGTGCCTTCGATGGCTCCCGTCGCGCCTACTGTGCCTTCGATGGCGCCTGTCGCGGGCACCGGGCCCTCGATGACATCTTTGGGAGTCACCGTTCCGTCGGTATCCCCCGTGGCCGTGACAGCCGTCTCTGTGCAGCCTGTCGTTGGCGCGCCGCGACCCGGCCCCCCCAAGGGTCCAGCGTCCAGCTCGACGCCTCTGGCGGGATCACTTGCCTTCTCTCGTCGTCCAATGGCTCCTCGACGGTGGGACCGAGCCAGCATTCGTACGCGGGCAGTGGGACCTTTGGACGTAGTTCAGCTGTCTCGCGATGTCCTTGAGTCCATTGAGATGGACCATGGCGGGATGAATGGAGCGTTTCTCCAGACCGTTCGGCGGGAACTCGATGTGGCCATCAAGGACATCTCAGAGCGCACAAAGATCAGTGTGATGATGCTTCGCTACATCGAGGCGGACGATGTGGCAGAGCTCCCGGCGAAGGTGTACCTCAAGGGGTACCTGACGCAGGTCGCACGTCTCCTTAAGCTGCCGGCGAAGGAGTTCGTCTCTGCGTACCTCAAGGTGAACGGAATCCCCTAGCGGGGACGAAGTCCACTCTTTGAGAAGGGCAGCAGCCTGTCGGTCCTCTTGGACCACGAAGGCTCTTGGTCCACTACCCTGAGACCATGTCCCGAACGACCGGTCCAGTAGAGCTCGACGTCCACATCAGTGCTGCTGGTCAGCGTGTGGACCAGTTCTTGGCCGGCAAGTTCCCGGAGCTCAGTCGCTCCTATTTACAGACGCTGATCGATGAGGGCAAGGTCAAGGTGGACGGGATGGTCTGCCGTCGCTCACAGCGCCTCCATCCCGGGGAGTCGGTGGAACTCGTCATTCCTCCTCCGCGTCCCTCTGAGGTCACCCCTCAAGACATTCCCCTGGACATTGTCTACGAGGACGACGACGTCGCGCTGGTGAATAAGCCAGCGGGGATGGTGGTGCACCCGACCACCCACGACCTCGATGGGACTCTTGTAAACGCGCTGCTGTTTCACCTCGATTCGCTGAGTACGATCAACGGGATCGAGCGGCCGGGCATGGTGCATAGGATCGACAAGGACACGACGGGGCTCCTGGTCATCGCAAAGAATGACCACGCCCACCATCACTTGTCTGACCAGTTTCGGGCGCACTCTTGTGAGCGGACCTACGTCATGCTTGCCTGGGGGGCCCCGATTCCATCGTCAGGAACTGTGCAGGGCCTCATCGGACGAGATCCGAAGGACCGAAGGAGACAGAGCGGTCGGGTCAGTCAGGGAAAGCGTGCGGTGACGCACTACTCGACCTTGGAAGACTTCGGACCGGTGGCACTTCTCCAGTGTCAATTGGAGACCGGTCGCACCCATCAGATTCGGGTGCATATGTCGGAGCTCCATCATCCTCTTGTTGGCGACTACGTCTACGGGGGAACCCGCAAGCAGTGGTTGCCCCACGACCCGTCCCTTCGCACGCTCCTGGCTCCTCTGCGTGGCCAGATGCTTCATGCGGCGAGCCTTGGGTTCATCCATCCGAGGACAGATGAGTTTGTGCAGTTTCGTGTACGACCCCACGAGACCTTCATGAAAGTCCTCAGGACCCTACGAGTTCGCGGAGGAATGGATCCTGACGCGGCAGGGCCCTGGACCGAGACTCTCGCTTAGAGTCCTGGAGCCAAAGAACTCCAAGAAGAAGAGGCCGCCGGGTTTCCCCGACGGCCTCTTCAAGCTCTTACAAGCTTGTGACTACATGCCGGCAGAGTCGTCGTCGTCACCGGTCGCACCCCAGGCGGGGCAGAGGGCCGGATCGATTTCGCCGTCATCTTCACCATCGACGGTGTAGGAACCGTTGCCGCAGCTGGCGTCGTCGATGACGTCCACGCAGGAGCGGTCAGTCAGGCCACCAGAGATGTTCGACAGGTAGTTGCCGGAGACATCCTCAGCCACGATGCCGAGGCAGAAGTTCTCACCGCCACCGCAGTCGTCGCAGGTGATTCCCACGGTCTCTTCGACGAGGTCGCAGATCGCGTTCGGGTCCTCGCTGTCGAGCAGGCCGACGAGCGGACGGGTGTCGATGGCGCCAGCGAAGGTGCCACCAACGAAGCCGGTCAGCTCCGGGTGGAACTTGGCAGTGATCAGGAGGTCCTGAATCGTCGCGTTCACGCCCTGGACCGACAGCTCGAGAGCCTTGGCCTGGAGGGACATGTCCGGGTTGTCCCAGGCTGCAGGCGAGTCATCCGCCGTGCCCACGACCCCGTCAGGGCCCGTGGTGAAGGGGAGGGTCTCGTTGCAGAGGTCCTGAACGATGTCACCACCGTCGAGTGCGCCAACCGCTCCCGTGATGTGCATCGAACCGTTTTCGAGGTCGCTGTCCGCGTTCGGGTTGAAGATGACGTAGACGTCAACCAAGAAGCCCTGGAGCAGCGCGCCGACACCGGCAGGCTCCACGAACGTCGCCGAAGCGAGGTCGAGGTTGAAGGCACGACCGATGAGGTCGCTCTCCGTGCCCACGGGATCGCCGTAGGGCCCTGTGCTGAAGTTGTAAGCGACGTCGTCCGCGCAATCCTGCGAGATGGTCACGCCGAAAGTGCTGCTCGCCGCGAGAGTCGCGTCAGCAGTGAAGATGAGAGTGCGACCGTTGTCGTCGTCGCTGATTGCTCCACCGACGGCGGCGCCTGCGGCGTCGGCGACAGTGATGCTGCCGCTGGAGGGGACCGCGTCCCAGGTCACAGAGACCTTGCTTCCGAAGACGTCTGAAGCGTCCTGCTCGGGGGAGACACTCAGGATGCCGGCGCAAGCCGCATCATCATCGTCGCTGGTCGTGCTGTCATCGTCGTCACCACCGTTACCGGTTGACGGACAGCCGGGCGCCACAGCCACTAGGCCGAGCGAAAGCACAAGAAGGGTCCACCACTGAGGCCGCATTGCTCTCTCCAAAACATTGCTGGTGGATTTCCCACCATCTATTCGTCCGGACGCTGCGGGTTGCAAGCCCCGGAAACCTTTACAGCGCGGGAAACTACTGAGGGTCTAGGCACTCTGTCAAATGCGTTTCCGTACCCGATGAATGGGGCTTCAGTTTACTCCGGGTACTCTGTTGCCCGATGAACTCGACTCAGAGCGTCAGCCCAACATGGGCCA
>Ga0315320_10005529_pt1 | contig 10361 bp, 7 predicted proteins | sample M140m21515metaG_FD_203458 | JGI IMG/M metagenome (GOLD analysis project Ga0315320, IMG submission 203458) | Ammonia-oxidizing marine archaeal communities from Monterey Bay, California, United States - M1 40m 21515 | ecosystem: Environmental > Aquatic > Marine > Coastal | place: USA: California...
CAATCGTCAGCGAGGGATTTGGCGACGGCAGTAATGGCGACCATCTAAATGGCTTAGCTGGTGGCAGCGGATTTAGTGGCCCTTGGTCAGTGCCGGCTAATAACGAGTACACACGTTATAGCGGTAGCATTGGAGCCTACCCTTCTAATGTTCCATTAACCGAAACCGACGGTTACCTGCAACGCAGGGCGGTTTCTTCGCTGCCGATGGAGGGACAACGCATGCTCGACTCTGCCGCTGTCGAAGTTGACATGTCAGGTGACACCAGCATTTACTTATCCTTCGCATTAGGCCTTAACGGCTCGAGCCTCAACATGTCAGCGATGGTCGGCCTCTTTGACTCGACGACTGGCGACACTATTCTCGTGGGAGTCGATGACGGTAATTGGGCGATTAGTGGAGCAGCAGGCGACTTAATTGGCGATACTGCTCCACGTAATAACACTCAGTTTGTTGTGGTCAGAATTGATGCTAACAATCAAAGCGATGATGTCATCTCTATGAAAATATACAACAGCGCTAGCGATGTTGTCCATCAAAGTGACACGTTGCTCAGTGGCTCAGGTAGCGGCAACGATCAATGGGATTTAGTTTCAACCACCGGCAACGCCGATGGTGTTTTCAATCACCTATTCATTCGCGCCGGCGCGATTGGATCGTCTTTAGGCACCAACAATGTTGTGGTTGACGAAATAAAAATCGGCGGCAACTGGACAGACGTTACCGGACTGTAAAATCAAACGATGCTCAGCATGCGCTGCAAGGACTGCTGCGCATCGGTAAATAATTCACTTGGGATAGTGACTTCGTTTGCTTGAGCATGAAGTTCGTGCCAAAGTTTTTCGGGCGTATTCATTTGCATGTATGGGCAAAGATTACAAGCGCAGGAAGCACCTGGTGCAGCTAAGTATGTGTTTTGCGGCGCTTCTTTTTCGAAACGATAAATCATATTGGCTTCGGTGCCAATGATAAAAGTTTCGCCATGTGACTCTTTAACTAAACGCAACATGCCGGCGGTACCAAGTACATAGTCAGAAGCATCGCGTACAGGCTTCGGGCATTCGGGATGCGAGATGACCTTCGCCGCTGGATATTCGGCCTTCATTTCATTAAGAGTCTCAACAGAGAATAGCTCGTGCACTTCGCAGGCGCCATTCCAGAGGATCATTTCACGGCCTAAGGTTTCATTCAACCAACCACCGAGATGCTTGTCTGGCACGAACAAAATAGGCTGGTCAGCCGGGATAGATTCGACCACTTCCCGCGCGTTGCCACTTGTGCAAATAATATCGCACAATGCCTTCACCGCCGCAGAACAATTAACATAGGCCACCGTTGTCGGACGCTGGCCTAACTTTTCAGTTAAGTGTTGCTGGTACTGCTTGAGGTCTTCGGCCTTGCATGAATCAGCAAGCGAGCAACCGGCATCTAAATCGGGCACAAAGACTTTGGCGTCAGGGCAAAGTAACTTAGCCGTTTCGGCCATGAAGTGCACACCGCAAAAGCAAATCGACTTAGCATCGGCTACTGCTGCCTTGCGCGCCAGCTCGAGACTATCGCCGACAAAGTGCGCGGCCTCTTGCAAAAACCCGTCTTGGTAACTGTGAGCTAGAATTAAAATGCCGCGTTCAGTCGCCCATTCGCGAATCACGGATGGCTCGGGCACTTGTAGCAAGTCTAAATCTAAGGTGGCGTTTTCCATGACAGGGTGCATAGTTTAACTTTGCGCCATATATACGTCGAAGCGTGTAGTCTTACCTTTTATCGAGTGGCTAACTGCATCGCGCAGTGGTCCGGCGTGTGAAGGCCGCTTAACGACCACCCTGCTTACGCCGAAATCCAACGCAGCTTCAAGTAATGCACACTGGTCAGCATCGCTGCCGACAATTTCCCGGAAAATGCGCATATCTTTTTTGGCTAGCGCCGTCTTCTTTTGTGGCGGGTGCATAGGGTCGAGGTAAATCACATTCGGCCTAAACTCTGCGACTAAGCCACGGGTTGAGTCACTCAACAGCTCAATGGCATCACACTTAATAAAAGACAACCTGCCATCGAGTAATTCTTGTAACTCGGCATCGGCCAACGCGCGCTGTAAGCCGTCGTGTAAAGCAGAGAACACTTGCGGGTGGCGCTCGCAACCTAGCACTGTAGCGCCCAAGCATGCCAACACAAAGCTATCACGACCGAGACCCGCTGTAGCATCGAAAACTCGCAGTGGCTGCTTAGCTTTATGCAAGCCGACCGCTTTCGACAAAGCCTGATTCTTGCCCCCACCAAACTTGCGGCGATAATCTAATTTACCGTTAACAAAATCAATAACGACATCGCCGGCACTTGCACCAAGGCTGACCGCTTTATCGTGCTCTGAAGAGGATGTCATAATTCAGGTTAGAGTCTAAATCGTCAAATACTTCGTTATGACGGATGACGTCCATCTTTAGCTTATAGGAGAAAACTCCGTGATTCCATGTTTCCGAATGGATGTCGAGCAAATACTCGCGCTGATCATCGAGTCGCAAAAAGAAATGTCCTTGACGATAACTTGAATGATGGTCGCTTTCTTTAATAGTGCAGACAAAGTACGAGAGATCGACGTTGTCAATATCGCACAAGCGGCCACCCTTAGAAACTTGCTCGCCAGACCTTGCGTACTGTTTGACAACGCCATCTTGCTGCGCATAAACATCGACTACAGCCAAAGACTGCGTAGCCAGCTCAATAAAATCATCGGCGTTGGCTAGTAACGACAAGTACATGGCATCGCTGTCAAAATTAACTTCATCACTTTCTACAGCATTCTTCTGCGACTGCAACAGGCCCAATGCGGCAACTAGCTTCTCGCGCTGCAACTCCCCTAGCTGTAAATCATTTTCGAAAGGCTGCAACTCAGAAAAACTGCGCACGCTCTGCGCGGCCTCTAATTTCATTATTTGCAAGTTGCGCGCTTGTTCATCTAGATCTCTTGCGAGCTGAGCAATTGCGCTCTCGCTACGGCGAATTTCAAGATTTAGCTCACGCAACTGCACCTGATAACTTGCATCAAACTCGCTTTGGCGCCGGGAAGAATCGGCGAGAACTTGAGCCTTAAACGATAAGGCGGTGCTTAACATCATCGAATCGGCATCAAGGTCAATCGTTGCAATGCGTGAGCCATCTCGCACAGTACTGTTATCCGCAATCAACCAGTGCAGCTTGCCATTGTAATCAGAGGTTTGCCGCAGTTGTGGTATCACCCACTTTGCGCTTACCAACAATTCGACACTCTCAGCCTCCGGCGATAGGGGTAGCTGTTCAATGATGGGCAGCGGGTCGGCAAGGACCACCTGATTAGCTATTTGCTCTTGCGGATTTGACAAGTAAACGGCATACCAAACAGCGACCACTGCTAGGCCGAAAAAAGAGATCGTGGCGTAAGGGAGAAAACGTTGCACGTCGATGTGGACGCGTTTACCAGTGCTAGCTAGCAATACTTCATCGGTAACGACAGCTGCTTCCACAACTGTTTCAATATCGAAAACACGCATTAAAGCATCTATCTTTTCTTTAGATGGCAACGATTCCCATTCGGCATCGTAAACATCGCTGCTTTCCCATGCTCCTATTTTCACGAGAGGCACGCGCGATGTAGCGAGAACCGAGCGCACCATCTCTACTGTTGGCAGTGGCGCGGTAAAAGCAACTACACCTTCATTCACATGCGCCAGTTCAGCGACAGTGATGCGCTTGAAGTCAAAACGAATATCAGCCAAGTCAAGGAACCCATCCTCTCCATCACCGAGCACCCACATTTTAGTGAGGGGCTCTGAATCGGAATCAAAGAGACTACTATGCAATGTCATATGAGGCTGCCACATAGGCTAGCGCTTTATCTAGATGTTTGTCGGCATGATGTACGGAGACAAGCGGCTGACCTGCAACAACGCGGTCGCCCACTTTAGAGTGCACCACTAAGCCTACCCCATGATGTATCGCGGCGTCGGCACGTTCTCGGCCTGCGCCCAGGACAAATGCCGCTAGGCCAATCTGTTCAGCGTCACATCGTGTCACAACACCATCGTGCGCTGCGCAATAATCGTGTTGTGCAACTCCTTCACTGCCGCGCAAAGCAACACTTAAGTCGCCGCCGTGCGCCGCGACTAGCTGCTGCCACACTTCGAAAGCACTGCCGTCTGCCAAGATGCGCTTAGCTTGCTCGGCATCACCACTAAGTTCGGCAACAAGGTCTATTAAATCTTGCGGACCCTCGCCTAATAAAGTCTGCTCGGCCTCACGCACTTCAAGGGAATTACCCACGGCGTGCCCTAAAGGCTGCGACATATCACTAAGCAATGCGGTGGTCTTTACACCCGCACCATTACCAACGCGCATAATAGAATCGGCAAGCACCTCAGCCTCGGCGCGCGTCTTCATGAACGCCCCGCTACCGTACTTGACATCCATCACCAACGATTCAATGCCTTCGACCAGCTTCTTTGACAAGATAGATGCGGTTATCAGGGCCACCGAGGGCACGGTTTGTGTCTCATTGCGCATCGCATAAAGGATACGATCGGCGGGCGCCAACTCTGGGGTTTGCCCATTCATAAAACAACCTACGTCCTGCAAAGTGCGGCGCAGCTGTTGCGTATTCAATTCAGTGCTAAACCCAACGATTGATTCTAGTTTATCTAAAGTGCCGCCAGTGATACCTAAGCCGCGTCCCGAAAGCATCGGCACTTTCTTGCCCATCTTCACCCACAACGGCGCCAACACTAGCGAAACTTTATCGCCAATGCCACCGGTGGAATGTTTATCAACAAAAGGACCGTCAATGCCACTCCAGTCGAGTTTCTCGCCACTATCGACCATTGCTTTCGTCAGGCAAACGGTCTCGGCATCCGTCATGCCGTTACAAACGACAAAGGCCAACCACGCGCCAACTTGAGCGTCGCTAATCTCGCCGGCAGTGACACCACGCACAAAGGCTTCTATTTGCCCATCGCACTGCTCAACACCTTGCCGACGCTCTAGCAACCACTGTGAAATCATTACTCTGTCACCCGTATTTCGAGTGCATCGCCGATTTTCACACCGCGCTTGAGCACGGCTGGCTTACCCGCAGGATAGACCATAATCTGGAAATCGTTATGGTACAAATTCTCAAAAACAAAAGCTCCCTCTGAGTTAGTTAACGAAGAGTCTATACCCAGAAAACGCTCTGGCAGTCGCGACTCAGAAAAATTATCGCGTGGCAAGGACCCTTTAATTTGCACTCCGACATTTGCCATCGGCTTGCCATCAGCGTCAACAACTGTGCCCGAGACACTTTGGCCCGCGATCAAAGGCACGTTCAGCACCTCTGACTCACCAGCAATCATCACTGGTCCCATTAACGCAGTGCCATGTTGTGGATGATGCGCAATAAGGTAAACATCGTCAACGTTACGCAAACTCGAAAACTTATAAAAGCCTTCGAAATCGCTACTAACACTCACATCACCTTCATCAGTTAACAGCCACAACTGCGTGTTACTTAGCACAGTGCCATCACCATCGCTAACCACACCGGTCAAAGATATTGTTTCTTCAAGTTCTACCCAAACATCTATCTGCCCGGCATCAATCACCACATGCGTTTGCGCGAAATCAGGATGGCGTGCGTTGACATTCCATCCTTGTGAATCAGGTATGGCGCTAAGCACAAATGTGCCGTCGTCAGCAGAGCGCGTTACCGAAGCGCGCGGCCCGTAGTTGAACAGGTTTTCATAGTCCGTGCTACGGCGATTTTTACGACGGTTTGGTTTACCCGCAACAATTTTTACGCCAGCGACTGGGCCTTCGTTTTTGTCGATAACCTGCCCGTAAACAGAATGCGCTGGCTCAAGAAATATTTCTAACTCGCGGTACGAAGCTCCTTCTTCCATCATTCCGCCTGGACGCCACACACTCATTTGATTTTCGAAGGCGCCTTCAAGCACGAACGGACCCGCGGGAATACCACCAAGCGCGAAACGACCCTGATCGTCACTAGTGGTAAAAACACCTATTTTCAAATCTTCTTGGCTGTCAACGAACTCTGGTGAATAAAAGTAACAAGCCACTTTTGCACCAGCAACAGGCAAGCTTTCGATGTCGTACACAGTGCCATACAAAGCGCCAGCAGGCGACAGCACCATTTCGATACTGTGAGTGAGTCCACCGAATAATACCGCAGGCGCTTCGATGGACCCCGGCGCCGAATAATTACCAGGATTCGCATGCACCGACAGTAATTGAGAACCATGTTCGAATTCGACACGTACCAAGCCTTCTTGATTGGACCAAGCACCCGTATTCGAAGGAATGCCACTGTCGTCCCATTGGATATCAACTTTCACTCTGCTCATCTTGCGGTTAGAATCTGGCAGCAACAGTTGGATTTCAAGCACAGCCGGCTTCAACGCATCTACCACATCGCTATTTTCTTTGGCGGAAGACACTGTATCTACATCTGACGTGGAGCGTGCATTATCGCCACACCCACCTAAAACGATGGCTAAGCAAATCATCAGCACTCCCAAAGCAGTCTTATTAAGTCTCATGACCCTAGGATACTGCACTTCGCTGATTTTTTCGAGATAATTGCCGTAAGAGCCATTTTTTTACGGTAATCTTCATGCTGAGCTTAGTGCTCTCGTAACTCCATTTCCCGAAAATGAAAAACCTACAATTATTCTTATGTACGATTGGCCTAGCCGCCATTTCCACTGCGTCCTTAATTGCTCAATCCCAGGATGATTGGGTCGAATGGGGACACGTCGACGGACTCAATCAGGGGGACTCTTTCGGTAGCTCAATGTCGCCTCTGAGTGACGTCAATAACGACAGCCACGACGACTACATAGTCTCCTCACCGCAATCGAGCTCGTACCTGCGCCGTGCTGGTGAGCTGAGTATTATCAGCGGCAAAAACGATAGTATTATCGCTAGTGTCAGCGGCAGCAGCATCGGGCAGCAGATGGGTTACAGTATTTGCGTGCTCGGCGAGCACGATGGTGACGGTTTGCTTAAAATCGCAGCCTCATCTCCTTTCTCGAATACCAACAACGGAATGTTTTCTGGTGTTGTTAATATTTACGCCTTCGACCCAAGTACTTCAGAACTTTACTTGTGGCAGGAACTTGCGGGCGACAATGCGGGGGCAATGTTTGGCGCCAGCGTGGCAGCCCTAGACAACGACGGTGACGGTGACCTCGATTTAGCAGTAGGTTCACTTGGAGATGGCGCAGCTAATGGCCAACCACTAGATGGCAGTATCAGATTCTTCGACGTCAGTAATTTGGGCGCTGATGAAACAGGTACCAATCCTCAATATGGTGTCTCAAACTCTGGCGAGATGTTCGGCTTTGCAATGTGTTATGCAGACATTAATAACGGAGAAGGCTTGTTGATAGGAGCGCCATTCGCCAACGCCGACAACTCCGGAGCAGCGATATTGTATCAGGCATCAAGTAATCAACTATTAATGCCCCCTTTAGAGGACCCATTACCAACAGCAAATGCCAACCTTGGCTTCGCAGTTGCCGCGGGTAGTGACATTACTGGAGACGGTAAAGCCGATTTCATAGCTTCTGCACCTAATGCTGGAACCGGCACAGTCGTTACTTGGAGGCTCCCACTAGAAGCAGGTCAATCACTGAATGGCAGTAACAGCGGCGAAAAGTTCGGATACAGTGTTGCTATCACCATAGACTCGAACTTCAACAACTCCGATGATTTAGTTGTCGGCGCCCCCGAAGCTGGCAACGACAACGGCCGCTTCGCTGTTTATGATATGTCTAGTCTCGACCAAACGGTTCTCCACTCTGCGAGTGGTTCAAGCGGACAACTATTCGGCAGTGCTGTTGCGACTGCAGGTGACATTAATCAGTCGACTAAATCAGAAATTTTAGTGGGTGCCATTGGCACGAACAACGGGACAGGCCGCGTTTATATTTATTCTCCGCCTGAAGAAGACATCGGCGCTATAGAGCTAGAAGTTGTAGGTAATTACGAATGGGAAACCGATATGAATCTAAATGCCACCAACCTATCTCAGGGCGGCGGAGGCAACCTTTACTGGTACATGGGTAGTCAAGCAGGATCTTCTGTCTCTAACGAAGGGTATAACCTAGATATTAGCGGTAATGTTCAGCTTTTAGCCATCACTGGTAACCCTGGCGTCCAAGCGCAATACACATACACTATCCCTGACACAATTGCCGATGGACAGTTACTCGTTTTTCAAGTAGTTGAAGACCGCAGTGGCTTCATTCGCTCGTCGACTATCGACGGCGGTAATGTTGTCGACCCAGGAGTAACAATGTTTGTTGATGGCAACCAAGCGGGCGCCCAAATACAAGTTCGAACGAAATGGGGCCTGCCTAATAGTCCAGTTTACATTTATGGTTCTGCGGCAACACCTAGTGGCAGTGCCTCAAATAGTGCGCCAGATGGCAATTGGGATTTGAACTTACGCAATGCAAAGCCTATTGGCAGCCCAGGGGATCAATCTAACTTGATTGGCAACTTCACCTCTGCGCCGATTAACGTGCCAGCTTCACTGAGTGGCGTAACTGCATATTTCCAGGCGTACGATTGGGACTTCTTCGAGTCGGCGCTGACTCCGGTTCTGGTTGTTACCTTCCAGTAACAACCTATACGCATTACAAACGTACGTAATCGAAATCTGCCGCCTGACCGTTCAAGTCCTTCGAAGGTGGAGCGATCCAGCCGGCATATTTTCCTGGCTCGGTAACCGGCACCATCAACGACGAAACGTACTGACGATCTTCATCCTTAGGTAACCACTTGTCTTGGTTGGCGACGAACTCGGCCTCTGTTAAAGGATTTCCTTGCATGTCAAAACGATTATTAGCATAGATGCCTATCGCACGGTTAAAACGACGATGAGGTAGACAGAACTCAAAATCTATGTTTGCCTTAGTGAGAATGCGATTCCAATAATCAACGCCTTTCTGATTGTCATCGAGGTAATCCGTGCGCAACACTTCATTGAGTGCATTACGTAAAGGCACTTCTTCTTTAACAATCTTGCCGTCAACGAGTTTTTCGATGACATAAGATTCTTGCATCGCTGTATGCTCGGTGTACCTCTTTCCTTCGTAGCAGCGACCTTTTAGCCCAGCCGCAAAAAAGTTTGCTGCATTCGACGACACCTCTCCACCGTACAAGTCGGTAGATGAACTAACCCAAAAGTTGATGTACCTTTGGATCATATCGAGTGGCACAACCCCATGCTCAGTAACATCAGCATCTGGATAAGCGTTCATAACTTCGCACGTGCGCATAATCACTCGCCCAATACCCGTCTGCCCCACAAACAAGTGGTGCGCTTCCTCCGTTAACATAAATTTACACGTTCGCGCCAAAGGATCAAAGCCTGATTCGGCTAATGCCAATAACTGGAATTTACCGTCCCGGTCCGTGAACATCGCGAACATGAAGAAGTCGAGCCAAGTCGTAATCGGTTCATTAAAGGTACCCAAAATACGTGGGCGGTCTTCGTTGCCAGAGCGACGCTCCAATAATTCATCTGCCTCGTTGCGACCATCTTTGCCGAAGTACCGGTGTAGCAAGTAAACCATCGCCCATAGGTGCCGGCCCTCCTCCACGTTTACCTGAAATAGATTACGCATATCGTAAAGCGACGGCGCAGTATGGCCTAGCAAGCGTTGCTGTTCAACGGAAGCCGGCTCAGTGTCGGCTTGAGTAACAATAATGCGCCGCAAGTCGGTGCGGAATTCTCCGGGCACTTCTTGCCAAGCATCCACGCCGGCGTGATCGCCGAACGAAACTTTACGGTCGGCGGCATGCGGCTCTAGAAAAATACCCCAGCGGTAGTCCGGCATTTTTACGTGACCAAAGTGCGCCCAGCCATCAGACTCAACCGACACCGCTGTGCGTAGATAAATATCTTTCTCTGCGAAATCGGTGGGCCCCATTTGCTTCCACCAATCAAGATAGTCCGGCTGCCACTTTTCAAGAGCACGCTGCAAGCGCTTGTCAGAAGCGAGATCAACGTTGTTCGGGATTTTTGATTCGTAATCGATTGTTGCCATGATTTATGTTCGGTTATAGTCAAACTGAGGACGGCTAGGAGTACCGTAACACTGCAGTGCGCCCGTTTCACCCACTGCATTAGGGCGCTGGAAGATCCAGTTTTGCCATGCAGTGAGGCGTCCAAATATTTTTGTTTCTAGTGTTTCTGGACCCGCATAGCGCAGGTTGGCTTCCATGCCGGTAAGTGCATCTGGGCTATATGATGCGCGCTCTTCAAGGTAGAGGCGAATCTCATCTTCCCAGTCAATTTCATCCAGTGATTCGGTTGAAAGGCCGAGTGC
>Ga0315320_10005534_pt1 | contig 10359 bp, 11 predicted proteins | sample M140m21515metaG_FD_203458 | JGI IMG/M metagenome (GOLD analysis project Ga0315320, IMG submission 203458) | Ammonia-oxidizing marine archaeal communities from Monterey Bay, California, United States - M1 40m 21515 | ecosystem: Environmental > Aquatic > Marine > Coastal | place: USA: California...
CTCCGAATCCTCGGCCCTCTGCGACGAAGTGGCTTGTCGGCGCCTCGTTTCAGATTCCCTCGCCAAATGACAACATGTGGACCCACAACAACGGTCGGCGAGGCACGGGTAGCGGCAACCTCGTGACGCGCCTCGAAGCAAGTCTCTCGAAGCGGCGTGGTGTTTCAGATGCGTACACGCGTGTCCTCGCCGAGCTCGGTGCGCCAACCGCCCTCGACATTGAGGGCGCCAATGGGGAGACGTTGGGTAAGAACGTAAACCTTCAGCCGCCCCGCTCGGTAAACGTGCAAACCGGGCTTGAGTTCGACATCTGGGGCGCGCCAGCGCAAACGCTCGGCACCTTGGATATTAGCCTGAGCACAACCTATGTATCGTGGGGTGACATCGCGTCTGGCGTCTACCTACCTGAAGTGCTGACCTCATCACAGGGAGTCGTTGTCACGCGCTCGGAATCGGTGCGCATCGGAGGCCAAATCGGTGGCCACCTCTACGACGCATCCGGCTGGACCGTTCACGCGCACGGCGGATGGACTTGGGAGACCCCCTACCGACCGGAACATGTGTACCCGGACATTCGAATGACGACAGCCAACGCCAACGTCCATTGGGCCCTCACGGTCGAGCGACGTTTTGGCCCGTCTGGAGTCTCTGCTGCCATCGGTGACGCGCCTTAGACGTCGAAGGCGTCCCACCACCATTCGACCTCCCACAGGGCCTCACGTCGCACCACAGCCGCTACCGACATGCGGTAGCCGTCTTTGGGCTCGGCGTGTCGTGCCATCCAGGCGTTCGCGGCAGCGACCAGTTTGCGACGTTTCTTCGCTGTCACAGCCTCGAGGCCATCATCGGGGGAGGTGCGGCGGGCCTTGACCTCCACGAAGTGGACCACACCATCGCGACCGACCACGAGATCGAGTTCGCCACCACCGCCACGCCAGTTGCGATCCAGGATGGTCCAGCCTCGTGAGACGAGAAGACGCTCGACCTCTCGCTCCGCTAACACTCCAAACCGTTGCGCTCTCCGCTTGACGGCGCGCGAAGCGGGTTCGCTCAGCGCTTGGCCTTGCTCTTGAAGTCTCGGATCGGCTTGAGACGCGCAGACTTGCCGCGGCGGGTACGCAGGAAGTGGAGTTTTGCACGACGAACCTTGTGTCGCTGCTTCACTTCGATGCTCTTGATGTTGGGCGAACAAGACGGGAATACCCGTTCAACGCCTACACCAGACGCGATCTTACGGACGGTGAATGTTCCACGTGGCCCGCCGCGCTTGATGCGAATGACCGTGCCTTCGAACATCTGAATACGAGACTTTGTGCCCTCAACAATGTTCACGTGGACGCGCACTGTGTCGCCAGGTCGCACGTCGACGGGAGCGCGTTCGCGGTCCGCTACGATTTCGGATTCGATGGTTTGCATCAGGTTCATGAGATACCTCGGATTGCCCGTTCAAGAAACTGCAAACGTTGCGGGTGCTACCACCGTCGCAACGGGTACAAGACGGCGTTCGGTCTATTCAGTAGAAGGCTCTGCGTCAACGTCTGCATTGCACCAATCCCTCCAAAGATCCGGCCTGACCTCTTTGGTTCGGGCTTCTGCCGCACTCTGTCGCCAGCCTGCGACGCGCTGATGATTGCCTGAAAGCAAGACTTCCGGCACCTCGTCCTCTCGCCAGAGCCGTGGGCGGGTGTACTGCGGATACTCGAGCAGACCACTCGCAAAAGACTCATCGAGCGAGCTCTGCGGGTTGCCCAAAACCCCCTCGTGGAGTCGCGCCACGGCATCGGCCACGGCGCAAGCCGCGATCTCTCCGCCGGTGACCACATAGTCGCCCATCGAGATCGACTGATCGACGAGGCGAAGAATCCGAGCATCGATACCCTCGTAGTGACCGCAAAGCAGCACGAGATGCTCGTAGGACACGAGCGACTGAGCCACCGACTGCTTGAACGGCTCGCCAGCTGGGTCGAGGTAGATCACATGTCCGGTGTCGCCGCGAACCTGCTCAATCGCGTTCGCAACAACGTCGACGCGCATCACCATCCCCGGGCCGCCACCATAAGGCGCGTCGTCAACCGAGCGGTGTGGACCGAGTCCGTGATCGCGGATGTTGTGCACTTCGACGGACAGCAATCCCTGACGCTGCGCGCGTCCTAAAATCGACGATTCGAAGAACGGCCGGACCATGTCGGGATGCAGGGTCAAAATGTCGAAGCGCGGCGTCATTGCAACTCCCCAGCCATCCCTTCCACGATCTCTACCCTTCGTGCCTGCGGGTCGATGCCAGCGACATGAGACTTGAGCGAGGGGACAAACCAAGTCTCTGTACGCCCTTGAATCTCAAATACCTCGACCGGACCGTGCGTATGAACCGCCACGACCTTGCCGAGATCTCTCTCAGCGCAGTGCGCCGTCATGCCGACCACATCCACCAAATAGTATTCGTCGGATTCCAACGACGGCATCACTTCACGAGGCGCGCGAAATACACTTCCACGCATCGCCTCTGCCGTGGTCCGATCGGCGATCCCATCGACGCGAGCTAGCCACCGTGCACCGGGGCCTCGTCGGACCTTCATGCTGCGCGTAGAGACGTCACCGTCGGGCGCGACCCACTGCACCTCTCGACGTACCGTCAACCATTCAGACTCGTCGTTATCCAACGCGACGCGGAGATCTCCACCGAGACCATGCGCGCCCGTCACGTGACCGAGCTTGATGGTTTCCAATGCAGGCCTCCTCACAACGTCCGCGACGAGGAGACTATTCCTCGGCGTCCTCGCCAAAGGCGTCGACGCATTCGAGGACCGACTTGACGTGGCCCGAAGCAGCCGACACGACGCTCTGAAGCGAACGAAGCGTCTTTCCGCCGTCGTCACCGAGAGCCTCACGGTCGTCTTCGTGCACAATCAGTTCATACCTGGTCACAGCCTCTCCCTCGACGCGTCGAATTTGAATCGCGTCAGAGTTGCTTACAAGAGGCCCAACCAAATGCCGTATGAGAGACTCCATCACTCACCGCCATCGGCAGGTGTCTCTTCCGCAGGTGCAGCTTCAACAGCTTCCTCCGCAGGTGCAGCTTCAACAGCCTCCTCCGCAGGTGCCGCTTCAACAGCCTCCTCCGCAGGTGCCGCTTCAACAGCCTCCTCCGCAGGTGCAGCCTCGACAGCCGCTTCGACCGGCTCAGGCGCAGGGGGTGCAGGCTTCTTGATCTCCTTGATCCAAGGCTCGCCCGTCCGTGCTCGAGCGATGAGCATCTTGACGGTGTCTGTGGGCTGTGCACCCTGCGAGAGCCAATGATCGATGCGCTCAAGATCCATCTTGAGCAATCGAGGGCTTTTCATCGGATCGTAATATCCGAGCATCTCAATAAACCGACCGTCTCGCGGTGCGCGCTGGTCTGCAGCGACGACGCGATAGAAAGGGCGCTTTTTAGCGCCACGACGTGTAAGGCGTAAACGAACCATGTATGTCCACCATAGTGAAAGAAAGACCGGGCCGGTTTAGCGCATCTGCTACCGGCGGTCAAGATTCTGAACGTGATCAGAGAGGAATGTTGCCGTGTTTTTTGGGCGGATTGCTGTCGCGCTTGTTCTCGAGCGCGTCAAAAGCCCGGATCAAGTACGCTCGCGAATCCTCGGGGCGAATCACCCTATCGAGAAATCCTAACTCCGCAGCACGGTATGGATTGGCGAAGGTTTCTCGGTACTCATCGGCGAGTTCTGTGCGGCGCGCCTCGGCATCATCCGCCTCCTGAAGTTCACGTCGATGGATAATCTTCACGGCGCCGTCGGGACCCATCACAGCGATCTCGGCGGTCGGCCAAGCGAAGTTGTAGTCCGCTCGAAGATGCTTCGAGTTCATCACGTCGTAGGCACCTCCGTACGCTTTGCGCGTGATGAGGGTCACCTTCGGTACCGTCGCCTCGGCGAATGCATAGAGCAACTTCGCTCCGTGGCGGATGATCCCACCGTACTCTTGGGCAGTGCCCGGTAAAAATCCTGGTACGTCGACCACGGTCCACAGAGGGATGTTGAACGCATCACAGAAGCGCACAAAGCGGGCAGCCTTGACAGAACTGTCCACATCCAAGCATCCCGCGAGGCGTGCGGGCTGATTGGCAACGACGCCCACCGAGCGCCCGTTGAGTCGGATGAATCCGACCACAATGTTGGGGGCAAAGTGCTCTTGAACTTCAAAGAAGTGTCTCTCGTCCGCGACCTCGCGCACCACATCCTTGATGTCATACGGCTTGTTTGGATTGGTCGGGACACAATCCTTCAGCGAATCGCAAGGCCGGTCTGCCGGGTCATCCGTTGGACAGTGAGGCGCCTCTTCCATGTTGTTTTGAGGCAAGAAGGAGAGCAGCTCCCGCAACAGCCCCATCATCGTCTCTTCGTCGGGGACCTTGAAGTGCGCCACACCGGAGCGCGCGTTGTGGGTATCCGCGCCACCCAACTCTTCCTTGGTGACTTCCTCGTGCGTCACCGACTTCAAGACGTCCGGACCGGTGACGAACATGTACGAGGTCTGGTCGACCATGGCGATGAAATCCGTAATCGCTGGAGAGTACACCGCGCCGCCGGCGCAAGGACCAAGGATCGCGCTGATCTGCGGAACCACCCCGGAGGCCATCGTGTTCTTCAAAAAGATATCGGCGTAGCCGCCCAGTGACGCCACCCCTTCTTGGATTCGCGCACCACCGCTGTCGTTGAGTCCGACCACGGGCGCTCCCGTCTTCATCGCGTGATCCATGATCTTGCAGATCTTTTGGGCGTGGGACGCGGACAGCGAGCCCCCGAAGACGGTAAAGTCCTGTGCAAATACATACACCAGACGGCCATCCACGCGACCGTGACCGGTCACGACACCGTCGCCAAGCGGCCGCTGCTTGTCCAGTCCGAAATCGCGGCACTGGTGGCGCACAAACGGATCGATCTCGAGAAACGTTCCGGGGTCAAGAAAGGCGTCGATCCTCTCACGCGCCGTCCACTTGCCTCGTTTGTGCTGTTGCTCGATGCGCGCCTGTCCCCCGCCCTCGAGAGACTCCTGCTCCATCTTCGCTAGTCGATCCAACATCGCTTGCCTGTCCATCGCGTTCACCATCCAACGTGTACGGCACCCTATCCGAACAGCGACGACGACACATACGAGATTTTTCTGATCCGGGTCAGGAGGATACGGATGGTATGCCGAGGCAACCTCCGCGTCACCGCTGTGCCATCCTTGAACCACGAGTACCCCATGCTTGTCTCTCTCATTCTTCAGGCGTGCGTCGCCGACATGGAGCCGGCCTCTCAGGTCGAGGTAACGATCGTCGAGCAACGAACCGTCGTCCCCTCCGGCGGGCTCCCTGTAGACTTGCCACTTATGGACGCCAACAACAACCTCGACGTGGTCGCCTTTGAGGGCCGTATCTTTCTGGCGTTTCGGACCGCTCCCACACACTTCGCCTCGGCAGACACCCTGCTGCACGTCATCTCTTCGGCGGACGAACTCGCTTGGCGTCACGAAGGCACGTTTCACTTGGGGACCGACATTCGAGAGCCCGGACTCGTTGTGCATGAGGGCGCGCTGCACCTGTTCTTCGCCGAGCTTGGCTCCGATCCGATTCAGTTTGAGCCGAACGGGACGTGGAGAGCCGAGTACTTCGGAGTGGGCGAGTGGAGTGAGCCGGAAAAGTTGCCCTACGACGACCTAATCGTTTGGCGCCTCAAGCCCAGAGCCGGGCGTATCGAACTCACAGGCTACTCGGGCGGAGAGAACATCTACGCCCCAAATGGCGAGCCACTCTCCGTACATTGGTGGGCGTCCGATGACCTTGAGGAGTGGAGGCCGGCGGTGGATATGGCAGACCCCGTCTGGTTAGGTGGAAGCTCCGAGACCGACCTCGTGGTCCGCGCCGACGGCAGCGTCGTCGCTGTGATGCGCAACGAAGCGGGCGACGACGACGGCTTTGGCTCAAAGGTCTGCACCGCTCCCGCCGCCTCCCCTGGGGAATGGACCTGCGCACACGACCCGCGAAAATTCGACAGCCCGCTCGTCTTCGAGCACGCGAACCGGGTGTGGCTCGTGGGACGTCGAAACCTCTCCGAGGATGGCGCCTACGACGTCGGTGGCGCTTCGGACGATCTCGCACAGCAGTCGCTGCTTAATCAAGCCGCGTACTGGAACACACCGAAACGGTGTGCCCTGTGGGAGGTCTTGCCTGGCCAGCGGTCGGTGGACTTTGTTCTAGACCTTCCGACACGCGGCGACACCTGCTTCCCAGAGGTCTTGCTCGATGACCAAGACGTTGTTCTCTACAACTACACGTCCGCTCCCGACGGCCCCGACGTGCCTTGGATCGAAGGACAACTGTCTCCCACGCAAATCGACCGCGTTCGGCTCAGCTTTCAAGACGCTCAGCCCTGAACGAGCCAAGTCGCGCCCCTGTATGCACTGGCCTAGCGCTTCATCCGTTGACACAGCGTTCGACGGACTCTCGCCCGACTTGCTTTCCTCGCGGCGCCTACAGTGATAAGGTGGGCCACCCTTAGGGTCCTTTTTGTATCAGGAGACCACAAATGCGAACGCTCTTTTTTCTTCTCGCGCCATGCGCGTTGCTCTTTGGCTGCAGTTCTTCGCCGCAAACGTCGTATTGTGAGGCCGCCTGCGATTGGGCCGTCTCCTGTCACACAGACGCTCGAGATGCCGACGAAGATGGGATCCGAAGCCGTTGTCTCGCGGATACCAAGGCGGCATCCGACCAATGCGAAAAAGCAGAGAATGGCGAACTTGACCCGGCGACTGCGCAGCTGCTTCCACCGTGTGTGAACGCGGTTAACGACCTCGCAGCGGCGGGCGAATGCGGTGTCTTCGTTGGAACCCTTGAGGAGCGCACACTCGCGGCGCCACCCGCAGCTTGTGTCGCTCAAGGGACCGACGCCTTGCCTGTGCTGAACGCAGCGCAAGCCGCGACCGCTGAGACCTCCGGTGAGCTTTGCCAGCGCATCGCGGACTCCTTTTGTCGCCAAACCGAAGAGTGTATCCTCGCCGACTACGGTGGCGAACTGCCCGAAGACCTCACCGATTCGTTGGGTACCCCATACGACCGCTGCATCGCCGAGTTGTCCTCGAGTTTCACGGCCACCTGCGCGCAGTCCGAGTCGTACGCAGCGAGCGAGAGCATCACCCCCAACCCGGCGCGAGAAGCCGCGTTCGAGTGCTTGGAGGGCATCACCGCAGGGACGTGCGACGGATTTCTGTCGATCGACACCGACCCTGTCTGCGCACTGGCGTTCGTAGACGCCCAAACCGCACAAGCGTTCTTCACGCAGGTGTTTGACATTGTCAGCGCCTACGCCTCCGAAGGCTAATCGCCTAACCATGTGCGGCGCGTCTGCGTGCCGCCTGGGACCCCAAACGATGCGGTCGCAGCGCGGCCAGCGTTCGCTCCAGGTTCGTAGTTGAGCAGGCGGGCAGAAGGCTGCCCCTCTCGAAGCAGGGTGTGCACAATCGGCGCGAACTCGAGCTCAGGTGTCCATACCACCTGCTCAGCTTCTCCCAAGAGAAGCCAAAGGCCGTGGGTGTCCTCTACCCAAGGGGAGTTCGCCTCCATCTCAAAGATACGCGCTGAGGGGAGCGAGAGTGTCCGCTCGAGGGATGTGTTTGGAGGATCGACGACTACCCCTTCGATCGTGACCGTCCGGGCGTCGCTCGTCACAGAACCAGCGGGTGTGCGGATGGTGACCGGCCCCTGCGTCAGCGACCCCGGCCCCATCGAACGAAAACGAAAATCTATATCGAGTGCAGATTCACCCTGAACCAACATCCAGCGCTCCTCCGTCGACACCAAGCGCACCGGTCCGTTTACCATCGCAGTGAGCGCGAGCTCTCGCAGGTCCTCGCCTCGGACGTTCACGGTCCAACGGAAGTCGGTACCGGCATACATTGCACGCTCCCGGTACCGCACCGACATCGCAGGTGGCTGCGCGGCAAGGAAGGAAAACTCGGCTCGCTGCATGTGTTCCGCCCAAGCCTCTTCCTCACGAAGCTCCTTACGGGTCACGGCCTTATTCTCCAGCAGCACCTTCAGGTCGGAAGCACACAACGCAGGGTCTCCATGCTTCGCGTGAAGTAGCGCCCGCCGATAGCGAGCCTCATCGTACAGGGGGTGGTCCGCAAGCAGCGCATCCAGCTGCGACTTTGCGGCCTCCACATCACCAGACTGCGCAAGCCATTGAGCACGCCACGCGAGTAGGTTCACGTCTTTTGGCTGAACAGTCAGGGCCTCATTGACTCGCGAAACCGCTATGGCGGGGCTTCCCGCCTCCGCGGCCGCGTGGGCCTCGCGCCACGCATCCAAGGCCACCCGCTGAGGCGGTATGTCGACCTCCGTGGCGCATCCTAGCCACAGCACCCACCAAGCCGCGCCCATCACGATGAAAGCCGAGCGATCATGGCCACTTGGCGGCCTGCGGCCTCGCCATCGCGACGATAGGAGTGCAGCCCTGTGTCGCTGTATGTGCAGCCTTCCACGACCTCCACCTCATGAAGTCCGGCCATCTGAAGTTGCCCGCGGACAGCCGCCAAGAGGTCCACGCGAATCGTACCTCCCTCTCGAGTGGTGAAGAGATCTTCGGGCACCCCGGTCGCTGCGATCCCCTGCACCACCTCCTCGCCCACCTCGTACGCTTGGCTGGAGATGTGAGGCCCGATGACAGCGCGAACATCTGACGCCGTCTCCCCAGTAGCCATACACAGCGCCTCCACCGTCTGACGACACACGTTCGCGGCTACACCTCTCCAGCCTGCGTGTGCGGCCGCGAGACCTTTGGGCGACGCAAACAAGACGGGTACACAGTCAGCGGTCCGAATGGTCAAGATCACGTCCTCAACGGTCGTCACGAGACCATCCCCCGCTCCGACAAACCGGTGCACACCGTTTGGCGAGGGGTTCACGATCACGGCGCCACCGTGAACCTGCTCTGCCATGACCACCTGCGAGAGGCGCGCGCGCTCCGCCAAGGTCGCCAAGGTACGGACCCAATCTTGATGGTATCGGTCGTGAGCCGATTTCTCAGACCATCCTAAATCCAGACGCTCTCCCAGACCATCGTCCGCACCCGAGAAGCCGTGGCATACGTCCAACAGCCCATCAAAGGCGGTAGTCCGTGCGAGAGGAACCGGGGCAAACCATCTCCCCACCGCATCCGTCACCGCTTGGGGCATGCGCGTCTCGGGCTCTCCCCTTGCGAGCGCGCGGCGAATATCGGTGGAAGCGATCTGCGGAAACGTCGGCGACCCAGCCGCCTGACCATGCCCTCCTCGGCCGACCACGATCGGGCTAAACTCGCCGGCGATCGCTGGCCACTCCTTCCACCGGTCCACCTGCGGCAACAAGTCAACCCCCATGACCCAGCGAAAAGAGGCCGCCGGATGACGCTCACGCAGCACGCGAAGGGTGTCGATGGTGTAGCTCGGCACGGGTAGCTCTCCCTCTATGGAGCACACCTTGCATCGCTCCGATACCGAGGATGCGAGAGCTCGACACCAAGCCACACGAACGGCGTGAGGTGCGAGCGCCTTGCCCAACGGATGATCGGCTGTAGGCAACAACCAGACCTCGTCGACGTCTTCGCGTGACAGCAACCAAGCGGCTACCGCCGCGTGGCCCTTGTGGGGCGGAAAGAAACTACCCCCAAAGACTGCAATCCGAGTCCGACTCTCGCGACGTTTCAGGATAATGCCCCCACATGATTGGTGTATTTGACTCAGGGATAGGTGGCCTCACTGTCTTGGCCGCGCTGCGACGCGCGATGCCACAACAGGATCTCCTCTATCTCGGGGATACCGCGCGCGTGCCCTATGGTACACGTTCTGGAGACACCGTCATCCGATACAGCCTCCGCGTAGGTTCGTACTTGGTAGACCAAGGAATTCACACCCTGGTGATCGCGTGCAACACTGCGACGACGTTCGCGCTGCCGGCACTTCAACAAGCCTGTGCTCCACACAACGTCCGAGTCTTCGGCGTCATTGAGCCGGGGGTAGACGCGGCGCTCGCCTGTCACCGCTCAGGCACGCTCGCCGTGCTCGGCACCGAAGGCACCATCGCTGGCGGCGCATACGAAGCCGCCCTCAGAGCCCGCGCGCCCAACCTAAACGTCGTGACCCGCGCCTGCCCCCTGTTCGTGCCTCTCGTCGAAGAGGGCTGGCTTGATGGAGAGGTCCCGCGAGCGACCGCTGAGGCCTATCTCGCAGATCTTCGTGGCCATGTGCAGACCGCTATCTTGGGCTGCACGCACTACCCGCTCCTGCGGAGCACGCTCGAGGCCACACTCCCCGGTGTCACGCTGATCGACTCTGCCACAGCGACAG
>Ga0315320_10005536_pt1 | contig 10358 bp, 8 predicted proteins | sample M140m21515metaG_FD_203458 | JGI IMG/M metagenome (GOLD analysis project Ga0315320, IMG submission 203458) | Ammonia-oxidizing marine archaeal communities from Monterey Bay, California, United States - M1 40m 21515 | ecosystem: Environmental > Aquatic > Marine > Coastal | place: USA: California...
CCGTCGTTGTCATCGAGACGCACTGGGGCCTTCCCGAGACAACCGAAACAGTCATTGATGCACGCATGGAGATCATCGGAACCACTGGGAAGATCAGCATCGACTGCGGGCAAACAGGATTACATCTTCAGGCAAAACACTCCCGCTATCTGGATACATCCTACTGGCCTCCAGTCAAAACGGGGACTTTTGGTGTACTACGCAGCGAACTGGAATATTTTGCTCGCTGCATTGAATCGGGGGCTGAACCATCATTGGTTACTACCGAGGAGGCCTGTGACGCTTTAGAAATGATTCTGTTGGCTCAACAGTCAGCAGATGAACAGCAAATGCTTACGGTCGGAGCATAACCTTAGCTTTCTGACTCTCCTAATTACCACCCTAGGTAGGAACTAGTTTTACCACTTTAGCGGTTCACGCTATTGAGGCTATTGATAAGATGGAGTTTTGCCGACAAATTGAAGGGATAGCCTTTAACGTTAGCGGGTCGAGAAGTAATGTCACATCATTTGTATATAGAAACCGTCGGTTGCCAGATGAATATGCTGGATAGTGAAATGGTCGTTGCTGATTTGCGCAAACGCGGTTACGAACTAACTTCCGATGTGAAAGCCGCTGACACGATTCTCTATAATACCTGCAGCGTTCGTGCTCATGCTGAAGACAAAATCTACAGTGCCCTTGGCACGCTGAAATTGATGAAAAATCGCAATCCCGACAAGATCATCGGAGTGATGGGATGTATGGCTCAAAAAGATCAGCAGATCATCTTTAGCCGAGCTCCTTACGTCGACTTCATCGTCGGCCCGGGGCAATTACAACAGGTTCCCGATCTAATCGACAAAGCACGTGATGGTGAAGAGCGGCAAATGGCCGTTGGTTTAGGTCGTCGCGAAGGCAGCAACGACGACATCAAACGAAGTCATGAGACGTTCGACCCTCTTCGTGATCCGACGATGCGTCCCACTCCCTATCAAGCTTACTTACGCATCCAGATCGGTTGTGACAAGTTTTGCACTTACTGTGTAGTCCCTAATACCCGAGGGCCGGAACAGGGGCGGAACCCACAACAAATTGTCGAAGAAGCAAAGGTACTGGCTGATCAGGGCTGTCTGGAAATCACTTTGCTCGGACAAACCGTGAACAGTTATAGTTTCACCAATGCGGATGGCGAGAGAACTCGGATGTCTGACCTACTTCGTTTACTTCACGAAGTCCGTGGCATCGAACGCATTAAGTTCGTGACTAACTACCCGAGGGACATGAAAAAGGAACTGCTGGAAACTATCCGTGACCTGCCCAAAATTTCTCCGTACCTGCACGTACCATTGCAACACGGTAACAATGACATGCTGAAACGAATGCGTCGTGGCTACACGGTCGAGCAATACCGTGACATGATGCATTTAATTTGGGATACTTTGCCCAATGCTGCCGTCTCGAGTGACTTCATTGTTGGGTTCTGCGGAGAGACTGACGAAGAATTCCAAACCTGCATCGACTCGATTCACGAATTCCGTTTCAAGAACAGCTTTATCTTTAAGTACAGCGAACGCGAAGGAACCAAAGCGGCGACCACACTGATCGATGATGTTCCCTATCAAGTGAAGCAGGAACGCAACAATGCACTGCTGGCGGTGCAAAATGAAGTCAGTGAAGCAGAAAACATAAAATTCATCGGGCACTCAGTCGACGTGTTAGTCGAAGGTCCAAGCAAGAAGGCCGACAAGTTGGGATCGGACGGACCTCTGAAACAAATGGTGGGCCGCACACATTGCGACCGGATCGTTGTCTTTGATGGTAACGAGCGCCAGGCTGGTCAGATCCTGCCCGTCTCTATTTACGAAACCACTCCATTTACACTCTTCGGAGCAGTCGTCACTCAGGAAGCCGGCCCCGAAGTCTACGCACTCTAAATCTGCGACAGGGAGTAGGGCATGGCCCGAGTGGTATTAGCGATGTCAGGAGGAGTCGACAGTAGTGTTGCGGCTCATCTCCTACTTGAACAGGGACATGACATCATAGGCGTTTTTATGCGCCATGGTGAAGAATCTGCCGCGGCCTGTGACCTCGATAGCGGAGAGGCGAATCCGCTACTCCCCCTTTTGCAAAACCGGGCTGACCACAAGCAGGGATGCTGCAGTGCTTCCGATGCGGAGGATGCCAGGAAAGTTGCGGACAAACTGTCGATCCCTTTCTACGCCTTAAACCTGCAAAAAGACTTTAGCCGGATCATTGACTACTTTGTCGACGAGTACACCATCGGTCGCACGCCTAATCCTTGCGTGATGTGTAATAACTGGATCAAGTTTGGCAGACTATTCGATTACGCCGACAGTATTGATGCCGAATATGTGGCCACCGGACATTATGCTCGACTGGTTCACGATCAACAGAACCAAATCCGCTTAGCCCGGGGAATCGACGGTACAAAAGATCAAGCATACGTCTTGTTTGGGATCGAGCAGAAATACTTATCGCGTATGTTGCTGCCAGTCGGAGGATTCCCCAAGACAGAAATTCGTGACATCGCGAGAGGGATCAGTTTACGAGTGGCTGATAAGAAAGACAGTCAGGAGATCTGCTTTGTTACGTCAGGGCATCATGGTGACTTCGTCCGACAACGTCGCGGCGAAATCGACCTCTCAGGTGAGATCATCACCACCGATGGTACAGTAGTCGGGCGGCATAGCGGCATTGAAAATTACACTATCGGACAGCGCAAAGGCCTCGGAGTCGCCCTCGGTACACCACATTACGTGGTGAAAATCAATCGTGATTCGCGTCAGGTCGTACTTGGCAGTCATGATGAACTGGGAAAGACGTCTTTGCAGGCAGATCGCACCAACTGGTTAATCACGCCTGAGCCGGAAAAACCATTTCGCTGTCAGGCTCAGATCCGCTACAACAGTGCTCCCCAGGACGCCACAGCCTCTATTAGTGAGATGAATGGCGAAAAAATACTGCAAGTCACGTTTGATCAGTCGGTTCATGGTATTGCACCGGGGCAAGCCGTTGTTTGCTACGATGGTAACATGGTCATTGGTGGTGGCTGGATCCGTTAACGAGTTATTGCTCTCTAACCATCTAATCGTGCATAATCTACAATCAAAGACACAGCCGCTTTCACATTCATTTCTTATGAAAACCAATATGCTTTCAGAACTAAAAGACCGGGCAGAATCTATTCAACAAAAACTACTCCAACTCGGAGATAGTCTTTGACTACGCTACCAAAAACGAAAATATTCAGGCCATAGAGTCTCAGATGGCTGCCGCTGGTTTCTGGGATAATCAGGAAACTGCTCAGGCAGCGGTCGCCAATCTTAAGTCACTCAAGGCTATTACCGCCCCACTTGACGAATTGACAACGGCAGCCGGGGACTTGACGGTCCTGCTGGAAATGTGTCAGGAAGAGCCTGACATGGAAGAAGAGGTTGAGCAGGAGATCACACGGCTTGAATCTCTTTGTGAAGATCTAAAGCTGAAATCCATGCTCAATGGTACGCATGATAAATCCGGAGCCATTATGACAATCTATGCTCGTGATGGTGGTACGGACGCCAACGACTGGGCAGAAATGCTCTTACGCATGTATATCCAGTGGGCCAGCCAGCACGGCCATCAGGTTTCTCTACTGGATCGTAGTGACAATGATATCGCAGGGATTAACAATGCCACCATCTGTGTGCGTGGATCGATGGCCTATGGCTATCTAAAAGGTGAAACCGGGATTCATCGTCTGGTGAGGATTAGTCCGTTTAATTCTGAAGGAAAACGGCAAACAAGTTTCGCCGCGATTGACGTATCTCCGGAAATCTCTGACGATATTGAAATAGAAATTGACGAAAAAGATGTTCGGGAAGATACCTATCGTGCAAGTGGAGCGGGTGGACAGCATGTCAATAAGACGGATAGTGCAGTCCGTCTAACGCATGAACCGACCGGAATTGTCGTGCAGTGTCAAAATGAACGGAGTCAGCATAAGAACCGTGCCTCAGCGTACAAGATGCTGCGAGCCAGACTTGCTCGAGTGGAAGAAGAAAAACGCGAGGCCGAACAGGCTCAAAAGTACAAAGATAAAGCTCGAGTCGGCTTTGGCTCTCAAATCCGAAACTATTTCCTGCATCCTGATCAACGAGTTAAAGATGCGCGTACAGGACATTCCGAAGGGAACTTTCATTCAGTGCTCGATGGAAATATTCAGGGATTTCTAGAGAGTTTTCTGCGTTGGCGCATCGGACAGGATTAAAATACACTTCCCCAATCGGGCAAATACACCAATCCCAGTAAATCTGTATTTGCGAGATGGAATGGTGGTATAGAGACAAGAGGAGACTATGCGTGTCTGAATTAAAGCAACTTGAAGCGATTGGACCTGATGCCACAGGTTTACGAACTTCTATGGAATGGCGAAACGATCGTTTCGCTCACGTGGTGGACTGGATCGCCGGTGAGCAGGTCTTTCGATTACTGGAAAGTGTGGAAGGTACCGCCGAAGATTTCTGGCCCACCAGCCCTGCTCTGCAAGATTTATCTGTTGAACAGCGGACCCAAAGTCGTCAGGTCGGCGTGATGGTGGGAATGGCAGGGAACAGCCACTGGTCGATGAGTATGGAAAACGATCATCTTCAACGATCTCTTCTATTTGATGTGGCCTGCCGTGTCGCGGACGAAGAGGCCGGCTCGCTTGGAACCACTTACCGCAGTAGCGTACCAGTAAAAATTGTGGATCCTATTCAAAAAATTGCTGAGCTTTCGATCGCCGGTAGAACCTGTCGAATCAAGATCGAATCGACTGGACGTGGTGAATTAGACGACCTAGAAATCGATGGAAACCTGATAAAAATCACTCCCACAGAAACGCCCGTTAGCTGGCCAGCGACGGTTCGCTGGAAATACAGACTATTTGGATGAGATTTCTTTCCCATTCAGACATTTTGTCCCCCTTGAAAAACGTCCATGCTACGATAAGAATTGTTGAATCAGCGTGACTTTTCACCCATTAACTTACGGAAATATTTATGGTCTTCGAACACATTGAAAACCTGAAGCGAATTTACACCGATCAACTCGTTATCGTCGATGACAGCCGTACTGAGCTAGGTCGATTTCAGGGACTAACGGGCACCGTGAAAACGGTAAATATGAGTGGTCGTGCCCTTGTTGAGTTTGATGGTTATAACAATATCGGATGGTATGATATCGATGTCGATTTTCTGAAGCTTGTTGATGAGCCAGTTCATGAGACTGAAACGGTCTCAACCCCTGTACCTCCTGCTGAAGCCGCAACGCCTGCGGCTGAGCCTGCTACGGAAGCCGCAACGCCAACTGCCGAGATTCCCGCTGAGAAGCCAGCTCCTGCTAAAGCCGATGCGGGAAACATGAGTGTTGCTGACATGTTAGCTGCTGCCCGAGCAAGTGCTACGGGTGAAGAGGCTCCTGCTACCGAGGCTCCTGCAGAAGAGACCGCTGCTGAACCGGTAGAAGCTGCTGCTGAAGAAACCCCGCCAGAAGAACCGGCAACCGCTCCCGCTGGTGATACAGGTAATGCTCAAGCTCTGAAAGAGGCGGATGATGTAGATGGCATGTTGGACTACTGTCGAAAAGCCGACGGCTAAAACAAGCCGGCGTTAACCGGGAACACATAAAGAAAGTCGGGCTTGATCGCTCGGCTTTTTTATTTCACCTTAAGCATACGTTCCAATGCCACCAAAGACCATTTGGACACCTCATCGTCCACGTGGATTGCATTGACCTGAGTTCCATACACAAGATTCTCAAGGCTCCAGCAAAGATGTGCTAAATCAATCCTGTACATCGTCGCACACATGCAAACCACAGGGGATAGGAAGTGAATCTCGAGATGAGCGTTTTCTTTTTTAAGGCGGTTCACCAAATGTAATTCTGTCCCGATAGCCCAACTGGACCCCGCCTCAGCATGCTTGATCACTTCAATGATCTTGCCAGTTGACCCTGATATATCAGCGATGTCATTTACTTCCTGAGGGCATTCCGGGTGCACCAAAATATTGATCCCTGGATGTTGCTCACGGAACATCTCCACATGTTCCGCCTGAAACATCTGGTGCACGCTACAGTGACCTTTCCAGAGAATTACTTTACTGCTCTCAATAGCCGCATCAGCATTCCCTCCCATTTCCAGTTGGTAAGGATCCCAGACTGGCATCTGGTCGTTGGTAATTCCCATTTTCAAACTGGTGTTTCTGCCAAGGTGTTGGTCTGGAAAGAAGAGGACTCGACTTGTGCGTTTGAATGCCCATTCAAGAACAGCCGGTGCGTTACTTGAGGTGCAAACGATTCCATTGTGTTTACCAACGAATGCTTTCAGGCTGGCTGCTGAATTAATATAGGTTACCGGTGTAATATCATCGGTATCAATGACTTCGCCCAGATCTGCCCAGCAGTTTTCCACTTGTTCAATCCCGGCCATGTCAGCCATGGAACAACCAGCTGCCATATCAGGCAACGTAACAGAAACACGATAGCCTCGCTTATCAAATACTTCTGGTCGATTCGCCAAAATATCTGCCGTCTCCGCCATAAAGTGAACTCCACAGAAAACAATATGCTTACAATCTGTGTTCTCGGCAGCCATCTGACTCAACTGATAACTATCACCACGTAAGTCACAGTGCTCAATCACTTCATCTTGTTGATAATGGTGCCCCAGAATTAGCAATTCCGGGCCCATCGCCTCACGAACACGTTCGATTCGAACCGACAGTTCGTCATTTTCGAGCGATTTATAACTAGCGATATCCGGTAGGGGTTGCTCGGTTGCAATACTCATGAATTCCAATTCTTTGTGTTGCTGGGCAAGAGACTATTAAAGTATTCCTATTATTATCGCCACATCCCCTCTTGGGAATTGGGAATTTACGCGACTTCAAGGACTCGATATGTCTGGCTACTACGTTAAAATAATTTTATTGACACTATTTTTTGCCTGACGTAAGCCCTCATGATTCTACTCATCGACAATTACGATTCCTTCACCTATAACCTCGTTCAGCGATTAGGGGAATTCGATCCTACTCTGAATATTCAGGTCTATCGGAATGATCAGATAACTCCCGAGCAGGTGGAAGCTCTGAATCCATCCCATATCATCATTTCCCCCGGGCCATGTACACCAACCGAAGCTGGTATCAGCATGGATGTGATCTCTCACATGAAGGGTAAAGTTCCAATACTCGGAGTTTGTCTGGGACACCAATCGATCGGGCAATCTACTGGTTCAACCATTGTTCGTGCTAAGCAGTTGATGCATGGCAAAACAGATTCGATCCATCATGATAATCAGGGCATCTTCGCGGATCTTCCCAATCCATTCATTGCGACTCGATACCACAGTCTGGTCATCCAGCCTGACACGCTCCATGATGAATTTGAAGTTGCAGCCTGGGCGGATGCTCCTGATGGCTCCACAGAAATTATGGCCATTCGTCATAAGAGCTACCCTTTAATCGGTTGGCAATTTCATCCTGAAAGTTTTCTATCCGATGTGGGCCCCACAATCCTCCAACGCTTTCTTGAACTGACAATATGATCAGCGTTGACCAAGCACTGCAGAAAATCATGGCCCGGCTACCGGAATGCCGTCCCACCGAATGCATGCTCTCCAATTCAGTGGGCCATATTTTAGCCGAAGATGTCCAAAGTGACATCGACTCGCCACCCTATGACAAATCATTAGTTGATGGTTATGCCGTCCTCGCTGAGGATGTGAAACAGGATGTCGTTCTTGACGTATTGGAAGAAGTACTCGCTGGACAAACTCCTACAAAAAGCATTCATCCCAAAGCAGCTATCCAGATCATGACAGGAGCTCCTTTACCGCCAGGCGCCAATGCTGTCGTGATGGTAGAGCAAACAAGTCGAGACCAACAAAAGGTAATCATCCATCAGGACACAATTCAACCTGAAGCTAATATCATGAGGCAGGCTACCTCTCTATCTCAGGGGGAGACGATCCTCTCACAAGGCACTCTCATCAGACCTATCGAAGTTGGTATCCTAGCTGAAATTGGCTGTACCAATGTACCGGTCTACCAACCTCCTAAACTGGCCATAATAAGTACGGGTGATGAGCTTGTGCAGGCGACCACAACACCACAGGCAGGCCAGATCAGAAACTCCAACGGCCCTCTGCTTCAGGCATTAGCTACCAGTTTTGGAGCCAAGGCTCAATCCTTGGGAATTGGACTCGATAACTTTGAAACCTTGTCCGATTTAGTCGCGACAGGATTAGAGTCAGACATCCTTATTCTGTCTGGAGGAGTATCTGCCGGTGTCAAAGATCTGGTTCCCGCAGTACTCGAGCGGCATGGCGTAGAGCAGGTGTTTCACAAACTCAAACTTAAACCCGGAAAGCCGCTCTGGTTTGGCGTGCTTTCATCGGCTGACCGTCAGACAATGGTTTTTGGGCTTCCTGGAAATCCTGTTAGTAGCCTCGTTTGTTTTCTGCTTTTCGTAGCACCCGTCATCTTCAGGATGAGGGGAAAGACCTCCGAGTGCTTGCAAGAAACAACTGCCTATCTGACGGCTGATTTCCAACAACGTGGAGATCGCCCCACCTACTTCCCCGCTCAATTGACAGAACGTAACGGAAACCGCTACGTTACACCTCTAGCCTGGAAAGGCTCAGCGGATCAGCGAACGCTTAGCGAGGCTAATGCTTTGGCTTTTTTTAAGGCCGGAAATCAACTTTATCCGAACGGTGAGGAAATCTCTGTTTTCAAAATTCCTTCCTAACCACCTTGTGGCATGAATTCCCCCGAACCTAAGAACTACGCAACGGATTCAACGTTCAGATTTTCACCGTTTTTATACGGTTTGCTTGGCAATTGTCTCCTTTATCTTTGCCTGCCTCCTATTGGCTGGAGTTGGGCAGCGTGGTTAGCACCGGCCTGCTGGCTTCCCTTGATTGCCGTCCGGAAGTTGAATGATCGAAACTCCACATTAAAACGTGCCTACTTTGGACTTTATATCACTCACGTCTGTTGTTGGCTGGCACTGCTGCAGGGGATGCGATTAGCTCATTGGACCACCTACTTTGGCTGGAGTGCTCTTTCTATCTATCTGGGGCTCTACCTACCCTTGTTTGTTTTTGCTGCCAGAACAATACACCACCAACTAAAAATATCGCTATCGTACTCGGCTGCCATTAGTTGGGTCTGCGTGGAATGGATTCGCGGGTATGTTATTTCCGGATTTTCTATGGGCTCTCTCTCCCATTCTCAGGTGGACCATCTTTGGTTCATCCAAACCGCAGATCTCGGTGGGGGATTTTGCATTTCCTTCGTGCTGGTGTTAGGAGCAGGTCTACTCTATCGCATTTGGAAACAGGTTACGTCGAAAGGACAAAGCTCAGACTTGCCGATTAAAAAGACCTCTCTCACCTTAAGTCCTACATCTGAAGGAATCCTGTTTGGAATGATACTCTTAGGTTGTTGGACCTATGGACACAATCGCCTCACTGAACTCGCCTCTGTTACCACGACGGAAGCATCGCTTGTTTCTGTTGGACTGATTCAGGGGGTCACTTATACCGAGTTTGAATTGTCATACGACGAATATCTAAAAAAGGAAAAAGAGAAACAAGAGATGTATAATCTTCAATCGATTCGTGCACTCGAAGACGAAATCGGATTGAACCTTCTCGTCTGGCCTGAATCGATGTATCCGGTTGGCCCGCTATTAGTCACCGGGACTAATGATGAGTTTCTTCACGTCCCCACACAGCAAACAGAGGTCTCTCAGAATCAGGATGAAGTCAAAGCATGGGCCGACAGACTCCAAACGAATCAACGCCAACAACATCAGGGATTACTAAGTTATTTGAATGGTCGTCAAAATCAAAATGTATTGGGCCAAGCTATGCTTATCGGGGGAACGAGTGCTGTTGATTTGACGATCGAATCTACGCCCATGTACAACACAGCCGTTCTGGTTTCACCAGAGGGCAAAGTATTAGATATGTATCATAAAAATCATCTGGTGATGTTTGGGGAGTATATTCCGCTAGGTGATGTATTCCCGGGCCTTTACGACCTCTTGCCAATCTCAGCTTTAGCTCCCGGTAATGGTGAACTCCTGTTTGATATTAACGGGGTCAAATTCTGTCCGAACATTTGTTTTGAAAGTACGGTGCCCCATCGAATCAGGAATATGATGCTGGCAGCGGATACCGATGGCCGACGTCCCGATGTCATGCTAAATCTCACGAATGACGGTTGGTTCTGGGGATCCTCCATCCTCGACTTACACTTACGAAGTAATATTTTGCGAGCAGTCGAGTTTCGACGTCCAAACCTAGTGGCTGCCAACACAGG
>Ga0315320_10005539_pt1 | contig 10354 bp, 6 predicted proteins | sample M140m21515metaG_FD_203458 | JGI IMG/M metagenome (GOLD analysis project Ga0315320, IMG submission 203458) | Ammonia-oxidizing marine archaeal communities from Monterey Bay, California, United States - M1 40m 21515 | ecosystem: Environmental > Aquatic > Marine > Coastal | place: USA: California...
ACGCCATAACGCTCGAACCCATGTTCGGCGAGGCGCTTAGCGGATAAAGCATTGCGGCCATCAAGGACTAACTTACGCTTCATTAAGGAGGCCATTTTTTCGTAATTAGGATTACGGTAGTCGTTCCATTCGGTAGCCAGAATCAAAACGTCGGCACCGTCGATGGCTTGGTATTGGTCGTCGAGGTATTCGACGCCATCACCAATCAGTTCACGTGCGTTTTCAATTGCTTCTGGGTCACAAGCGCGTACTGTTGCGCCGCGTTCGGTTAAGCCTGCGCATAAAGTAATGGCGGGTGCTTCGCGCATGTCATCGGTTTTTGGCTTAAACGCCAAGCCCCATAGCGCGACGGTAACGCCACTTAAGTCTTCCCCGAAAAGTTCGGTCACCTTATGCAGCATTAACTTTTTCATCTCAGCGTTAACAGCTTCAACAGCATCAAGAATTTGGAAGTTGTATCCATGCTCTTGTGCCGTGTGCATAATCGCCTTTACATCTTTTGGGAAACAGGAGCCGCCGTAGCCGATGCCAGAGTAAAGGAATGGCTGACCGATGCGAGCATCTGTGCCAACACCCTTACGTACCATTTCAACATTAGCGCCAGCGGCATCACAGATGAGCGCGATTTCATTCATGAATGAAATGCGCGTAGCCAACATCGCATTCGAAGCATACTTCGTCATCTCTGCAGACAGAGGGTCCATGCGAATAATGGGTGCGCCGTTGCGCGTGAACGGTTTGTACAATTCATCCATCAGTTCGAAATCTTCGTCGGACTCGGCGCCAATGACGACTCGATCAGGACGTAGGAAGTCGTCGATAGCCGCACCTTCTTTTAAAAATTCTGGGTTAGAGCAAACCGATATCTTATGCTCGGTTTGTGACTGCGCGAACTCTTTCACCTTCGCGGCAGTGCCCACCGGTACTGTTGACTTGTCGACAACTAGTTTCGGTCCATTCGCCGCTGCACCTATCGACTCGGCTACCTTAAACACCGCAGTTAAGTCAGCGCCACCATCAGCGTCTGATGGAGTGCCAACAGCAATAAAGACTATACGCGCATTGCCAACAGCAGTTTTTAAATCAGTGGTGAAATTAAGGCGCCCATTACGAACGTTTGATACCACCAACTCAGACAAGCCAGGCTCATAAATAGGGACGTTGCCTTTTAGCAAGCCCGCTATTTTTTCTTCGTTAATGTCAACACAGGTAACTTGGCTACCCATCTCAGCAAAGCAAGTGCCGGCAACTAAGCCAACATATCCAGTTCCTATTACGGCGATTTTCATGATTATTGAGCGGGGGCTTAGTCTTCGGTGTAACCGAGTTCGGAGAGAAGATTGGTCATTTCACCAGTTTCAGAAACAAGGCCAGGACGGGGTCCACGTTGGCTTGCTATTTTCTGTATAAATTCTACCGCCTCGCGCGCAAAGGACATATCAGAATTCGGCTTAACTACTAGCGGATTATTCTCCAGCGGGTCGTCATTAAGGTTAAGCAGGGTCAAAGTGCGATTAAACGAATCGAGGATGCCTTTCATGTTGCCATTGCGGTAACCACGAAACTCAATTTTCTTGGTCGGTCGCAGTAAATCCATTGTGACCTTGCGGTTTGTGTCTTCGCCTTCCCACATGGGGCGCATTGATTGGCCGCTGCGGTTTTGAAAAGGGCTTAGATTCGATAAATCTAGCAAGGTGGGGGATAAGTCGCATATTGATACGCTGCCATTTACGGTGCGCCCAGCCTCAACGACACCTGGGGCGCGTATCACCATCGGCACGCGCATTGATTCGTCATATAAGGTTAAGTGATGCCCACGCTCGCCGTGTTCTAAAAAGGCATCGCCGTGATCAGAAACAATCGCAATGATCACATCGTTCTCAATGCCCCATTCCGTGAGCTTAGCAAAGAAGCGCGCAAGTTGATCATCGGTGTAACGAATTTCAGCTTCGTAAAGCGCCTTAAGGTGCTTCGCTTGGTCAAGACTCAACTCGATGTCGAAGTTCACCAATTCGGTGCCGTCCACTTCACCAGCAAAATCAGGGTGAAACATGTCGACGTATTTTTGCGGAGCGGCATAATCATAGTGCGGGTCCCAGAAATGAAGGAACATGAAGAACGGCTCAGTGTAGTGATCATCGTTTTCGAGCCATTTAATCGCGCGGTCCACCACTTGAGCTCCTGTTTCGGCATCGGAGTGCGACTTATGATGGATGACTTGCACCTCAGGACCTTTCCCGGAGGCAGATAAGTGCTGCGCAGCATCGACGGTGCCGAGGTAATCAGCACCCGGGGCGTAAACGTCAAAACCACGGTGAAAACCCCAAACGGGGTGTAAAAACGGTGCCGAGAAGAAACCAGCGGTGTTGTAATCAGCTTTTTGGTACTTATTCGAAATCAGATTAATCTTTTCGTTAAGCGAGAACTTGCGTGAGCGCACACCATGCTCGATAGGGTGCATACCAGTCAAAATAGATATGTGGCTGGGCAGCGTCCATGGCGAGGCGGCCATGGTGTTATTAAACATCACGCCTTCGTTGGCGAGTTTGTTCAGAAACGGTGTAGTTTGCTCGGTGCCGCCAAATGTAGCAGTATGCCCGTAAGGTGTTGTGAAATCAGCCCTTAGAGAATCTATTGAAATCAGGATAACGGGTCTTTTGTCGCCGAATTCGGGATTATGCGAACAGGCGCCCATAAGGCCGATTAAGGGAAGTAGCAGTGCAGCGCGCAACATGCGCCTTATTCTACATTATCACCCGAAAAAAGTTAGCAGTCTTCGGCTTCGATACTCGAAAGCGCATGGCCTAGCAGCAGCATAATCGGGCCGACCAAATGCACTAACAAACGCTCAGGTATTCCTTTGTCGCGCAGTGATGGGAAATTCCAAGGTGTAACTAGCAAGATTAAGAAATATAGGAGGACCCCACCAACGATGACCAATGTCAGCCAGCGGTAGTTGAAGGATTCTAAGTTTTTGACCAACAAGCCAACGGATATCAGCGCCAGCACCCATAGTAAGCCCCAGCTACGCATATCGAAAAACTCATCGACGAAGGCTTCGGCGACTAAAGAGCGGCGTGTTGGAATAGAGCCCTCATCTATTTGTGGACGGCCGCTCATGGCGAGAGGCGATTTCTCAACCAGTTCATTGGCACCGCCGGCGAAGTGCATGACGTTTTCAAGAGTTAGCTGCTCGCTATAGTTCTCATCGATTGCCGGAATTTGCGCGCGAATACCAAGCCATGGTGCGACGCAAATAATAGTACTCGCTGCGAGAAAACCGATAGTGCGCAGCGGGCGGTTTTTAAAGATTAGCGCAGCGGCGCAGGCGATCATGCATACCATCAGCAATGCGAGCCCCTCGTTTTTCATGGCAGCGGTTGCGGCTAGTGCGACACCGGCACAGATTGCTAATCGCTTGCAGCTGCTACTAGTTGCTTGCAGGAACAAGGCGGCGCTCAAGGTAAGCATGCACATCACCGCCAAGTCAGAGCCACCGCCCAACATCATGCTTGAGGATGTGCCGGCATTGGTTAAATCAGTCCAACCGTTTTCGGTGAAGTTAGTGGTATATAAAATTGGAGTGGCTGCGGTGGCGATAGCGGCCAAGCGAATAGCCGCTTGTGAAAGCTTGCGCAATCCAAAGGCAACCAGCCATGGCATGGATGCTGCCCACAGGCCAAGTGGCAATTGCACCCACCGATCACTCCATCCGCTGAAGTAAGAACTAAAGGCTTCAATGATGGGCACACCAAGTGGGTAGTTAGGGTGAGTGACCACGCGTCCGAAGTTGTCGTTGCTGACAATGCCAGTGATGGCTTCAGTGAGCGGGGTACCGTTGAATAACAACACTTTGCCGCGGTAGGCCCAATGGTAAATAGCGTCGAATTCGTTGATAGGGTAGGCTACAGTAGCAATTAAGCTTAGTGCGCCAACGGCTAGCAGTGCGTATGTGATTACACTGGTGAAGGGTGACGGCGCGAAATCAGCACCACGTTTACTCTGGTAAAATAAGGCGGCGCTGGCTGCGACTAATGAAATCCCAACGGCAATGCCCAAGGTTGATCCAATCACAAACATTAGATTGCACAGGATTACAACTGCGGCTAAGCCCAAGGTGTAAGACACCGCAAATTCTTCACCACGCGAGCGTGCCACTACGCTTTGGGATGGCAGCAAGGCGCGTCCAATACAGATGCAAACGGCCATGAACAGTAACGCATTAAGCAGGTGCAACATTATTTCCACCCTAGAACGGTTTCTATGTCCACTAACTCGAAATCACAAATTTTGAAATCAGCTTGATGCCTCCAGAATAATATCCATTGCACGTCGTGATTAGCAGCGACTTGTAATTCTTCTTCGTTGAGGGTGCGCGCGGTATTCATGTTCGTTAATTTACTTAAAGCTCGTGGATGATTTTTCATGCGCACTTGATCCTTGTAAGGCCGCGTTTCGCTGTAATCTTTTACCCACTGAAAGTATTCGGTTAAGAAAGAAGTTCCATCCTTAGGCTTATACAGATAAAACCTTCGCGGGGCCAAATAGTAATTTAATGGTAGAAACCATCGTGCGCGAGCTGCCGTCGTGGATAGCGCTTCGCTTGGTACTAATAAAATTCCGTCTCCTGCGGCGGTTACTTTTTCCATGTACTCGACAAATTGGTGCATTTCTGAGTCAAGCCAATGCGGCCAATACGTACGCGCAAAATTCATATGCATTAGGCCGGCGGCATCGGCATCAGCACTGCTCCATCCAGAGCAGTAGTCGAATAATACTTTTGCCTCAAGGCGTGTCGCTAGCTTTGTGAAATCGGCATTGACGTAGTCTTCAGATGGGTAGATTAATACTGCAGCATCGAAATTGCCCTCAATTTCGTCTAGTGCCATGCCATAACTATGAATAGCTGTAATGCCCTTACGCTCAAGGGCTTTAGCGAGTTTATCGACGATATCTCGTGGGACGGTTGACGGTACAACCGGGTCAGTGGCCGCATTATCAAGCAATAAAATCCGTTTGCCATTGGGATTCGCAAAAATCGAGACAATGAAGCGCGATCCGCCTTGTTTGTTTTGAAATGCGGCAGCACCGTAGCGCGAATGGTCAGGCACGAACCCTGTTTTGGCCGCGCCGGCAATGGTGGCAGCCAAAAACGTGAGCACCAACAGCAGAGCCAACGAGTGTATACGGCTTAGTATCGTAAACAGCATAGGCTTAGGGTAACCTAGAGGGGCACAAAGATGAAATCACCTTCTGTAAAAACATTGAAAATCGTAATGGCCATCGGCGCCATACCAGCGTTGCTGGCGCTGCTGCTTGACGACAAGGCGTTACAGCAGTACGACCTTTACATTTCTGCCGTAGTGTCTTTAATAGCATGGTGGTGGGTGACACGTGAAAAGATGGTGGGTGACATTAGTGGCATGCCGATTATCTTGGCAGTGATGTTGGCGTCGATGCCAACTATAGTCAGTAGCTTTGCGCCGGGCCCTGTCACAAATGACGAGCACGCCTACCTTATGCAGGCCGAACTTTTTTCCGCTGGGCAATGGAGTGAACCCTTGGCTGAAGGGGAACTGTCCAGAGCATTCAATCGTCGCCAAGTTTATGAGGATGAGGCGAAAGGTATTCGCTTCTCAAAATATTCTCCCGGTACATCCATCGCCATGATTCCATCGGCATTATTTGGGTGGCCGTTGTTGTCGACATTACTGTGTGCGTTAATCGATTTATGGTTAGTGTTACGGATTGCGCAAATGTTGAATTTCAAAAACGATTCGCGTTTAGTGTTAATCCTGTTTGCAGCGTCACCGTTTTTCATGTTGCTTAATACGTCATGGCAGTCCGAAGTATTTAGCCTAACCGCAATTTTGGCGGCCTATTACGGATTCTTGCATTCGCGGGCGCAGTCCGTAGCGTGGGGCGCATTGGTTGGTGCGGGTTGTGGCATGGCATTCGCAATTCGTCCACTGACAGGTCTTGTGTTCGCAGTCATTTTTGGCCTGACAATGCTGCGCAATGGAATGTTCAAGCAAACCTTGCTAGCGATAGCTGGCGGGCTCCCCTTCTTGTGTGGTATTTTGTATTTCAATGCGATTACAACAGGCGACATGCTGACTGCGACTTACGAGTTGTACGCTGCAAAAAACACACCTTTTGATGTTTATGGTAATGGCGACATTTTCGATGGATTGTTGCGCCAAGCCGGACGTTGGTCGGTTGCCTTTGGTGGCATGCTTGGCGCCGTAGCCCTGGCATTTTGGGGAGCATGGCGTATGCGCATTAAAGATGGCGGTGTAGCTATCGCTGCTGCGATTGTCTTACCGGTTGTGTATTCATTGCATTGGTATGCCGGACATCGTTTATACCTCGGACCTCTTTATGTCGTTGAAACTTTGCCATTACTCACAATCGGTTTTGTATTTTTACTTCAAGCAGCTCCTGAAAAAGTAAAACGGGCGCTACCGTTAGCGATGCTCAGCTTTGCCGGCATCATGTTTGTTACACGCCTAGACCTCATTCAGCTAGATGCGGTGCAACGCGCAGAGCCACAGATCGCAATCCTAAAACAAGATCTGCCGCCGCGCTCCGTAGTGTTTGTGCCATCGAAGAAAAACGGCGACCCTAACAAGGCATTTAAACACTGGACTCCGTCTCGGCCAGGCGACTTGTTGACGGACGCAGTAGTAGTGTTGCGCTCTTCAAAACGCTTGCCGCCAGAAAAGTTGGTTCGTGATTTAGGGCTGCAAGGGAGAAACTTGTATGACTACGATCCAGCGACTCAGTCGCTAAGTTTAATCGAGTAATCCACTCCTGCTGGCAATGGCCCAGCCGAGATCTTGCCTAGCGCATCACTACGTAACAAAGTGATGGAATCACCTGCTACAAGCTGATAAAGAGTGTCTGCGCCCAAGCCCTCGCGCACCACCATTTGCGTCGCGACATCATTGATCACTAGTTCCGGGACACCGGCCCGAATAACAAATTTAGTTAACAGCGTATTGGGCACAGCCGGTAAAGCAGAGGGGTAGACCCGACATTCTAAATCGATGTTTGGGACCTCGTCTAGGTTGAAGTTACCCTCATTGTCTGCAAAGTAAATAAAGGGCGCGCCATCGTTGTCGCCAAGTGATCTGACCAGCATCATTGCATGATGCAACGAATGCTCGTCGCGTGTTACGACTTGCACCGTGCGCGGGAAGATTGCGGCTAATGCGTCTTCGACAACGGGCGTGTCTTCTTTCTTGATTAAAACTAAGTGTTGATGATTTTCAACACTGGTCAAAGGTGACGGTGGGTAACCACGCGCATACACTAAAGCCTCGACTTTGCTCTTATCCACAAATGTTGTACGCGCAATCCCGTCACTATCGCTGATAGCCTGATGCAGTTCTGGGAGTGTAAAAAGCACCACAGCGCCACCAATCGGTGAGCCATCAGAGTCGACAACTGTAATATCAAAAGGCATCGCAATCTCTATGTCGTTGTTTAGCTCGACAGTCGGAAGAGGCTGTTGCACAACAACGCTTTCGGCTTTCGGCGCAAATAACAGTATTGCGTAAACGGTTATTAGCGGTAGAGCAATCCAGAGCAATAAAGTAAATTTGCTAAGCATCATACTTATCTTGGAGTAGCGGCCTTTTTAAGGCCGCTGCGGGAATTTTTAGGCAAGGTGACATTAAGTCCAATAATGCTAGATGGCGTCACGAAAATTTGTTGTGGTTCATCTTTCTTCTTTAGTGACCACTCATATGCGCCAACAGGAATACCCTCATGAACGCGTGGACCCGAAGCTGGCACATACAGCCTTTGCTGATTGCGGCCATCGTCGGGGACTGGCACTAGAGTGATGTACATTCCGCGGATGTTTTTCTCTTGTTGCGGGATAAGCTTGACGCCACCAGTAAGAATATTGAAATCAACTTGATACAGTTGCGGGTTGTTGATACTGATTTCGTGTACCGATAATCCGCTTGGCTTCAATGCAGCCATGTCCCGTCGCCGCGAATCGGGATCTTCAACAATTATCCAGTAATCGTTTGTCACAATACCATTAATCTCAAATTGACCGTCAGGGTTGGTGCGCGCTTCTCGCATATGCATTACATTTTCACGAACCACCATGCGCTGGTCTTCGGCAGCTGCGCCGTATATATGAGGAACTGCAAAAACCTTGTACGATACCGCAGGCTCCCCATTTATTTTTACATGCCCAGCGACCGAAGCGAAGCCAGAGTTGTTTAGCTCAAGGCTGACTTGAGTGTAGTTGCCGGCCGTAACTTCTACGCCGTCTAGTTCAGCTATGGGCACCTGGGCGCCTTGCCACCATTTTCCGCGATTGGCGCTAAGTACGTCATGCGCTTCCAGGCTGTAGGCGCCAGGCATCAAATTCATGAACCTAAAGGAGCCGTCAGCTTCTGGCTTGACTTGAATCAAGTCAAGGCCGGGAGAGGTGGCCTGCACCACCAAGTTCGGATAACGCGTAGTGTCGCCAATGAATTGCCCGTTAATTCCGCCCGGATCTTTCATGACTAACGAGCACTCGTAGTTTACATCTATTAATGAGAAGTCGTCGCTTTGGGTTGGAGAGTAGTCGCGGTGGTAAGCCTCAACGCGATATTCACCGGACTCCAAATTCAAGAATTCGAAGTTGCCACTGGCATCAACAATAACCTGATTGATGATGTCGCCACCACGTCTTATTTCAGCTGATGGCAAGCGCGAACGGCGTGGTTTCTCTAATTTTCGCAACAATACCTGGGTACTTTTTATCGCAGATCCATTGGTGTCTTTTATGCTACCCGATACGGCGAAGCCTTTTTTTAGATCAATAACGATATCGTTGTACTGCGCACTTTTGTTGCCGCGGTCGACGAAGGTGATGACGTTCTTATATTGAGTAGGTGGGTGAGAGTCGTTAAAGGCTACCAACTTAAGGCGTGCACTGTCTGCTCCTATATCAGTCGGTGTTAACTGAAAGTTGCCGTTTTCATCGGTGGTGGCGTGCCCATTACATTGTTCAGGGTCGAGAGATTGCGCGACTAACTGAGTAGATAGTGATTGTGAACATAACACCACCTCGGCGCCAGCAAGAGCGCGCTGGTTGTGATCACGAACCATACCCGTGATGGTTGGCATCTCGCGCAGCGTAATGGTTGTTGTGGCGCTAAGTTCCTTAATGCGTTGGCGCCGAATACGGTACTCCTCAGCTTCTACGATTATGGTAACTTCGTATCGATTGGGGTTTATAGGTAATTCAAAGCCGCCGTCGACATAAGTTTTGACTGAGTTGTCAATAGACTCGCGGTTGCGGTCCATATCTTGACTTACAACGGCATTTGCAATGGGCTGACTATTCTCATCAACAACCTTGCCAGACACAAATTGAGGCTTTGGTAGCGTGATAGACAAGTCGGTGAATTCTTCACCGACTTTAAGTTTTATTTTTGGCGACACTTCGGTGAGATATCCATCGGCTGATGCTTGCAAATAAATGTCTCGCGCAGGCAAAGCGCCGGTTTTGAAGAATCCGCTATTGTCGGTTGCAACGCTGAAAGCCGTTTCAATGAGTTGATTGTCGTTATTGTCCAGGGAGATATAGCTTTCGACAATCGCGTCGGCGATAGGTTGGTCATTATCATCTACAATTTTACCGCTGATGAAGGCTGGGGTGGCTAAACCAATAATTCCTAGATCGCGAGAAAAGCCGATATTCGCTTTTAGGTTTTCTATTTGTTTGACTGGGAAACCTTCAGCATCAATTTGCAGTAAATAATCTGCTTGTGGATGCTCTGCCGCAGGGAAGAAAAAGAAGCCATCCTCGGCAGTAGAGGCCTTCCATATCGTAATTAGATTTTCGTCCTTCGGATTAAAGGAATATTGCCATTTGTGGCTGACTGCCATTTTCATGTCGACGCCAGCTAGCGGATTGCCGAGCGGGTCGACCAAGTAGCCGATAAAACTGGCACTACCGTATTCAAGCTGCGCTGAGTTGTTATTCGTGTCGCTCGTGGTGATTTTTTCTCGCTCTAGGTTGCGCTGCTGCCCTTCCTGCTCAATTTCTGCAAGCCGCTCTTGGCTATAACCTATTTCGGTCAAGTTCCTGCTATCGATTGTCGAATCAGTGCTTGAGTCGCCGATTTTACTGCTGTTCGGAGACACCACTAACCACCCAATCAAGGCTAATAAGGCAATGATGACGGTGGGGAGGGCGATGCGATTCATGAGTTGTTAATTATGATACACACCCCCGCTAGATTAAACTATGCGACGTTATGCGCCTTTCCCGCCAGTTGTTTGTAACCCTACGCGACGAGCCAGCCGATGCTGAAGTTCGTTCGCATGCTCTTATGGC
>Ga0315320_10005540_pt1 | contig 10354 bp, 8 predicted proteins | sample M140m21515metaG_FD_203458 | JGI IMG/M metagenome (GOLD analysis project Ga0315320, IMG submission 203458) | Ammonia-oxidizing marine archaeal communities from Monterey Bay, California, United States - M1 40m 21515 | ecosystem: Environmental > Aquatic > Marine > Coastal | place: USA: California...
TCTCATCGTGATCGTCGCCGACCAGCATGTCGCGTCGCAGCGCGATTCGTGGCGTGTACTTGTGCTGCTCTGAGGCTGATCGGTAGCTGTCAGTTGCGATCGCAGGTGCATTTCCGTCGAGGCCGGCAGACGTGTACCAGGCGTCTTCCGCGAGCGCTGCTTGATCGATCGCGGCGGGTACGACTCTCGATTCGATCTACTGCTCGACCGCGGCTCGGCAGGTTGGCACCGAGCACGTCGAACTGCCCGGCGCCGGACCTGATGGCGTTCTGCACGATGAACGGTAGGCCGCTCATGGCTGCCAGTGTGCTGATCTATTCCGCAGTGGTCACCGGTTTCCAGAGGGGAGGCCGATCGGTTTGTCACGTGGCCAATCGGTCATGATTCGACCAATGGCTGGCACCTTCTGGATGGAGAGAAACGGTCGGGTTACATGCTGATTGCTGATGATGAGATGCTAAAGCCCGACCTGCGATGCGACACGACCTAGCTCGAGGAGTCAACTCATCGCGGTGGTCCCGTCTAGTCCCAGGTATCCGATCGTGTCTTATCACCGGATGCAGGTCGCCAATTTCATAGGCATGGACGGCGATCGTTGTGGGGACGTGCCGGACCGCACAGGGAGAGTGAGGTGAATCCCGATAGGTTTGCCTTTGCTCCGGTCGACATTCCGGCTGGTGAGCGCTCTCGGATTGTGTCTTCTGTTCCGGCTCAGCGCTGTTTTGAACAGAATCGACAACTCGAATTCGAGGCAAAAATATGACTATGACCGACAGCGCTCCGCGTGCAACTGACTTTTCGAAGACCGACGGGTCGGCCGTCCCGTTCGCCGACTTGGGATTGCCAGCATCGACGCTAAAGCGCCTCCACGCGCAGGGCAAGTACGACGCATTCCCGATCCAAGCTGCCGTGATCCCCGATGCGCTCGCTGGACGCGATGTTGCCGGCCGCGCTCCGACCGGATCGGGTAAGACGCTCGGTTTCGGGCTTCCCCTTGTAGCTGGCCTGACAGACGCCAAGCCTCGACGTCCGAGAGCTTTGGTGCTCGCTCCGACCCGTGAGCTAGCTGAGCAGATTATGGCCGAGCTCAATCCATTCTGTAAGGCTGCTGGCCATTGGGCTGCTTCTGTCTACGGAGGAGTTGGCTACGGGAACCAACGCAAGGCCCTCGACAAGGGTGCCGAGCTGATCGTTGCCTGCCCCGGACGTCTCGAAGACCTTATGCAGATGGGTGCCATTGACCTGAGTGACATCACCACCGTTGTCATCGACGAAGCCGACCAGATGGCCGACATGGGCTTCTTGCCCTCGGTTCGTCGCATTGTCGGCGAAACCGCCCCTCGTCGTCAGGTCCTGCTGTTCTCTGCAACCCTCGACGGCCCGGTCGCCAAGCTCGTTGCAGACTTTCAACACAACCCGGTACGCCACGAGGTTGGCCCCGAAGGTCCAGACATGAGTCTCGCCGATCATAAATTCTGGGTGACTGCCCGTGAGAAGCGCCAAGAAATTTCGGCTCAGATCATCACCAAGATGGGCTCAACCATTGTGTTCACCCGTACCCGTCACGGCGCTGACCGTTTGGCCAAGCAGCTGGGCAAGCAGGGTGTGCAGGCTGAGCCAATTCACGGTGGCCGAAGCCAGGGGCAGCGTGACCGTGCACTCGCAGCTTTCAAGCAAGGCAAGGCGGCAGCACTGATTGCCACCGATGTTGCTGCCCGTGGTATCCACGTCAATGGCGTCAACTGCGTCATTCACTACGACCCGCCAGCCGAGAGCTCCACTTATGTGCACCGTTCGGGTCGCACTGCTCGCGCTGGCGACAGCGGCACGGTGGTTTCGCTACTTGAAGGCAGCCAGAAGAAGGATGCTCGCAAGTTGCAGCGTGCGATCGGGCTCGACGAGCCGCTCACCGATCCTGACACTGCAGCGTTAATTGATCCGCCAATCTCGATGCGTCGTGAAGAGACGCCGGAACCCAAAATGCGTGAACAGCCGAAGGCAAAGCGCGAACGCAAGCGCGATGCCCGCTTCGACACCGCAGCGCCGATTGCCGCACCGGCTCCGGATATGAGTAAGGGCGATGGCACTGTGAAGTTCTTCAATGCCGGTCGGGGATATGGATTTGTCGTTCCCGACAATGGTGGCAAGGACCTCTTCGTCCACTACACCAACATTCTTGTAGGTGCGAGCCGGAAAAACGACGGCAATCAGAACGAACACGACGATCAGCCGTACCGCACGCTCGATAACAACCATCGGGTCTCGTTTGAGGTTCGCGACGGTCGTAACGGTCCCGAGGCGTTCGACGTTCGGGCAGTCTGAGGACCACGTCATTTAATTGGGCGAGCTTGCCAAAAGGGGCCTCAACAATCTGGTCAACCCGACGAATTTAGCGGCCCCTGCGCCAGTAATATCTGGTCGTCTTCTAGGTTGCTCTTCTCCATTTCGTTATGTCTTCACCATCCCGTTCTCGCCGATCTGTCAATCAGTCGGTACCTTTTTTTGAGGCGAAGAATCGTGTTCCAATTTTCGTTGCCGTCGGATTGATTGGTCTGATTCTTGGCATCGGTATTTTCGGCGCTCGCAACGGATCGTCGGCCGACTCATCGGACACCGAGGTGGTTTCAGGTTCGTTCGGACCGCTGACCGTTGACGCTGAACCGACGACCACTGTCGGAGTGCCGCCGACCGTCAGTGACGCAGAGCCGGTACTTCCGCCGGTCACCCGGACGCTTAAGCAGGGCTTAGTAGGCGACGATGTCAAAATGCTGCAGGAGCGTCTGGTCGACCTCGGGTTTGATCCAGGCCCAGTTGATGGGATCTTTGGCACACTCACGACACAATCCGTCTGGGCGTTCGAAAAGTTGGTTTTAAAGACGCCGCGAACCGAAGCAACTGGAGCAATCACCACTGAATCGTGGGATCTTTTGCGTGATCCGGAGTTGGCGATCACCCCGCGACGGCCAACCAATGGCCAAGCTGATCACACAGAGGTCTACCTGCCCGAGCAAGTATTAATCGCGTTCCAGCAGGACAAGCCGGCTCTGATCTCCCACATTTCCTCTGGCGAAACCAATCCCGATGGAACACCTAAGGAGTACTGCGAGACGGCGACGTATGATACCGACACCCAGGGTCGGGAGCTTGAAGAACCTGTCACCAAGCAGATTTGTGCGCTGTCTAAGACGCCCGGCGGTGTATTCACGTATGACCGCCAGGTCAAGGGCAAGCGTGTGAGCCCGCTGGGTGGCATGTGGGATCCGGTGTATTTCAACTATGGCATTGCGGTGCACGGCGCCGAGAACGTGCCGAATCGTCCGGCATCACACGGCTGCGTGCGTCTTCCGTTGCACATTTCGGCCTATTTTCAAGATGTTGTCGACATCGGTGAGCGGATTCTCGTGTGGAACGGTGAGAAGGAACCCGAGCAGGTGACTGATCGTGAGTCGTTGCCGTCGTTTGATTACCCCGACCCCAACGCCACGACGACGACCACGTCAACCACGTCGACAACCACGACCACTATTTCCCCACCGACAACTGCTGCCCCGACGACAACCGTCTCAAAGCCGCCACCAACAACGACCACTACGACGACCACGTTGTCTGTTCCGCCGACCTCATCGGTGCTCCCTTGATTTGGCCGCAACGCTGCGAGCGCCTGCCCTCATCCAAAGCCCTGAGCGACGGCTAATCGACAGGCTGCTCGACTCAGGCCATGTCCACAATCAGCGGTGTCTCCAACGGTACTACTAGACAAGCGCATGCAATTCGTTGACGGCTGAAAACCCTCAGTCGCGGATGCGTCGGGCCAGCTCAGAAGGGTATTTGGAATGGCTGGCAGGTGCTGGTTGGCGCAAGCAGATGAGTGGTACAGGGTGATGGGCGTCGGCTGAGGTCGTTCAGTCGAATACCCTGTGCCCGGTGACGATTGAACGCGACCCGCTGGCGGGCGTCCATCCGCTGGTCCGAGCGGCGAAGCCGGTGGTCGATGCAGTCGGCGCATCATTCATCAACGTTGACGATGCCGAACCCAGCGATGTTCCCCTGATCTGGGAGGGAGTCAAAGTTGCTGCCGTCCGCCTACCACCCCTGCACGGAGCGCTCGAGAGGTTGATCGACGCCGTCGAGACTGAACTAGGCGACTCGTTGCCGATGTTGTCGCGAGAGGGAAAGCAGCGCGCCATTCGATTGCTCGACGAGCGTGGGGCCTTCATTCTGCGGCGCGCTGTCGAAGACGTGGCCGACGCAATGGGCGTCAGCCGCATCACGGTCTACAACTATCTCAACGCCATCCATCGTTGACTCGGCCGGCTCGGCGTTGGGGCTGCGATTTGAGCAGCGTGATAAGCGAGACTTGAGGCCATGAATCGAATCGACGGCTTTGATGTAGTGGCCTTCGACGCCGACGACACTCTCTGGCAGAGCGAAGAATCATTCAACAGAGTAGAGCGGCGATTCGCCGAGCTGGTTGGACCGCATTGTCCTCCTGGCGTTGATGTTGACGACGCACTGCGGGCAGTTGAACGCGCTGACTTATCTGTTTCGGGCTACGGGGTGAAAGCATTTACGATTTCAATGGTTCGTGCTGCGATCACTGCGAGTAACCGGGCTGTGCCGATCGAAGTGATCGAGGAAATTATCGAAATTGGGCAACATATGCTCACCGAGCCGGTCCATGTTTTGCCGCACGTGCCGGAGGTGCTGGCGGCCGTCAGCGGTGCCGTCCGCACGGTGATGATCACCAAGGGTGATCTGGTGCACCAAACTCGCAAGGTAACGACATCGGGCCTTGAACATCACTTCTCCGACATCGAGATCCTGCTCGAGAAGAATCCAGTCACCTACGCCAAAATCCTGACCCGCCTCGACGTTCGTCCTGAGCGCTTTCTTATGGTTGGCAACTCCGTCAAGAGCGATATTCTCCCGGTTCTCGCACTAGGCGCGCACGCAGTGCACGTTCCGTACCACCTCACCTGGGTGCTTGAGCAAGTCGACCAGCACGAGGAGGAGTTCGCTGAGCTTGATTCGATCGCAGACCTCCCCAACTGGCTAGGACTGCTCTCAGCGCCGACGTCTTAACTGATTGAGCGTGGGGTTAGATGCGCCTGAGTTGGACTCTGTCGACCCGATGGTCAGCGGTCTTGTGGAGCACTAGCGACGCCCGATCTCGGGTGGGCGCAATGTTCTCAGCGAGGTTCCGACCGTTGATCTCGCGCCAGATGGTTCGTGCAACATCCACGGCTTCCTCGTCGCTTAGTCCAGCGTAGAACTTGAAGAAGCTGTTGGGGTTCTGGAAAACCGAGCCGCGCAAGGCCAAAAATCGGTCGACGTACCACTGTTCGATGTCGGGCTCGTCAGCATCAACGTAGATCGAGAAATCGAAGTAGTCGCTCACGAACTCGGTAAAGCCTTCCGCCGTTTGGAGCACATTGAGGCCTTCCAGAATCACAATGTCTGGCTGGTCTATGGTGACCTGCTCGCCGTCGAGAATGTCGTACACCACGTGGCTATACAGCGGAGCTCGAACGTTACGTTGTCCACTTTTGATTTCGCGCAGGACACGCAGCAATCTGCGCGTGTCGTAACTCTCGGGAAAGCCCTTGCGATTCATAATCCCACGTTCTTGCAGTACGACGTTGGGATATAAAAATCCGTCGGTGGTGATGAGATCGACCTTGGGGTGATCGGGCCACCGGGCCAAGAGCGCCTGCAGAATTCGGGCGAAAGTGCTTTTTCCGGCGGCGACACTGCCGGCCACACCGATGATGTACGGGACCTTCGGCGCGACCGTACCGAGGAAGGTTGCAGACACAGCGTGAAGATCGAGTCTTGCGCTCACATACAAGTTGAGCAGGCGACTGAGCGGCAGGTAAATCGCTGCGACTTCATCCAGGTTGATTTCGTCGTTGATGCCCTGCAACTCGGCCAACTCTGTGGCGCCGAGCGTTAGTGGCGTTGATGCACGGAGTGCAGCCCAGTCATCGCGTTCGAACGTCAGGTATCGATCAGCGGATGACTCAAGAAAGTCGGATACCACGGTTGGCTCCGTCGCAGAGGTGGTCACGCTGTTGACTCTAGGCAACGACCCCGCACCTGCCGTAGTCTGCGTTGGTGCCGGGCAGGGATGATCGCAATCAGGTCGGGCAGGACCTGGTCAACGAGCGTCGCTCGGATCAGGTCCGACCAAGGCGAAAGCTGCAGGGCGCTTGGTACACGCCGGACAACTTGGTTGCGCTGGTCGTTGATGCGATTGCCGGTCTGTCCAGAGCCTCTGCGCCGGGTCGGCGGCTGAGGCTCGTTGACCCGGCATGTGGTGATGGCCGGTTTTTGGTTGCGGCCGTTGAGCGGTTTAGCGCAGCGGCCGTCGAGTTTGAGGTTGTCGGGGTTGACATCGATCCAGATGCTGTTGAGGCGACTCGACACGCGCTGGCAGCGACAGGAGCGGCATATAGCGTTATCTGTGCCGACGCGCTGGCATTTGATTGGTCGACCCTTGGTCGGTTCGACATCGTTGTCGGCAATCCACCATTTCTCTCCCAGATGGCTTCTGCAACCACTCGTGGGGGAGCCAGTCGTCGTGGTGGTGGCCCATATGCTGATGCGGCGGTTGAGTTTGTAGCCCTCGCTGCGGAGATCGTCAAAATCGACGGCGGACTGGTTGCATACGTTTTGCCGCAGTCGCTGCTGTCGGCTCGAGACGCTTCGGAAGTGCGGGCCGTCTACGACGCGCAGGCGATCTTGCGTTGGTCTTGGTGGACCGGTGAACGTATCTTCGACGCCCAGGTGTTGACCTGCGCGTTGTTATTTGAGTTTGGCCGTCCGTCGACATCACCGGGGGAATGGGCGCGTGTAATCACGGACCGTCGCGGCGTACCGGACGTTCCCGACGTATTGATGACCGATGGCACACTCGGGGATCGATGTCGGCTGAATGCCAACTTCCGCGACGAGTATTACGGCATGGTTCCAGCTGTCGGAGATCATCCCAGCGGTCCAAAGTTGATCACAAGCGGGTTGATCGACCCTGGCCGCTGCTGGTGGGGTGATCGGCCGATCACTTTCGCAAAGCGATCGTTTCGTCGGCCGCGGATTGACGTTGGGCTACTCGACGCCAGGATGTTTCGCTGGGCGAATGATCGGCTCGTACCGAAGGTGTTGATCGCCAACCAAACCAAAATTCTTGAGGCGGTGGCTGACGCTGATGGATCGATGTTGCCGGGAGTCCCGGTGGTAGCTGCGTACCCCAACGCACCAGATGAGCTGGCGAGCTTGGAGTTGGCGTGGAAGATTGCCGCAGTGCTCACGTCGCCGCTTGCATCAGCATGGGCTTGGCACCGAAGCGCTGGAACCGGTCTCTCGGCGGATGCGATTCGAGTTGGCCCGGTCGTGCTGGCTGAATTGCCCTGGCCTGCCGGTGACCTTGACGATGCAGTGGCGGCGTTGCAGCGTAACGACATTCGTTGCTGTGCGGCCGAAGTCCACGCAGCATTTGCTGTTGGTGATGACGATGCGCTGAATAGTTGGTGGGAGGCCGCGCTCATTCGAATCGAAGCGCGACAGCCAACGAACGTCACAGCACGGTCGTTCCCTGAGTAAGGGACTGAACTGCGACAATATTTCCGATGAACCGAGATTTGAACCGGCTAGTACGACGTTGGATTTACGGTGCGCTGATTACGTTGGGACTCGTCTTGGGTGCAACAGCTTGCGGTGACGATGCGTCAGGGCCGGAACTGTCTGTGGCTGGCGGAAGAGGTAGAAGCTTGTCGTCGTCCAGTGGCTGTGCGGGATGTCATGGCACCGAGGGGCAGGGCGGCGTCGGTCCGACCTGGCAGGGTCTTGCAGGAGCCGAGGTAGAACTGGCGGACGGCACCATGATTGTTGCTGATGAGGAGTACCTGATTCGTGCGATTAAAGAACCAGATGCTGACCTGCGGGCCGGGTTCCCGGTGCAGATGCCCCGAAATAACCTGAACGATCGGCAAATCGCCGACATCGTCGCCTACATCAACGACCTGGCTGACGTTACCCCGGGCGGATGACCGTGAGCTCTGCTGTCAGCGCAACCAGGGAGCAGTTGGACTAGCAGTACCCGGACCGCCGGTGAGGACATCGGCGCCGCCGGCCGTCACGAGGATGGTGTGTTCGTATTGAGCGGTGCGCCTGCCGTCCGACGTCACAGCAGTCCAGTCGTCATCCCAGATTTTGTAGTTGATCGTCCCGAGAGTAATCATCGGCTCGATCGTGAACGTCATGCCTTCGCGCATGACGGTCGATGATCGCGAGTCGTAGTAGTGCAGTACCTGGATGTCAGTGTGGAATTGCTCGCCGATGCCATGGCCAACGAACGCCCGCACAACGCCGTACTTATACGGTTTGCATGTGAGCTCGATGGCCCGGCCGATGTCGCTGAGTGGGCTGCCCGGTTTAACGGCCTCGATGCCTCGCCACATCGCCTCTTCGGTGACTCGGACCAGCTGTTGACTTTCGGGATCAACATCACCAACGAAAAACGTGGCGTTGGTGTCACCGTGCACGCCGTTTAACCAGCCAGTGACATCGATGTTGCAAATATCGCCATCTTGCAGCTCGCGTGAATCGGGGATGCCGTGGCAGATCACTTCGTTGACGGACGTGCAGCATGCTTTGGGATAGCCGTGATAGTTGATTGTGCTCGGATAGGCGCCAGCGGCAACGAATGCCTCGTGCACAGCAACGTCGATTTCTTCCGTAGTGATGCCAGGAACCACCATTTTGCCGGCCATGGCAAGGACCTCGCCGGCGAGCTTGCCGGAGGCTCGCATTCGTTCAATGATGTCCGGTGACTTAATCCGGCCCTCATCCCAAGCCTCGTATTCGCCGGTGTCGGCGTAGGGCGGCCGAGCGATGTGGTCCGGTACCGAACGCATCGGCGTGATGGTGCCCTGTAGGACTCGGCCCTCAGACTTCTTGTGACAACGCTTGTACTTGCGCCCGCTTGCGCACCAGCATGGCTCGTTGGCCTGTGGCGGCGTGATCGGAGCGGTTCCGAGCGTCGATTTCATGGCATAATTCTAGGGGTTTGCGGCGCCTGTGCGCTCGTTCTGCCCGCCAGCCTTGCTTTGGAGCTGGGGGTAGCAGTCACCTAGTGGCGGCCAAATGGATTGATTGAGCGACTCGTGAAAGCGTTCAGCACGCGGATCACCTCATGTGCGCCCCAACGTTGCCCACGCTGGGCGGAAGGATCGAGCGGCTGAAGAATTCCGAGATCGACGAGTTGACGAACGGCACCGCCGACTGCCGAGTTGCTTGCATCAATGAGGCCGCTCAGGGACTTCGTGTCCACGATCGGATGTTCGAGGAGTTGGTCGACAATCGGATGCACCACCGAGTCGGACCTGATCGGTCCGGTGAGGTCTCGCCACCGGCGTACGATCATCTCGATGTCGTCAAACAGCATGCTGGCGCTGCGAAGTGCTGCAAACGTCGCATCTGCGCCGAGCTCGACGATCGGCACATAGTCGCCTGCCCGATACTCGGTGAGCGCCTCGATGTAGCGATGCTTCTGGCTCACAATGCCAGCCGAAATGGGCAATGTTGCGGCCTTGGTGAGGCCGTCGCGGCGCAGCAGCGCGTGGATGAGCGCCCGTCCCACGCGTCCGTTGCCATCAGGGAACGGATGAACGGTCTCGAAGTGAGCGTGCATCACCATTGCTTGGATGAATACCGGGATGTCGGTGCGATTCATGAACTCGCACAGATCGTCGATGGCATCCGGGATGAGTCGTGCAGCTGGCGGCACAAAGGTGGCCGCAGGTGGACCGGCGGAGTAGCTGCCGATCCACACCGGCTCCGTCCGCCACTTCCCGGCCATCACAGGATGCGTGTCGATTAGGAGCGCGCGATGAATGTCGAGAATTGTGTCGGACGAGATGTCGCTCGACAGGTCGATCGCTGCCACTGTGGCATCGACGTTGCCAATAACATCGGCTACTGACCGGTCCATTTCGTCGCCGGTCTCGGCCATGAACAGATCAGGCAGGGATGCCGCCACGTTCTCAATGCGTGACGACGCCGACGCCTCGATGCGCACCAGTAAAGTTTCGAGTGGAGCGAGCGTGTCACCAACTCGTATGTCGAACGCGGCGATAGCGGCACGAACGTCTTCGGAAATCAATGCGCAATCCGAAGGGATCAGCATGCTGGCGTCGGCGATCGGGTGAAGAATTGCCGACTGGTAGGTGCGGTCACGTGCTGAGCGACGCGAGTCTCCGCCCTCCGAAATCAGCCAGACCAGCTTCTCGAAACGGACTGGCGACCACAACGTGATCCCTCGGTCGGTTGCGGTGTACTCCGGAGCCATGGCGAGAAG
>Ga0315320_10005541_pt1 | contig 10353 bp, 9 predicted proteins | sample M140m21515metaG_FD_203458 | JGI IMG/M metagenome (GOLD analysis project Ga0315320, IMG submission 203458) | Ammonia-oxidizing marine archaeal communities from Monterey Bay, California, United States - M1 40m 21515 | ecosystem: Environmental > Aquatic > Marine > Coastal | place: USA: California...
AAGAAAAAATGGTAATGGATTTTTATCAAAAAAATCCTTCAGCTGTTGCTAGTTTAAGAGGAACTGTTTACGAAGAAAAGATTTTAAATTTAATTAAAGAAAAAGCTAAGCCAAATAAAAAAGAAATCTCTAAAGACGAAGCTGAAAAAATATTAAAAGAAGCCCACAAACATGACCATGATCACGATCATGGAAAAGAAAAAAAAGTAAAAGCAAAACCTTCTAAAGAAAAAAAATCACCCACAAAAGCTTCAAAATCAAAGCCAGCAACAAAAAAAGTTAGCAAAAAGTAATCTCAAGTTGTATAAGTTAAGACGAATCAACTTATGACAACAAATATTACAGAGCACATGAACACTTTAGTCCCAATGGTTGTTGAACAATCTAATAAAGGTGAAAGAGCTTATGATATTTATTCTAGACTTTTAAAAGAAAGAATAATTTTTTTAACAGGTCAAATTAATGACAATGTAGCCTCATTAGTTACTGCTCAATTATTATTTTTAGAAGCGGAAGACCCCAAAAAGGAAATTTATTTATACATCAACAGTCCTGGGGGGATGGTTACAGCAGGCCTTGGGATTTATGATACTATGCAATATGTAAAACCAGACATTTCAACTTTATGTATTGGACAAGCAGCTTCAATGGGTTCTTTTTTGCTTGCAGCTGGAACAAAAGGCAAAAGATTTTCGCTACCAAATTCAAGAGTAATGGTTCATCAGCCATCCGCAGGATTTCAAGGACAAGTAACTGATATTGAAATACATGCAAATGAAGTCTCGTCTTTAAAAAAAAGACTAAATGAAATTTATTCAAAACACACAGGTAAATCTGTGGATGAAGTTAAGTCCGCTCTTGAAAGAGATAATTTTATGACTGCTGATGTTGCAAAAGAGTTTGGTCTCATAGACGAAGTAGTAGAAAAAAGATCTTAAACCACTATATATTGGATGAGTTATAATCCTAACTTGATTAGTAGGAGTCTTCTATAATAAAGTAATTTAATTGATTCGTTAAAAAAATATTATGACAACCAATAATAAAAATATTCTTTACTGTTCTTTTTGTGGAAAGAGCCAACATGAAGTTAGAAAATTAATTGCAGGTCCTACAGTATTTATTTGCGATGAATGTGTTGAATTATGTATGGACATTATCAAAGAGGAAGGAAAAGACTCTTTTGTTAAACATCAAGATGGCTTACCTTCACCAAAAGAAATTTGTTCAGTTCTGGATGATTATGTAATAGGCCAACCTCATGCAAAAAAAGTATTATCTGTTGCAGTTCACAACCATTATAAAAGATTAAATTATGAGAGCAAAACAAGCAAAAATGTCGAGCTTGCAAAATCTAATATATTATTAGTAGGCCCTACAGGTTGTGGTAAGACACTTTTAGCCCAAACTCTTGCTAGAATATTAGATGTCCCTTTTACGATGGCAGACGCAACAACATTAACAGAAGCAGGTTATGTTGGTGAGGATGTTGAAAACATTATTCTAAAACTATTACAAGCATCAGACTATAATGTTGAAAAGGCTCAAAGGGGAATTGTCTACATTGATGAAGTGGATAAAATTAGTAGAAAATCAGAAAACCCATCAATTACTCGTGATGTATCTGGTGAAGGTGTTCAACAAGCTTTATTAAAAATTATGGAAGGAACAGTTGCAAGTGTTCCGCCTCAAGGAGGAAGAAAACATCCTCAGCAAGAGTTTTTACAAGTGGATACAACTAATATACTATTTATTTGTGGAGGAGCTTTTGCAGGTCTTGATAAGATTATTTCTCAAAGAGATAAAGGAACCTCAATTGGCTTTGGTGCAGATGTTAAAAATACACAAGATAAGAAAACTGGTGAGTGGATGAAAACTCTTGAGCCAGAAGACCTATTGAAATTTGGTTTAATTCCAGAATTTATTGGGAGACTACCAATGATTGCAACTCTTGAAGATTTAGATGAGAAATCACTAATCAAAATTTTACAAGAGCCAAAGAATTCACTTACAAAACAATATCAAGAATTATTTAAACTTGATGGAGCAAAATTAACTTTCAAAGAAAATGCGTTAAAAGAAATTGCACAAAAAGCAATTAAGAAGAAAACAGGTGCAAGAGGTTTAAGGTCAATTCTAGAAAATATTTTATTAAAAACTATGTACGATTTGCCAAGCCAAGATAATATCGAAGAAGTTATAGTTGACGCAGGAGCTGCCAAAGGACAATCTCAACCCATATTAGTTCATGCTAAAGGTGATAGTAAATCTAAGTCTAATAAGCCATCAGCGGCTTAATATCCTTAATAACTAACAAAAACCTATTGCAATATAAAATATAATATCCATATTATTGATATGGACGTTAAAATCACACTACCATTATTACCTCTAAGAGACATAGTTGTGTTTCCAAGCATGGTAATACCTCTATTTGTTGGAAGAGATAAGTCTATTTCAGCTTTAAATGAAGTGATGAAGAAAGATAAAAAAATAATTTTAGTTACACAAAAAAATTCTGAAATCGATGATCCTAAAAAAACAGACATATTTATGTATGGTTGTGAAGGAAGTATTCTTCAGCTTTTAAAGCTACCTGATGGTACGGTTAAAGTATTAGTTGAAGGTATTAAAAGAGTTAAAATACTAGATTTTAAAGATAATGATAAATATATAACATGTGATTATGCTCATTATAACGATGTTGTCACAAAAGATGAAGATTTATATCCACTTGCAGCAACAGCTTTAAGACGATTAGAAAAATTAACTTCTATTAATAAAAAAGTTTCAAGCGAAACTATTACTACGATTAAGCAACTTAAAGACCCATCTCAAATTGCAGATAACATTGCATCTCACATCAACGCAACTATTTCGGAAAAACAGCAAATTTTTGAAACAGTAGATGTGAAGAAAAGATTAAATGCCATTATTAAAATAATGGAAAATGAAACTAGCATCATTGGAGTTGAAAAAAGAATTAGAGGAAGAGTTAAAACTCAAATGGAGAAAACTCAGAGAGAATACTATTTGAATGAACAGCTAAAAGCTATTCAAAAGGAATTAGGTGAAATTGAAGATGGCAAGGATGAAACTACTAGTCTTAATAAAGCCATTACGAAGGCAAAAATGCCTAAGGAAGTTGAAAAAAAATGTCTGCAGGAGTTAAAAAAATTAAAAAATATGAGCCCAATGTCGGCAGAGGCTACAGTTGTAAGAAATTATCTAGATTGGATGACGGAACTTCCGTGGCACAAGAAAAGTGAAGTTGATATTGATTTAACAAAAGCTTTAAATATTTTAGATAAGGATCATTTTGGACTGGAGAAGGTTAAAGAAAGAATAATAGAATTTCTTGCCGTTCAAAAAAGAATGGAAAAAATTAAAGGACCAATTTTATGTTTAGTTGGACCTCCAGGAGTAGGTAAAACTTCATTAGGAAAATCTATCGCAAAAGCAACTAACAGAGAATTTGTTAGAATGTCTGTTGGTGGCATGAGAGATGAAGCTGAAATAAGAGGGCATAGAAGAACTTATATTGGATCTTTACCAGGAAAAATTATTCAAATGATGAAAAAGGCCGGAACTAAGAATCCATTAATTTTATTGGATGAAATAGATAAAATTGGAAATGATTATCGTGGAGACCCATCATCTGCTTTACTAGAAGCTTTAGATCCTGAGCAAAATACTACCTTTAATGATCATTACTTAGAAGTTGATTATGATTTATCTGACGTGATGTTTGTTACTACAGCTAATACACTAAACATTCTTCCACCACTTTTAGATAGAATGGAAGTAATTAGATTGGCTGGTTATACAGAAGATGAAAAAATTAGTATCGCTAACAAATATCTTTTACCAAAACAAATTAAAGATAATGGTGTGAAAGATAAAGAAATGAAATTAGATGACGATATTATTAAAGAAGTTATCAGAGGCTACACAAAAGAGTCTGGTGTTAGAAACTTAGAAAGAGAAATTTCAAAATTAGCAAGAAAAGTTGTTAAAAAAATAGTTGCTGGTGAAGAGAAAGAGGTAAATATAAATAATAAAAATTTATCTGATTTTCTTGGTATTGCAAAATTTAAATTTGGAGAACTAGAGTCAGAGAACAGAGTAGGCATTGTAACTGGACTAGCATGGACAGAGTATGGTGGAGAAATTTTAAAGATAGAAACTGTAACAATGCCAGGTAAAGGTAGAATGCAAATCACAGGAAAGCTAGGTGATGTAATGCAAGAGTCTGTTAAAGCTGCGAAGTCTTTTGTAAGATCAAAATGTTTAGAATATGGAATTATCCCTCCTTTGTTTGAAAAGAAAGATTTTCACATTCATGTTCCTGAAGGAGCCACCCCTAAAGATGGGCCTTCAGCAGGTATCGGAATGGTGACGTCAATTGTTTCATCAATAACTGGTATTCCAGTGAGAAGAGATGTTGCAATGACTGGTGAGGTAACTTTGACAGGACAAGTATTACCTATTGGTGGATTAAAAGAAAAACTTTTAGCAGCTCATAGAGCGGGAATTAAAGAAGTATTAATACCGAAAGAAAATGAAAAAGATTTAGTTGATATGCCAAAGAAGATTATTGATGATATTAAAATCACGCCAGTTGAATATGCTGATCAAGTTTTAAAAGTTGCTTTAACAAAAGAACTTAAGAGAACAGAGTGGGTTGAGGTCGATATATCTAAAAAAGATGATAAATCTCAAGCTAGTATTCAATAATAATTAATTTACTTTATTAAACTGTTGATGTAATAAGTAGCCATATTTTGAGGGTGGTTAGCTCAGTTGGTAGAGCATCTCGTTTACACCGAGGGGGTCAAAGGTTCGAGTCCTTTACTACCCACCAAAATAACTAAAGTGGGGGTGTAGCTCAGTTGGTTAGAGCGATCGCCTGTCACGCGATAGGTCGAGGGTTCGAGTCCCTTCACTCCCGCCACTTTCTTCCTAATTTTTGTGTTAATATCAATTAAAATGTGACGTATCAGCCCTTCAACAAAAGAGAAAAACTGGTATATAGATTTCCATGTTATCTGAATTTTTAAAAGATTACTTACCAATTATTCTATTTTTGATTATAGCATTAGGGCTTAGTTGTGCTTTTGTAGTAGTAAACTTTATACTTTCACCAAAAAAACCAGATCCTGAAAAATTATCAGCTTATGAATGTGGATTTGAACCATTCGAGGACTCTAGAATGGAATTTGATGTACGGTTTTATTTAGTAGCAATTTTATTTATTATTTTTGATTTAGAAATTGCATTTTTATTTCCTTGGGCAATCTCTCTAGGCAATATAGGTATATTAGGATTCTCTTCAATGATGATTTTTTTATTCATACTAACCATTGGTTTTATTTATGAGTGGAAAAAAGGCGCGCTAGATTGGGAATAAAAAATTATCATAATGAATAATAAGATAGACCAAGTACCAGAAGAATTTAAACAACTTGCTAAAGATTTTAGTGAGAATGGTTTTATTACGACTTCATTAGACAATTTAATCAACTGGTCTAGATCAGGATCTTTACACTGGATGACTTTTGGTCTCGCATGTTGTGCGGTTGAAATGATGCAAACAGCGATGCCAAGATATGATTTAGAAAGATTTGGTGCAGCACCAAGAGGATCACCAAGACAATCTGATGTAATGATTGTAGCAGGCACACTTACAAATAAAATGGCTCCAGCTTTAAGAAAAGTTTATGATCAAATGCCTGAACCTAGATATGTAATATCTATGGGTAGCTGTGCAAATGGAGGAGGATACTATCATTATTCATATTCAGTCGTTAGAGGATGTGATCGAATTGTACCAGTAGATGTTTATGTTCCTGGATGTCCACCTTCAGCAGAAGCGTTATTATATGGAATATTGCAGTTACAGAAAAAAATTAGAAACAAAGGTTCTTTTATTAGGTAGATATGAACAGTTTAGAAAATTTGGAAAAAAAAATAAATTCAGAATTAGCTACTAAAATTAATGCTACTGAAATTAAACATAATCAGCTATACATTGAAATAGATAAAGACGATATAATTGATGTAGCTCTTTTCTTAAAAACAAGTCAAGAAACTAAATTTAGACAACTAATTGATGTAACTGTTGTTGATTATCCAGAGAATGCTCAGAGATTTAAAATGGTTTATCTATTTTTAAGTCACGAATTTAATCAAAGAATTATTTTGAATTATTCAATAAATGAAAATGAAATAATTCCATCATTAACAAGTATATTTCCAGCTGCTAATTGGATGGAAAGAGAGGTTTTTGATATGTATGGGGTATCATTTCAAGATCACCCAGATCTTAGAAGAATTTTAACTGATTATGGTTTTGAGGGCCATCCTTTAAGGAAAGATTTTCCTCTTACTGGTCACACAGAAGTTAGATATAGCGAAGATCAAAAAAAAGTTATTAGTGAACCAGTTAAATTAGAACAAAATTATAGAAATTTTGATTACGAAAGTCCTTGGGAGGGAACAAAATATATCAAAGAAGAAATAGATAATAATGACAAAAAAAATTAAAAATCTAAATTTAAATTTTGGACCTCAACACCCAGCTGCTCATGGTGTATTAAGATTAATTTTGGAGCTTGATGGTGAAGTTGTTGAAAAAGCTGATCCACATATAGGTTTGCTTCATAGAGGTACTGAAAAGTTAATTGAAAACAAAACATATATGCAAGCGGTACCTTATTTTGATAGATTAGATTATGTTGCTCCTATGAACCAAGAGCATGCATTTGCTCTAGCAGTTGAAAAAATATTAGATATCGATGTACCAATTAGAGCTCAATATATAAGAGTGATTTTTTGTGAGATAGGTAGAATTTTAAGTCATATTTTAAATGTTACTACTCAAGCACTTGATGTAGGTGCTCTTACACCTTCATTATGGGGATTTGAAGAAAGAGAAACATTGATGACTTTTTATGAAAGAGCCTCAGGATCAAGACTACATGCAAATTATTTTAGAGCAGGAGGAGTTCATCAAGATTTACCTCGAGGACTTGAAGAAGATATAGGAAGGTTTTGTGAAACATTCCCAAAAATTATTGACGATCTTGAAAGTCTATTAACTGATAACAGAATTTTTAAACAAAGAAATGTAGATATAGGAATAGTATCAAAACAAGATGCGTTAGACTATTCTTTTTCAGGTGTTATGGTTAGAGGCTCTGGAGTTGCTTGGGATTTAAGAAAATCACAACCATATGATTGCTATGATCAACTTGATTTTAAAATTCCTGTTGGAAAAAACGGAGATTGTTATGATCGATATTTATGCAGAATTGAAGAAATGAAAGAGAGTGTTTCTATAATCAAGCAATGTCTTTCAAAAATGGAAAAGGGCCCAATTAAATCTTTAGATGGAAAAATAAGCCCACCACCCAAAAAAGATCTTAAACAATCTATGGAAGCCTTGATTCATCATTTCAAACTTTTCACAGAGGGTTATAGAGTTCCAAAAGATGAAATTTATACTGCTGTTGAAGCTCCAAAAGGTGAGTTTGGTGTTTATTTAATTTCTGATGGTTCAAGCAAACCCTATAAGTGTAAAATTAGAGCACCAGGATTTTCACACCTTCAATCAATGGATTATTTAATAAAAGGTCATATGTTAGCTGATGTACCTGCTGTATTAGGTTCAATGGATATAGTTTTTGGAGAAGTTGATAGATGAGTTTAAGAAGGCCAGCAAAAGATCAACCAGAAACTTTCGAGTTTAACCCTTCATCTTTAAAGGCTGCAAAAGCTATAGTTTCTAAATACCCTGAAGGAAAACAGCAAAGTGCTGTCATGGCTTTACTTTATATAGCTCAGAGACAAAATAATAATTGGATACCATTAGCTGCCATGAAGTATATCGCTAAATTTTTAGAGATGCCTTACATCAAAGTTTATGAGGTTGCTACTTTTTACACAATGTATAATTTATCTCCTGTTGGAAAATTTTTTGTACAAGTTTGCACCACTACTCCATGCATGATTAGAGGAGCAAACAAATTAGTTGAAGCGTGCAAAGAAAAAATTTCAGAAAACGAGTCAGAATTATCAAGTGATAAGAGTTGTTCATGGATGGAAGTTGAATGCTTAGGAGCTTGTGTGAACGCCCCAATGATGCAAATTAATGACGATTATTACGAAGATCTTGATAAAGAGAAAACTTTAGAAATTTTAGATAAAATTTTAAGTGGTGAAACACCAAAGCCAGGATCTTATAGAGGTCGTGTGAATAACGAACCTGAAAATAATAGAAAAACACTTATGGATTTAAAAAATGCTTAAAGATAAAGATAGAATTTTTCAAAACTTGTATAATGATTTGGGTTCAGATGTCTCTTCATCTCAAAAAAGAGGTGATTGGGTTAATACTAAAGATTTAACAGATAAAGGAAGAGATTGGATTATTAATGAAATTAAATCTTCAGAATTAAGAGGAAGAGGTGGCGCAGGATTTCCAACAGGATTGAAATGGTCTTTTGCTCCTAAGGAAGTTGGTTCAAGACCTCATTATTTAGTAATTAATGGTGATGAGTCTGAGCCAGGAACCTGTAAGGATAGAGATATATTAAGATTTGAACCACACAAATTGATAGAAGGTTGTCTTATTGCTTCTTATGCTGTTCAGGCACATGTTTGTTATATTTATATCAGAGGAGAGTATTTTGTTGATGGTCAAAAACTTCAAGCAGCGATAGATGAGGCTTATGAAAAAAAATTACTTGGCAAGAATGCTGCTGGCACAGGTTGGGATTTAGATATTTACATTCATTATGGTGCAGGAGCTTATATTTGTGGTGAGGAAACAGCATTACTGGAAAGTATTGAGGGAAAAAAAGGTCAACCAAGATTAAAACCACCTTTTCCAGCTTTAATTGGTTTATATGGATGTCCAACAATTATTAATAATGTTGAAACTATAGCTGTTGTTCCAACTATTCTTAGAAGAGGTGGTAAATGGTTTGCTTCACTTGGTAGAGAAAAAAATACAGGTACTAAAATTTTTTGTATTTCAGGAAATGTAAACAATCCATGCAATATTGAAGAAGAAATGAATATACCATTAAAAGAATTAATTGAGACCCATGCTGGCGGAGTAGTTGGAGGTTGGGACAATCTACAAGCTGTAATTCCTGGGGGGTCTTCAATGCCATTAATACCTAAAGAAAAATGTGAAACATTAACTATGGATTTCGATTCTTTAATGGCTGAAAAAAGTGGATTAGGAACTGCTGGAATAGTTGTTATTAATAAAGATCAAGACATTATTAAGTGTATGGCAAGAATCGCTAGATTTTATAAACATGAAAGTTGCGGTCAATGCACACCTTGTAGAGAAGGCTCTGGATGGATGTGGCGTATGTTGGAGCGTATGGCAAAAGGTGAGGCAACCAAAGATGAAGTTGATATGTTAGGTGATGTTACAAATCAAATTGCAGGTCACACAATTTGTGCCTTTGGTGAAGGTTCGTCATGGCCTGTACAAGGTCTTTTAAGACACTTTAAAAAAGAAATAGAAGAAAGAAATAATTTAGACCCTATTTATGAGAAAAAAAATAACATTCCTTATTTAGTTGATCAACACTTACTGGATAAAAAAAATGCTTAAACTAAAAGTAAACGATATTGATGTAGAAGTTGAAGAGGGTTTAACAGTTCTTCAAGCTTGTGAAAAAGCTGGAGTTGAAATTCCAAGATTTTGTTATCATGAAAAACTCTCAATAGCTGGAAATTGTAGAATGTGCCTAGTTGAAATGGAAAAATCTCCTAAACCAGTTGCCTCATGTGCAATGCCTGCAGCAGAAGGCATGAATATAAAGACAAATACAACATTTGTAGAAAAAGCAAGAAAAGGTGTAATGGAATTTTTACTTGCTAATCATCCATTAGATTGTCCTGTTTGTGATCAAGGTGGAGAATGTGATCTTCAGGATCAATCAATGTTTTATGGTGTAGATAAATCGAGATTTAAAGAAAATAAAAGATCAGTTCCCGAAAAAAATATGGGTCCTTTAATCAAAACTCAAATGACTAGATGTATACATTGTACTCGTTGTGTAAGATTTGCAACCGAAGTTGCGGGAGTTCCAGAACTAGGTGCAATTGGCAGAGGCGAAGATATGCAGATTACAACATATTTAGAGCAATCAATGCAATCAGAGCTTTCAGCTAATGTAGTAGATTTGTGTCCTGTCGGAGCGCTAACATCAAAACCATATGTATTTGAAGCAAGACCTTGGGAACTTAAAAAAACAGAGACTATAGATGTTATGGATGCTATTGGATCAAATATAAGAGTTGATACTTATGATTGGGAAGTAAAAAGAG
>Ga0315320_10005542_pt1 | contig 10353 bp, 13 predicted proteins | sample M140m21515metaG_FD_203458 | JGI IMG/M metagenome (GOLD analysis project Ga0315320, IMG submission 203458) | Ammonia-oxidizing marine archaeal communities from Monterey Bay, California, United States - M1 40m 21515 | ecosystem: Environmental > Aquatic > Marine > Coastal | place: USA: California...
ATTCTTCAGATACTTCACCTCCGGATTCGAGGTTTTTCATCATGTTATACATGACTTCTGCTCCCTTGTCTATATCTCCTTCACCTGCATTTCTAACAGCATCAGCTGTAAATACAAACTCATTCTTAGACAGTCTAGCAGGCACATCGTCTGCTCTTTCCATTCGACCGATAGGTACAAACCCACCGTCTTCTCTGTAATCTTTTTCCATGCCATCCATATCCAATAATGGCATAGTCTTTTTAGCTACTGGTTCTGCATCTCCACCTTCAGCCATAAATCTTCTAGCTAATATTCTATTAGGATTGTTTCTAATCGCATCAATATCTATACCTTGAGTTCTATAATACTCATCTAAGTCCATTTTATCATCCTCTTCTTTACCAACACCTAATGCATCTAGAGCCATTGGAATACCAAAACCTAGACCTAATTTACCACCTAGAGTCATTGCACCTTTTGAGTTTATCATACCAACCTTACTTGCTATACTTCCTAATTTACTAAATGCTGTATCACCAGCAACTTTTCTTAAAAATGGATTAAAACTTCCTTTGCCAAAGAAAGAACTTAAACCTCCACCACCTGCACCCATAAGTGCATTACCACCAAAATATAATAATGCTGCTTTACCTATTGGTGACTTAGCAACTTTCTTAACTGCACGTGTAGCTTTCTTAACTAGCTTACCTAAAAAATACATTTGTCTTCCTGATTCAAGGTCCATGATTCCTCCTTCAGGAGTATCTTCCATCATACCACCATCCATTTTTCCTGCACGTCCACCATCTGCAAGACCTGTGAAATCAAATATAGAGCCCGCGAATCTTGGAGCAAGGCCACCTAGATTTCTTGGTACTGTTGGGTCTTCTTCTGTAGTATCATCTTCTGGTATAACTGGTGGTATATAATTATTATCTCCGCCACCATCATTTGGTTTTGGTGTAAATTCTCCAGTAATACGATTATAAACTAAATCATTTTCTCTAGCATATCTATTAGGTTCATATGTTTTCATCATATCATCAAAAGTTGTTTTTGTAGGATCAAAATTTTCTAAAGCCGTTTGTTCTTTCATAATTCTATCAATCTCCTCTTGAGTAACAGGTCCAGCCATTTTAGGTCCTATAAAATTTGCAAGAGCAGTTACACCTTTTCCCACTGCAGTTGGAATTGCATTGGGATCTATTTCATTAAAAAATTGTGGAGGAGGTCTTTCATTAGATAAAACAGCATCTATAAATTCTTGACTATATTTTCCTGTACCATCTGGGCCAAAAGCTTCTATACCTAAAGCATTATCTACATTTGCTCCTTCTAGAAGTTTTAAATTATTTTCCATTAATCTTTTTCTATAGTTTATTCTTTTTTGAATATTGTGTCTTTTTATTGCACTTAAACGACTTTGACTTGGAGACAGATCTCCTTTGTCATAAAACTGTTTGTCATATTTAAATTTTTCTTTTCCTGTAGGATCTACTGTTCCTGTAACAGGACTAACATAATCAGAAGATGGAACATTTAAACTTTTAGGTGTATCATTACTATTAAAACTTGCACCACCTGCACCGACAGTTGGACCTGGACCTTTTCTACCAGCACTAACACCAGGAGTCGTAACTGTACCAAAATCTGCCATAGAAGCATCAGCTCCACCTTTTAAACCTACACGTTTACCATTTTTGTAAAGTTGTCTAGCTTGTTGTGCGTTTGTTATTGCCATTACTCTGACGCTGCTCCTAATGGTGGCATTGCTGCTACTTTAATTTTTAATGATCTTGTAATCTCTTCTCTGATTGTAGGAGTGTTTGAATCTGCTATATCATTTTCAGCTTCTTGATCAGAGTTATACTCTTGATTAGTTCTAGTGTTTCTTAATACTACTTCAGTTTCACATTTAACAACTGGTACTTTTTTACCATTTATCATTGTGTAATTTACTTCTGCTTCTTCTTTAAATGCCATAATTTAATCCCTGTTTATTTCTAATATTGCACAAGTGCCTTCAAATATATTAGCACTTGCTGCTTGTAGTTGTAGTTTATCATTCTCTTCTAACACAATTGAGCCATCAGAGATAGACTTAGAATCTCCTGAGTTTACAGTATGTTCAGCAAATTGAAAAGCAGTTGTTGCTGAATTATCGTATAAAAAAGCTTTTATTTCAGTGTTTCCACCACCAACATTAGCTGTGTGTATGTTCTGTATTATAGCTCTAGAGTTAGAAGGCACAGTATAGACATCTGTTACATTAGTTGTAGTTAGATCAAAGTTAGCGTTTTTATATATATTTGCCATATTAATTTCCTGATTTAAACCAAGTAAATCTTTCTGTTTCTTGTTTTAAATCATTTAAAAATGTAGAGTTTAATTGTTCAACTATTATAGTAATAGCTCTGTTAATTTGTTTTTGATTTGAGAAATCGTATTCTTCTTTTGGTTCTGGTAATCTTACTACTACTTTAGCCATTATCTACGTCCATCTGGTTGTACATCTATTCTTAAAGTTCCAAAACGCCAAGACTCACTAACATCAGTGTTTTCTATCTTAATGTTAACAAATCTTCCTCTGGCCCTAGTATCCTTTTTATCAGTGCTAGAGTTAATTGTAAAGGGACTTAAAGACGTAACGGTATCTGATTGTTGAGGATAACGTTTAACAGCAAGAGTTACTTTTGCATTACCTTGTAAATCTTTAAAGTCTGGTACAAATCTTCTCATAGCTAAAAATACTTCACCTGAGATAGTTGGACCACTTGATTTACCTTGTGCATCTTTTTGTTTAGCTTGTAGATCAAAGTCAAATGATTTTATAAATGAAGTAACTGTTGTTGTGCTACCATCAGGATTAACTTGATCGGTTCCTACTTCATGTTCAAATAAAGTTGTTTGACCTAACCCATCTTCTCCAACAATAACAGGAAAAGTACCAACAGCTGAATCATTAAATTTAGTAGCTGATGGTTTAGGATATACACTAGCATCAATCCAAGAAGTTCTAGCTTCCGTTCCTATATACCAAACACCACCTTTCATAGGTTCTCCATAATTAAATACAACATATTGATCATTATAATCAGAACTAGTTGATGGATAATACCAAACAACTTCAGTATATAAATTATTTATACCTGCATAAATTTGTTGTCCTTTAGTTGTATCTGCTTGATCATAAACATAATCTTCAACAGAACAAGGTAGAGATTTAACTGTACCGTCAAACATAAAGAAACCATTTGGACTCATCCAAAAAGCAGCACCATCTATTTCAATAGCTGCATTTTTACCTATCAATCCACAGTTAGTACCTACTTGTTCAAAACCAAATGTAAAAGGTGAACCAATAAATTTCATAGTATACAATGCATTATCTGTCCAAACCAAAATTGTTTCTTTAGCTTTTAGTGAACCCATGATCCGTGTTCCGTCTTGCAGTCTTTGTGTACCTGCTGAATTGATTGCTGTTGGTGTATAATCATTTATATCTTCTTGATCCGAGAATCTTATAAACATGTCATCTTGAGTTGATGTATCTCCAATAGTTGTTTCTGTTCCAAGATGAATTAAGTGACGTGTTGTAGGTGAAACTAATGTAACTCTTGTTGCTGTTGGATTAGCTGATGTAGAAAAACCAGATGTAGTTGTTGACGCTCTTGTTGTTAATCTTGCAGCAATACCTGCATCCCAAGTAAACGTTTTTCCATTTGCAATTGTTGCAACTAATACCTGACCAAAATTACTTAATGACCATAATCCCGGTTCAAGAGAAACATCAGATGCTGAAGCAGCTTCTCCCCAATTACCACTACCCCATGAATCAATACCCCAACCATAACCATAAGATTGTTCTGCAGGACCAACTTGTTCATAAGGTTTAACTTCTAAACTACCGCCTGTTGAAACTGTTGCTGTTGCATTAGAACTTTGTGTAATTGTAAACACACTTGAACTTGTAATACTTGTTACTTGAAATAATTTATCTTCAAAATCTGAATTAGAATAACCAGTACCTACTGGTAAAGTTACATTATCTAATAATATAATATCACCTGCACTTAAACTGTGACTTGCTTTTGTTATAGAACAAATAGCAGAGTTATTAACTGTTGCAATGGTGCAAGAAGATAACGTAGTTTTTAAAGGTGTAATATCATAGAGTTGACCTTCAAAATAAATAATTAAAAATTTATCTGTGCCAATTGCAATGTATCTATTTCCATCTAAGTCTACAAATGCAAACTGACGTCTTGCAACACCTGCTATTGTATCTGTAACTAATGATGACCAACCACCCACTTTCTCCGGTAGTCCATATCTAAATCTTGTGTTATCACAATCAACCCATCTGTTTTCTGCACCAGATGTGGTGTCTTGTTTATCTATTCCTGGTAGGACTTTAAAATCAATTAGAGCCATGGTCCGTGCTCCTATATGTTATCTTTATAAATCCAGCCTCTAGTTGCATTAACATACACTAAAGTAAATGCAGCCCCATTAGCCGAAACTACTAAATCTGAAGCACTGCCTAAAATATTAGAACTGTTTCTACCGATTGTTAAATTGTTAGATGCAAAGTTATTACCTGAATCTATAAAATGTACTTCATTACCTATTGCAGGAGATGCGGGTAAGTTTATTGTAATTGCAGTACCAATACCACTTCCAGAAGTATTGATTAATACTTGATCACCATTAACTGTAGTGTAAGTAGCAGAAGGTGTGTAGTATCCTTTTGTCTGTAATTTTCCTGTAATATTTGTTCCATCAGAATATAAAACTGTTGTTGATCCAACAGGTAATGCAAGACCTGTTCCTGAAACTGTTTTAACTGTAAGTGTATAATTAGAAGCTGATCTTGCTGTTGCATCTTCTACTATAAAAACCCTTTCAGCACCGTCAGGCATTGTAACTGTTCTATTAGCAGTTAGTGTTCCTGTTAGTTTGTAGTATAAATTTTTACCATTTGCTGTTGCATGAGTTGCTAAAGATAAAGCAACATCTCCTGAACCCACTGCAAGTGATAAATAACCACTAGCTGCTTGTTCTAAAATTTGTAAGTTTGTATTAGTAATTGTACCCCAGGTTCCTGATTTTTCTCCTGTAGTTATTAATTCTAATTTTAAATCTGTTGATGTACTTGATGCCATATTTCTCCTACGGATTATCTGGGTCTATTGGGACCCAAACTTGATTTACTCCTGGTGGTATTGGGTTCCATGATATCACACTTACAGGGTTAGTTGCAAGGTTTATTTGATTACCAGATAAAACTACTGTTTGACCTATTTTAATAACTACATTACCTGTAGATAGATTTACTCTTTGTCCTGTAGGTAAAACTACTGATTTACCTTCAATAACTACGTTACCTACTGAAAAGTTTAATCTTTGTCCACTGACAGTTACAAATATACTAACTCCACCTGGATCGGCAAATGGTGCTCCGGCAAATGTGCTTCCTCCAAAATACATTACGGTGTTTGTATCCTTGTCCAAGTTTGTGAAACGCCTGGTACTACACCATCCCACTGTTTAATATTAATAGAAGTTGGTACTGCTATTTCTAATCCTACACCAGTTGTAATTACATTTGCTTTAGCTTGAATAGTAACTGTACCTGTAGATAAATTTTGTCTATTTCCTGTAACAATAGCTGTTGCGTTTGCTTTAGTTGTAGCATTTCCAATTGCTATTTCTACTGCACTTCCTGTAATAGATACATTTGCTTTTGCAACAACTGATACATCACCTGTATCTAAATCAACTCTTGACCCTGTAGGTAATACAGTTGCAGCTGCAGTTGTTGAAACAGTTCCTGTAGATAATTCTACTCCTGATCCTGTAACACTGTATCTAAATGTAAATGTAACTGTACCGGTATCTAATTCTAAAACACTTCCTGATGGTATAACTGTTGCTTTACCAATTGTTGTTACATCTCCTGTATCTAAATTAACTCTATTACCTGTAACACCAACAACGTCTATACCTTTTGCTGTACCGGTATCTATTTCAAAAGGACTACCAGTTGTAGCTATGTTTGCACCTGCTGCAATAGTAACACTTCCTGTTGCTATTTCTGTTGCAATACCCGATACACCAATAACATCGGCTACCTGAACATTACCAATTCCAATATTAAATCTACTACCATTTGGTAATATAAGAGCTTTACCAACTATACCAACAGTACCTGTTGATTCGTTAATTCTACTACCTGTTACAATCGCTAATGCATTAGGATTAAATCCTGGGTCTGCAAAAGGTGCTGATGCAAATGAAGTTCCGCCAAAAAACATAAATATAAATCCTTAAAAGGAGACAGGGGGTATGTGGTGGTGCCCTGCCTCCATCTAAGGATTATATCATCGTTTAAACCAAGAAGGAAGACCTAAATGAGGACGCTTGTCAAACATATTATCTCTAGCGCCTGGTGTTTTACGATTATTATAATGAAGAAATACTTGTACGCATTCCTTACCTTTAAATTTATTTCTCCAATGTTCTAGCTCACAACCAGAATAAACCAACATATCTCCTGGCTTTAGATCTACTTTAATTCCTTTTTTACCTACTTCTCCAGAAGGCTCTAAATATATTGGCCAGTCATCACCAGCAAGATTCATAGTAGTAGATATCTCACAGCTAAATCTATCTTTGTGTCTTTTTAATTCATCGCCTTTTTTATAAATTCTTGCATAAGTATATGCAGGATATAATTTAAGACCTGTTACTTTTTCCATTTCTGGCTGGCATTTAAGCATTAAAGTTTCCATAGCTATATTAGAATACTGACTATATGTTTCTGGTATCTGTTCATCCCTACCTTCATAATGACCTATGATGTTTTCAAAAGGTGAAATGTATCTAGCGTTTCTACAAGTATCATAAACTTGTTTTTGCATCATAAAATAGTTTGCAACAAAGGCTGCTAGGTCTTTTGATATAGCTTGACGGATAATTGTATACTTTTTCTTCTTAAACATCTTTAGCCATTTCTTTCGGCACAGCAGTTATATTCCAATGTATAAATCTAAAAGGCTCTTTACCAAAATCTACTGCAAACTCATGTTCCAAGAACCCTGGAAATATAATTAATGTACCTGGTGTAGGTTTAAAGTGTATCAATTCACTACCACCCCATACACCTTTTTGATCTGGTTTCATTTTTAATTTTGTAGCACGAGCACCTGTTCTTGGCTCATGAAATACAGGATAAGAAGTTTTATCACTGCACTTTAAAAAATAAAAACCTGATACGTGTTGATTCCAATGTACATGTGCTGAATGATGACCACCACCTTTTTTAGCAAACTCTTGTACCCACATCTCACTAAACATAGTTGTGTACTGTTGCATATCAAAACCTTGATGATCTAAATATTCCCAAGATTTTTGACCAATGTAATTTCTAAAATCTAAAAAGTCATTGTCAGCTGTAAGCGGTGTTGAGTGATAGGATCTTCCAAAATCACCATGCTCTTTAATAAAAGCTTTTTCTCTTGTTCTTGCATCTTTGATATATTTATTAGATGCTTTGTTTAATGATTTTACAAACTCTGGTTTTTGTTCTGACCAGATAGTCGTGTTAAAATAGTTATTTATATACATTATCTAAATGGCCTCCCTAAATGCCATACCACAAGACTATATCTTGTACCTGCTGTTACTGGTTTAACTCTATGCCACACAAACGAAGGAAATACAATAATAGAACCTTTAGGTAATATCTCTTTTGCTCTTCTCAAATGTTGACTTTCATCTCTCATATGTGGATCGTAGTTTCTAAAATCAAATTCTAATTCACCACCTGTGTATTCTGAACCATCTGTTAATTGACAAGTCATAGATAGCTTTCGAATCTTACCATTGTCAGGATCATCTTTGTTTTTTCTTTCATAAGGTTTGTCCCAACCATCACAATGCCAATCATAATATTGGTTGTGTTTATATTTTGTAAACTGACAAGATTCTGATCTGTCCCATTCAAAGTTCCAACCAGCTTGTCTATTAGCTTCGTGAACGTATGGGTGTAATTCTTTGTATATCCAAGTATCATTTAACCATACTAAATCAGAGTTTCTTTTTCTTTTTAAATCTTTTACTTCTTGTTTGTTTAATTTTTTGTCTCCATACCCACCTGTTCTAGCCATTACTTCTTCTTGTGAATTTGCATAAGCTATTACATCATCACAAAACTTTGGTGTAAGTACACCGCTAAAATACCAATAGTAATTAGATATATTCATCTGTATTAATACCTTTTAAATTATCTATTTTTTTAAAAATACTAGGGTTTATTAAATTAAAATTAAAATTAAAAGATATAATTATTTTTTCAGAATTATCTTTTTGTTTTGTAGCTCTATGTATTACATAACTTGGAAAGATAACAATATCTCCTTCTTTAGCGTTTATTACAATTTTTTTATTTTGAGAGAACGGATCAATTAATTCAGTCTTTGCAGCTTTGTTTGAAAATTTTACATAATAAACTCCAGTGTAGTTTTCGCTGTGAGTATGCCATCCGTGTTCTCCATTTTTATTGTATTGTTGAAACCATATGTTTGTTGTAATAGCTGTTTGATAACCTAATTTAATTGCACAATTATTAAAGTGTTTTTGTAAAAAAGGTTGAACGAATTTAACCCATTCTCTAGAATAATCTTTTGAACTATTCCAATCAAGTCTATGAATTAAATCTCCATAATATTTATTTTTAGATTCTAAATAATCTGCTTTAGTGTTTTTAATTAAAGAAATTAATGTATGTTTAATTTTTGTGTGATCTTTTAATTGTTTTATTATACAAGGAGTTTCTAATTTAAATGTATTCATAAGTTATTGTTTGTACAAAGTTTAATGAATCTTTTTGATTGTTGGTTAGGTAATACATATTAGTTGATGGAAACATAATAAACATATTATTTTTAAGTTCTATATCCCAACTTCTTCCTTTACGTCTGTTATCTTCAAAGTGTATTCGAACATTACAATCTTTGACTTTTACACCATATAATAATGTAAAGTCTGGAGAGTTACGTAGATCCACTGGATCAATATTTAATAAAGGAATAGTTGTTTCCGCAGGTTTATAGATATTTCCCCACGTTGATTTGTTTACTAGATTAATTCCATATTCAAGACCGATGTGATCTCGCATATATGTATTTAACATATCCCAAGTTCTTGAGAATGGAAAATCTTTGTTTGAATAAGTTGATTGTAAAATATCGCCAGTTAATTTATTTCGGTCGATGTCCCAATACTTAGGCATCTCTACATCACCAAAATATAATGCTTGCTCTGTTAATACTTTCTTCTGCATACCACCACCATTTTTAATTTATGCTTTTGAGTCTGTCAAGTCCCAAGTTGTATTAGTTTCATTCCAGACGTAACTCCAAGAATGAGTATCAGCTGTATTTTGTGAAGTCTGTTCTTCTGTTAATGCTGGAGCATCACCGATTGGTGATTTCCAAGAAGCTGATTCAATATGTTTTACCCAAGATGCATAAGGTTTTTTAGGCCAGAAAATTTGATCATCTTCGTCCCAAGTATAACCTATACCTGCGTAATTACCTCTAAAAGGTGTACCACCATCTTTGTGTGTACCACCTGATGTATTGTAAGATGTTTGAATCCACATTTGTGCAGGCCAATTATTGTGAGTTTCTAAATACTGTTGTCCTACTGTTTCATCTTCAACGCCATCAGCGTTATGCATATCAGAATTATTCAAAGTTAATACTTGAATAACTTTACTGTTTGATCCTAGTTTTGCAAAATGTGCCATAATGTTTCTCCTTATATTATATTTTTTATTTTAAATCAACTATTGAAATTTGTACCTTATTATTACTACACCAGATCCGCCAGCTCCTGAAGTTGATGGATGCACATCTGCTGTTGCACCGCCTCCACCGCCAGTATTAACTGTTCCATTAGTTCCATTACCTGCAGGATCACCATTTGGTTTAGGGGCATTATTAGCTCCTGGTCCACCACCACCTGATCCTCCTTGACCTTGTCTGCCGTTTGGTCTAGCACCACTTCCTCCACCTCCGGCTCTTGTTACTGGAGATCCGTTAATTTCACTTGTTGCACCGCCTCCACCATCACCTGCAGGAGTGCCTTGTCCATCGCCTCCATTTACACCAGCATTTAATGCTCCACCACCGCCACCACCTTGTCCTGCTGGTTCAGGTTGACACGCGTTTCCACCAGCAAAACCTTGTGCTGGACTGACGGGGGGTGTGTTACCTGCTCCACCTGCATTTGCTGCAGGTGCACATTCTCTTCCTGTCATAGTGTGTACTCCACCACCACCTGATGCTCCAGCTGCCCCACCAC
>Ga0315320_10005545_pt1 | contig 10351 bp, 8 predicted proteins | sample M140m21515metaG_FD_203458 | JGI IMG/M metagenome (GOLD analysis project Ga0315320, IMG submission 203458) | Ammonia-oxidizing marine archaeal communities from Monterey Bay, California, United States - M1 40m 21515 | ecosystem: Environmental > Aquatic > Marine > Coastal | place: USA: California...
CGCAGGCCGGGTTCGCGCTGGTCGTAAAGACCAGGGGCTGTCCCGCCGCGCGCTGAGCAAGGCGTCAGGTGTTTCGGAGCGGTACTTGGCAGAGCTGGAAGCTGGGCGCGGCAATATTTCGGTCCTCCTCCTTGCCCGGATAGCAAGCGCTTTGGATCACCCTATTGAAACTTTGATCGCAGATATTTCTGAACCGGATGCTTCAGAATTAGCGGTGCGGGTTGGTGAAGCGCCACCTGCCCAGCAAGACGCCATCCGGCGGATGTTGGACGCCAACCGACAAGCAAAACCCATCAAAGCAGGCCGCATTTGCCTGATTGGCTTGCGGGGTGCAGGTAAATCTACGCTTGGTAGATATGCCGCCGATGCGCTTGATGCGCCATTTGTTGAGCTTAGCGATGAGATTGAAACCCATGCGGGCCTTCCCGTCGCTGAAGTGATGGCGCTCTATGGGCAGGAAGGCTATCGACAGCTTGAGCGGCAAGCCATTGCCCGCGTCCGGGACCGGCATGATCGGGTAATTCTTGCGGTAGCTGGCGGGATTGTCAGTGAGCCGGAGACCTATGGGCTACTGCTGCGACACTTCCACTCCATCTGGCTGAAGGCGGCCCCGGATGACCACATGAACCGTGTGCTGGCTCAGGGTGATCAACGGCCCATCAAAGGCCGGCCACGCCCAATGGAAGAATTAAACGCGATCCTTGAACGTCGTCAGCTGCTTTATGCCAAGGCTGAGGCATCTGTCGAGACATCGGGCAAGTCCGCGGAGAATGCTGCGGCAGAAGTAGTCCAGGCGGTGCAGTTGCTGACGGCCTAAGGGCCTCAAGACATAACACGGCTAGAATCTTGCAATCTGTTGTTGACGTTTTGTATTTAAGAACATATCTTGAATAAGAACAAAATGGCAAAACCATGCTTGATGCACCTCTGCACAATCGTCCGGAAATCGCGGCCCTATTGAAGCGCCAGCTTGAGCGGTCTCTTGCAAAAAGCCGTGGTGATACGCGCTTGTCGCTCGGCCCACCAACCATCGACAAAACGCTGGGTGGCGGGCTGGCATTGCCAGGCTTGCATGAAATGATGGGCAGCGGCGCACCCGCTATCGCTGCTATGCTCGCCAGCCAAGTGGGGGGCGGCATAGCCTGGATATTGGGGCGGGACCGTGTGCGCCGCCCCTATCCTTGCGGTGTTGAAATCGCAGGAATTTCGCCGAAAAATCTACTGTTCATCACACCACATCGTCGGGATACGTTGTGGGCGCTGGAGCAGGCTTTGAAATCTGGCGTCTTGCGGGCAGTCATTGCAGAAGTCGCCACCGCGCCAGACTTCACGGAAAGCCGGCGCCTGCAACTGGCGGCAGTTGCGGGCGGGGCACTGGGGTTACTGCTTCCGCCCGATTCCGATCATCATTCCAGTGCAGCAGAAACTCGCTGGCGAACGTCCGTAATTCCACGCAGCAGTTCAAGCAGCTTCCCCCGGTATCGGCTTGAATTACTTAAGAACAAAAAGGGTTCATTAACGTGTTGGGAGGTTGACTGGCATGGCCCGTCGCATCGTTTCCATTTGGCTTCCCCGTCTCGCGACCGATCTCATCCTGCGCCGCGAGCCCGTATGGCGGGATAAACCGCTGGCACTTTACGTGGAGGCTGGTCAACGTCTTGCCGTCGTCGCTGTTAACGCTGCGGGTGAGCAAGAAGGTATCGCCCCAGGCATGGCCTTGGCTGATGCCCGCGCGCTCTATGCTGGATTGGGAACCCTGCCTCACAATCCTGCACGCACGGCAGCGGCCCTTAAAGCCCTCACCCGCCTGTCTGACCGCTTCACACCCCTAGCGGCGATGGATGGGCAGGATGGGCTTTTCCTAGATATGGCTGGTGCCACGCATTTGTTTGGCGGAGAATCCCAATTCATGGCACGGCTGGCCGCGATCTTGGCCCGTCTTGGCTTTGCCACCCGCATTGCTATGGCGGATACGCCGGGCGCTGCATCAGCGCTCGCCCGTTATGGCCGCTCTGGCGTGATTGCACCTCCCGGTGTGCCGCGAGACCTATTGGCACCGTTGCCTGTAGCGGCACTCCGCCTGAAGCCGGAGACCAATCATCGCTTGGCACGGCTTGGGCTTGCCAGCATTGGCGATCTTTTCGCCCTCCCCCGGCAAACATTGGTCCGCCGGTTCGGCGTGGAGATTGCAGCGCGGATTGATCAGGCGCTTGGTGCCACGCCAGAACCAATCTCCCCCACCAGGCCGGAGACGCCATATACCGTCCGCCTCGCCTTCGATGAGCCAATTGGCGAGCGCGCCAGCATTGATACAGCCCTCGCGCGCCTGCTGGAGAAACTCCTGGCCCGGCTGACATTCGAAGACTTAGGCGCCAGCCTTCTAGTTTTCACCGTGAATCGGCTGGATGGCAGTTGGCAAAGCCTATCGGTCGGCACGGCAGAGCCTACGCAAGATACCGCCCGGCTAACGCGCCTATTCGCTGAAAAGCTAGATGATATTGATCCAGGCTTTGGCATTGAAGCAGCGACCCTCCGCGCTGCCCGCACCGAACGCCTCCGCCCTCGCCAACAAGATGTGTTGGCAGGTCGGGCAGAGCCGGATGCTCTGGCCGCGCTCATCGATACGCTGGGCAACCGTTTGGGCTTCGATGCTGTCACACGCTTTGAGCCTGAAGATAGCTGGCTCCCCGATCGAAGCTTCTGCCAAACGCCAGCAACCATAGCCGCATCAGGTGCGGATGCATGGCCAGCTCCACCAGCGCCGCGCCCGATTACGCTTCTAGCGCAGCCCCTGCCAGTTGACGCTGAAAGCGATACTGACGATGCCCTTAGTCCACCCCGCACTCTGAAACGCCATGGTGCCCGCCGCGCCGTATGCTTTGCTGACGGCCCTGAACGCATCACCCCCGAATGGCGCGAACGGGATGCGGACTGGCCCTCACACCGGGATTATTGGCGGGTTGAGGACGAAGCCGGCGAGCGGTTGTGGCTGTACCGGCAGGATAATCGTTGGTTCTTGCACGGGTTCTTTGCCTGATGCTGGAGGATTCAACGAATCGCAGGCCTCCCCCCTATATCGAACTCCAAGCCCTAACCGCATTCAGTTTCCGCGAGGGTGCTAGCCTGCCGGAAGAAATCGCCCGTCGTGCCGCAGAACTTGGCCATGTCGCCGTTGCCGTTGCGGACCGAAATAGCCTTGCTGGCGTCGTTCGAGCGCATATGGGGGCCAAGCGCGCCGATCTCAGGGGCATTATTGGCGCTCGCTTGGACCTGGCAGATGGGCAAAGCTTGCTGGCATACCCAGAAGATCGCGCCGCCTATGGACGCCTCGCCCGGCTTATCACCACAGGTCGACGCCGGGCACCTAAAGGGGAATGCGAACTCTATCCAGCCGATGTATTGGATTACGGCGATGGCTTGATCCTGCTTGTGCTAGCGCCCCGCGTGTTAGACGCAGATTTCGCCCGCAATCTGGCGGACTGGCGCGCTGCGTTAGGCGATCGTGTCTATCTGGCAGCATCCCGCGCCCTTGGCGGCGATGATAAAGCGCGCCTTTCAGCCCTGGCTGAATTGGCGATTGAGACCGGCGCACCCATGGTCGCCACGGGAGATGTGCTCATGCACGCGCCTGAACGCCGAGTTCTAGCAGATATCCTTTCCTGCATCCGGCTCACCTGCACGGTGGATGAGCTTGGCCGCAATCATCAAATCAACGGTGAGCGACATCTGAAATCCGCTGCCCAAATGCTGCGCCTATTTGAAGGCCACGAACACGCCATTCACCGCACCTTGGAAGTAGCTGACCGATGCCGCTTTAGCCTGGATGAACTCCGCTACGAATACCCGGATGAGCCAGTGCCGCCCGGCATGAGCCCCCAGGAGTACTTGCGGCAGGAAACGTGGCGCGGTGCCAAGCAGCGGTTTCCAGGCGGCGTTCCGGAAAAAGTACGCGCCGGAATTGAGCATGAACTCAAGCTCACCGACCAACTCAATTATGCGCCCTATTTCTTGACTGTGTATGACATCGTCCTGGAAGCTCGGCGCCTTGGAATTCTCTGCCAAGGCCGCGGATCGGCAGCGAATTCAACCGTCTGCTACTGCCTTGGCATTACCTCCGTGAATCCCACAGAAGTGGACTTGTTATTTGAGCGGTTCATCTCTGCTGAGCGCGGAGAGCCGCCCGATATCGACATTGATTTCGAACATGAGCGGCGCGAAGAAGTCATTCAATATATCTACAAGCGCTATGGCCGTGAACGCGCGGGCCTGGCAGCGACCGTTATTCACTACCGGGGACGGAGTGCGGTGCGGGAGGTTGGCAAGGCCATGGGGCTGTCTGCTGATACAGTATCTGCCCTGGCTTCGCAGACCTGGGGCTGGTCATCCGAAGGTGTGGATTTGGAGCAGGCGCGGGAGATTGGCCTGGACCCGAACGACCGCCGGCTTCGTCTCACCCTTGCCATTGCCAATCAGTTGATCGGCTTTCCCCGCCATCTTTCCCAGCATGTTGGTGGCTTCGTTATCACCCAGGGCCGACTGGATGAACTTGTGCCCGTAGAGAACGCGGCGATGGATGATCGCACCGTCGTTGAGTGGGATAAGGACGACCTGGATGCGCTGGGCATCCTGAAGATCGATATCCTGGCGCTCGGCATGTTGAGCGCGCTCCGCAAGGGCTATGGGATGATCCAGCAGCACTATGGCAAGCGCTTCGACCTGGCGACAACGCCGCGCGAAGACCCGGCCACCTACGAAATGCTTTGCCAGGCAGATAGCCTCGGTGTGTTTCAGGTGGAAAGCCGGGCGCAGATGGCGTTCCTGCCGCGCATGCGCCCTCGCACGTTCTATGATTTGGTGATTGAGGTCGCGATTGTTCGGCCCGGCCCTATCCAGGGAGATATGGTGCATCCCTATATCCGTCGCCGGAATAACGAGGAGCCAGTGGAATATGCCTCCCCGGCCTTGAAGGAGGTTCTGGGTCGCACGCTTGGAGTGCCATTATTCCAAGAGCAAGCGATGAAAATTGCCGTCGTCGCTGCCGGGTTCACGCCGGGTGAGGCAGACGGCCTGCGCCGCGCCATGGCGACTTTCCGGCATATGGGCACAATCCAAAGCTTCCGCGATAGGTTCCATGCCGGCATGGAGGCCAATGGCTATGACGAAGCCTTCGCTGAACGGTGTTTTTCCATGATCGAAGGCTTCGGTGAATACGGCTTCCCGGAAAGCCATGCAGCCAGCTTTGCGCTGCTGGTATATGCGTCCGCCTGGATGAAGCAGCATTACCCGGATGTATTCGCCTGCGCACTGTTGAATGCCCAACCGCTGGGCTTCTATGCGCCAGCCCAGATCGTGCGGGATGCGCGTGAGCATGGCGTTGAGGTGCGGCCTGTCGATGTGAATTATTCAACATGGGATTGCACGTTAGAGCCAGCGCTGAGTGGCCAATATTACGCGCTTCGGCTTGGCCTGCGTCAAATAAAAGGCTTTAAGGAAGGCGATGCTGAATGGCTGGAGGCCGCACGCGGTAATGGCTATCGCACACCGGAAGACCTGTGGCGTCGCGCTGGCATCCGCCCCGCCACGGTCGAGCGATTGGCTAAGGCGGATGCATTCGGCTCCATCGATATGAGCAGGCGGACGGCGCTTTGGGAAACGGCCGCACTTGGCGATGCGCCCCTGCCCTTGTTTGAGGCTGCGGGCGAGGCTGACTACGGCTGGGAAACATCCGTCACATTGCCAACGCCGACGCTTGGTGAAGAAGTGTATGAAGATTACGCGCAGCTCCGCCTCAGCCTGAAAGCGCATCCACTGGGGATCCTCCGTCCAGGGCTGCGCGATGTGGCACCCAATGAACGGCTGGCGACAGACCCGCTCGATAAACCAATCACCGTCATGGGGTTGGTTCTGGCGCGGCAGCGGCCGGGCAGTGCGAAAGGTGTGATCTTCGCGACACTGGAGGATGAGACAGGCGTGGCCAATATCATCGTCTGGCCCAAAGTATTTGAAGCGCATCGCCGCATTGTGCTGACCGGACGACTGCTGAAAGTAACCGGGCGGCTGCAGCGCGCAGGCATCGTGATTCATCTGGTGGCGGATAAGCTGGAGGATATGTCTTATCTGCTAGACGAACTTTCCATCGGCGGCGGGTTTAAAACAGAAGCTTCAGCTGCAGACGAAGCCCGACGCCCGCCCTGGCCTGATCCACGCACGAAGCCGAAGCACGTGCCCCGCGCCAGACACCCTCGTGAGCAAGCGAAAGTGTTGTTCCCCAGCCGAGATTTCAAATAGCCACGCCGTTAGAGCGCATTTGCAATGATGTAGATTCCCAGAGCCAACAGCGCCCAAAAGAAGACCTTGCGGAATAGCGCTTCTGACAACCGCTTCCGCACCTTCTGGCCAAGCACCATTCCAAACAGCGCTGGGACGACGCCTGCCAGCGAAACCAGCCCCAAATCAGCCGAAAGCAATCCACCGCCCTGCAATGCTATTGCCAGCGCCACAGTCGAAAGGCTGAAAAGCACGCCCATCGCCTGCACAAGGACATCACGGCTCAAGCCAATCGCCTGCAGAAACATCACACCCGGCATGACAAAAGACCCGGTCATCCCCGTCAACACACCATTGGCAATGCCTAATATCGGTCCCGCCCAAGTTTCTTGCGCCCTAGACAGAGTAAGACGGATGCCTGCCAGATTAAGTCCAGCATAAACTGCAACAAGTAGGCCCAGCAGTAATGTCATAAACCGGTGATCGACCTCCGCGAAGATGAGGCCGCCAACCCAGACCAGTAGAACGGCTGGCACCAAAAACGGCCAAAGCCGACGCAAAATCAGCATCAACTTACCGCCAACAACACCTTGCCAAAGGTTCGTCACGAAAGACGGAATGAGCAGCAGCGCCATAGCCTGCGGCAGATCAAGCGCCACGGTCAGCGCCGCCAGTGTGATTGTCGGTAAACCAAGGCCGATGACGCCTTTGACCAGACCTGCAACGACAAAGGTTACGGCGATGATTATCAGTGGCAGGTCTTCCAACGCCTCAGTCCTTCAATCGATCGAAAAACGGTGATGATTCTATAAGAGCCCACCGGTCTGGAATAATGTTTGACAAAGAACGCACTTCTGACGGCTTGAACGCCATGACCCGCTTAGCACCCGGCAATCCCGCACGCGCTTCGACATCCCAGCATATTTCTGCGCTCCCAGTCATCTGCAAAACTCGTCCCGTCTCCCAATCGGGGATGAGCAGGCCAGCCGCAGAATTTGCCTTAATATTGCCAAGGGTGTTGAAGAAGTTATTGCCAGTGTAATCCGGCCAAGACAAAGCCCCGTCTTCCTCCAACCGCAGAAACCCGGGCTTGCTGCCACGATGAGATACATCGGCACCGTCCGTGACAGCAGTTGCGATAAAGAATGTATCCGTCCGAGCAATTAATGCGGTGTCGTCCGCATTGAGTGCAGTTCTGGTTTCCAGCAAGGCGACTCCAGGTTCCAAGGCAGCAACAACTTCTCGTTTCTGGATATATTTCGGGCAATTACCGAATGCATGGATCACGTCGAGGGTAAATCCATCGCCATCAATGTCTGACACCAGGCCATTCACCCTGTTCCGCCGCCGCGTCTCCCACTGCAGACCAAGACACCCGACAGACAAGCCGTCACGCAGGACAGCCGCAAGTGGATCACCAGGCAAAGGCACGGCATTGATCCATAGACGCCGCTCATCCAGCGCATGACTAAAGCCCGGTGTGCCAGTCAAGATGGATGCCCAAGGCTTACCATCAGCATCCACAAACCCGGTGAAAAGCATGGGTAACAACGGGTAGAAGTCGCGATGTTGTTCGATCAGATAGTCGCGAACGGAATGCGCAGCTGAGCGCTCTGCCCACTCGTGAACGCCAACGCGCTCCTGCACAGCAATTTCGCCAGCATGAAACGGCGATTGGCCCGTCATGCACTTGGGGGAGCGATAAACTCCATGCGGATACCGTCGGGGATCGTGCACATCATGTGACGCACGGGGCCTGCATTCAGTGGTTCTGGTGCGAATTCGATAGTGCATCCGGCAGCAACCGTAAGCTTTTCATGCAGCCCATCCATCGCATCTGGCGAAACCTTAAGCGCCAGATGATGCAGGCCAATGCCGGTCTTGCGGTCAAACGGTGTTGCGGTCGCAGGATCTTTTGCGCGCCAGAGGGTGACCATCAGTGATCCATCGCTGACAAAAATTGCTGGGTATTCTGGCTTGCCGCCAACTTCATCAAAGCCCAATACATCCACGAAAAAGTCATGGGCTGCTTCGTGATCAGGGACAGTGAGGCCAATGTGGTGTGCGCCTTCAGTGATCGCCATGTCATCATTCCCTTTGCTAATTCATCACATTAGGCCCGGCTGCGCTGGACTTAAAGCCGCTAGCTGGTATCTCTTTTGTGTCGAATACGCAAAGGAACCATTGCCTTATGTCCGAGCCCCATGCATTGCCGCCAGTGCACCCGCCCCTGCCTGGTCCAAAAATCGGTGTATTGCTGCTGAATCTCGGCACACCAGATGCCACGGATTATTGGTCCATGCGGCGTTATTTGTCTGAATTCCTATCCGACAAACGCATTATCGAGCTACCCCAGCTACTTTGGCAGCCAATATTGCAAAGCATTATCCTGACAGTCCGGCCAAAGAAATCAGGTCATGCCTATGCGCAGATTTGGAATAAGGAGCTTAACGAATCCCCGCTCCGCACCACCACTCGGGACCTGACCGAAAAGACAGCCGCACTGCTGCAGGCAAAGCACTCGAACCTGATGGTCGATTGGGCGATGCGCTACGGACAGCCATCAACGGGCGGCGCCATTCGCCGGATGATCGAAGCTGGATGCGACAGGCTGCTGCTGGTGCCGCTATATCCCCAATACAGCGCGGCCACGACCGCCACCGCGTGCGATCAGGCGTTCCGCCAGCTCATGCAGGAGCGCTGGCAGCCTGCAGTTCGGACGGCGCTGCCTTGGTTTGACCACCCAGACCATATCGACCTTTTGGCGAAATCAGTTGAAGCGCACTATGCCAGCCTCGATTGGATCCCTGACGTACTGATCGCATCCTTCCACGGTCTTCCAAAGGAATACTTCGATAAAGGCGATCCGTATCACTGCCACTGTGCGAAGACTGCCCGTCTCCTCCGTGAACGTCTTGGCTGGTCGGAGGACAAACTCGTCATGGCGTTTCAATCGCGCTTCGGTCCAAAGGAATGGCTGCAGCCCTACGCTGACGAAACAATCCGCGCATTGCCGGGCAAAGGTGCCAAGAACGTCGCCATGATCTCACCTGGCTTCGTAGCGGATTGTGTAGAAACGCTAGAGGAGCTAGCGATTGGCCTGCAGGAAGAATTTCTTGAGGCTGGCGGTGAAAACTTCGCCTACGTCCCCTGTCTGAATGATCACGATAGTCAGGCAGAGTTCATGGCGAATTTGGCGGTACGTGAATTGGGCGGGTGGCTGTGAACGCAGCTTTTCCTATCATCCAAGAGCTTTCGATATACGACTATATCGGCCTTGGAATGCTCATCTTGGGGTGGCCTATCTACGACCACTTTGCTGATTCAAGAAGGCTGGATATTCCAGACTTCACACGCGCTGCGGTCAAATTCAGGCATGAATGGATGCACCGGGCCGTTCGCCGTGATCCGCGGATCGCGGATACGCAAATTATAGCCATCCTAACGCGCAATATGGGCTTTTTTGCCAGCACCACTGTTTTGATCCTTGCTGGCATGGTGACGCTGCTCGGCGCGGGCGAACGGGCGCACTCGGTTACCTACTCTCTGCCTTTCGTGACACAGACGAGCTTGGCGCTCTGGCAAGCAAAAATGCTGATTGTTACTGCACTTTTCGCTTATGCCTTTTTCACCCTTACTTGGAGCCTTAGGCAGTGGAACTATCGCGCGATCGTGCTGGCTGCGCCCGCATTCACTGATGATAATGCAGTCTTGGATGATTATGGCGGGCGCGCTGCACGCCTAGCCAATTTGGCTGGCGGGCATTTTAACAAGGCGCTCCGGGCCTACTACTATGCGCTAGCGCTCATCGCGTGGTTTGTTGAGCCGGCGCTATTCATTTCTGCAACGGCCCTGGTGCTTTGGGTGCAGTTCAGGCGCGATTTCCGTTCGAATACATTTAGGGTGCTGGACGCTGCTCGTACAGCGCCAGATGCTAGAGAACCCAAAGAGCCTTAGCGCTAAAAATAAGAACAGTAACTCTCTACAGAGCGTTGTTAATTCCACTCTTTCGGTTTCCCAAACGCTCCGACTGCGCGCAGTTCTGTGATCTTGTCGGCACTATAACCAAGCACTTCAGCCATCA
>Ga0315320_10005546_pt1 | contig 10350 bp, 10 predicted proteins | sample M140m21515metaG_FD_203458 | JGI IMG/M metagenome (GOLD analysis project Ga0315320, IMG submission 203458) | Ammonia-oxidizing marine archaeal communities from Monterey Bay, California, United States - M1 40m 21515 | ecosystem: Environmental > Aquatic > Marine > Coastal | place: USA: California...
AGTTCTTCCTATAGAGCCGTGGTAGACCACCACGTTGATAGGCTGGATGTGGAAGCGCAGTAATGCGTGCAGCTGACCAGTACTAATAGCTCAATTGGCTTGATTTATGCACTGAAAAAAATTTTAGGATATAAAAATTATTAATTTTTTAAATAAATTTAATAATATTGAATGTTTTTATTAATAATTTTTGTTAAAATTTTCATTTTATAAATAAATAATAACTATAGGCTAGAAATAGTAAGCCTAAAATTTATTATAGTATTAGCAACCCTCTTTTATTTTGTTTAGATTATTAGAATAATTTTAATTATTGAAAAAAATGATTATGAATAAAAAAAGTATTTTTCAGATTTTAAATTATTTACTTTTTTTATTTAAATTTACATACTTTTATCTTTATTTTAAAGATTCTGAAGACTTAAGTTTATTTTTATTTTTAGAGTTATTGTTATTGATCTCATATGTAATAAGTTATAATTTTTATTTTGAAAACGTCTTTGTTGCTGTTACAAAATTTAACCAAAACTATGATGAGATAATTAATCTTAAAAATAATTTTAAATCAATTTATGGTTTTTTATTATACACAATCACGTTAATTTTATATTTAGCTCTTTTAAATTTTGAAATAAAACGAATCGTTTTTAAAGAAACTTTATTTTTGCTATTTATAAATTTTATTTTTGTGAGATTTTTATTTATAGAATTACAAAAGTCAAAAGTAGATGGATTATCAATATTTAATTTTATTAATTTAATATCATTTGTAATATTAATTACTAATAATAGCATTAATTTTTTATTAAATTTTTATTTGGTTTCAATCTTAATCATTGGAATTTATAAACAATTAACAGTCCAATCACAAAAGATTATTTTTTCAAAAATTAATATATTCAAAAACGATTTAAGAAATTTATTTTTATTAAAAAAAATTGTCATATCTTTAATTTTTTCTAATTCACATTATTTCTTTTTATTCATTTGTTATTTTATTTTGCCAATAGATATTAAAGATTTAACACTCATAATTTTAATCCAAATTACTTTCCTAGATTTGCCAAGAGCTTTACTTAAATCTAAAAACTTTTTATTTTTCTTTAAACTAAAGCACCTTGCTAATGATTTTAATGCTTTTAAAATATATTGTAAAAAATTTTTATTTAAAAATTTTTTATACCTATTACTTTATATTATTTTAATAAATATTTTTTTTATATTAATTGACTTGAATTCTTTTAAATTTTTTAATAACTACAATTATTTAATTTATAATATCTGCATTCTTATTGTTTATTTTAAAGGATTTTTAATATCAATTATTTATAATAGACGCCTTGGAGCTTTAAAAACTATTAAATTATTACTTCTTCAGAATATTATAATAGTCCCGTTATTTGTTTCAGTGATTTATTATTTTAACTTTCAAATATTAATAGTCAGTTATTTAATTATAATTTATTTATTTTTAGATCTACTTCCGTATATAAAAATTCTTATAGGTCAAAGGGTTTTTAGAAATTAACCAAATCTTTCATAATCAATATGATCATCAATAAATTCATAATTGAAATCATTCCTATATAAGATACTCAAGTAGCTTATATTGCTTCTCATCAAATATGAATAAGATGTTTTTGACATAATAAAAGCCTCTATAATTGGTTCAATTATTAGCTTATTTTTGAAGTCTTCTTTTTCATAAATTATCTCTTCCAGAGGATCATATGATGATGGATGCATTCTATTTTCAGGAAAGCTTTGCTCCATATAGATAATTTTTTCCTTAAATTCCTGGACAATTTGTGTTTTAAAATTGAGGTCTACCGTGCACAAAATTACTTTGTCAAATCCATCTTGTAAAATTTTTTTAATAAGTGGGCAAATAAAGTTTTTAAAATTAATTTTTTGATATTGGTTTGCAGCGTGACCTGTTGAAAACATAGCATTACCACGTATATGTAGACTTGCTATATTATATTTTTCAAATTTCTTCAGATAATCATCTATGAATAATTTCTCCAAATTGACTTTAGGTTTTATGTATTTTTTTAATAAATCTCTAGTTTTGCTGAGATCTTTTTTTTTATGAAAATTTATATAATTGAAATTTTTATCATTAATATTTTTTTCAATTGTTTTTCTATCAAAATTTTTATTATTTAAATTTTTTTCAAAAGGTTGGTGGAAAGCTATTTCCCAGAAATTTTTATAATTAGAATAAGATAAATTATTTAATGCAACATAAAATATTTCATTTTTTTCTATTTCTTCTAGATGTGCCAACAGTGAGAATATATATGAACCAATTCCTCTAATTTCGTCCCAATTACTTTTTAATATTGTTTTCCTCATCAATAAATAATTATGAAAAATACATCAAAATTAAAGTATAAACTAGTTATTTTAAATAAATCAGAAATTTATTTGTTGATTTTAATTTTTCTTTAATTAATCATATAAAATGCCATCTAATAAAAAATTTGCTTACAGTTTTTCAATTATTTTTCTAATTATAGCTCTTATATTGTTTTATTTAACAAAATCCGACAAAGTATATATTTTTTTAATTTTATCTTGCTTATTTTTAATTGGTGGAAAATTAAAACCTGAACTTTTCAGATATTTGAATTATGTTTGGAATAGATTTGGAATATTACTACACTATTTAATTTCACCTTTAATTGTTTTTTTAATCTTTTTTATTGTTATTACTCCTTTTGGATTAATTGGTAGATTGTTTTCTAAAGATTTAAAAAAAATTAAAGGTCTTAAAACTAGTCAATCTTCTAATTTTTTAGATTATGAAAATGAAACAAATTATGATAATCAATTTTAAACATGATTGAAATAATTAAAGAATTTATATTTTTTTTAAAAGAAAATAAAAAATTGTGGTTACTACCCATTTTTTTAATTTTATGCCTTTTTGGAGTATTAATTATTGTAAGTAAGGGCAGTACATTTGCTCCTTTCATTTATACAATTTTTTAAGTGAATATATTTAAAAAAAAATGCAATAAGATAGATGGCATTTATGTTGATGAGTCATTCGATGATACTACTAAAAAAGTAGCTGATTTTTATAAAAAAAATCCTTTTCCAAATTATAAAAATTATGACAACAAAAGTACCATTTTATTAAAAGGTAACGAATCTTACCTTAAGAGTTTAAAAGAATTAATGGGTTATAAAAAAATGATTCTTGAAGTTGGATGTGGAACTGGTCAGTTTTCAAACTATTTTGCTATTGGTACAAATAACTCTATTTTTGCTTTAGATCCAACTATTGAGTCATTGAAAATTGCAAAAAATTTTAGTGATAGAAATAATGTAAAAAATATAACTTATATTAATGGTAGTATTTTTGAAGAAATTTTTGAAAACGAAACTTTTGATTTTGTTTTTTGCTCTGGAGATTTGCATCACACAAAAGATACCCACCTCGGTTTTAAAAATTGTGTGAAATTATTAAAAAAGAATGGTTTTATTCTTATAGGTCTTTACAATTCTTATGCAAAGTTTTCCTTAAGAAGATTTATATTCAAAATATTTGGCTACAAATTTATATCTAAAATTGATCCAATTTTAAAAAATTTAAAAGATTCCGATCAAGAAATTACGGCATGGGTCGAGGATCAGTATAATCATCCGGTTGAAAGATCGCACTCAATTGATGAAGTTTTGCAGTGGTTTAGAGACAACAGAATTGAGCCAATTGCGGGAATTCCAAAAATAAATAATTTAGATTTGTACGATATTAATATGAAAATTATAGACAATACGCCAATTGTATCCAAAAATTGGTTTAGTAGAATTATCACTCAATTAAATATGAATTTTAATTTACTAGGCTCTGATGGGTCTCTATTTTGTATACTTGGAAGAAAAAAATGAATTTTTTAAATAAACATTTTATATTTGTAAGGTTTCCTATTTATTTACCAATAATATATTTTTTTATATTGGAATATTTTCCTGATTATGAGTTACATTTAATTGCTTTAACGATTTTATTATTAGCAGAACCCCATTTTGGTGCAACCTTGCCAATTTTTTTAAATAAAGTCAATCATCCCTATATATTACAAAAAAAACATCAACTTATTTATGGTGTTATTTTTGTATGTATATTTTCAATTTATGGATTTTTTCAATTTAAAAATATTTTTTTACTAATTTTTTTCTTTGCAAATATTTTTCATGTTACTCGTCAAAGTACTGGAATTTTAAAACTATATAATAAAAGTAAAAATTTGATTGAGATGGAGTATATTTTATATTTATTTGGAATTTTATATTTTTTTATTGGCTTAATGAGATTTTATACCCCAATAATTTTAGATGAACATTTACTAGTTCTGAATTTATTTATAATTTTTTTAATTATTTTAATAATGGTAATTTTAAAAATAAAGCAAAATAAGATTATGGATTTGCTGACTTTTTTTTCAGGGCTAGTTATATTTTATCCAATATGCTTTGTTGATAAGCCCGTTCATGCGATTTTAATGGGAGTAACTATACATTATAGCCAATATTTATATCTTACATATTTAATTGATAAAGGAAGGAACGAAACATTTATTCAAAATTTAGTAAATTTTAAGTTTATTTTTTATATTTTTTTATATGGAGCAATAATGACTGCCTTTACTTTAATAAGTAAAAATAATTCTATGATTTTAAGTTCTTTGCTGATAATTCCAATAACCGGACAAATGATCCACTTTTATATTGATAGTTTTATTTGGAGATTTTCTGACAGTCACAACAGGGAAGTTTCATTAAAATATTTAAAGGTATGAATACAATAAAAATTTTAGGAATTTCCTGCTATTATCACGATAGCGCAGTTGCTCTACTAGTAGATGGTAAAATCCAAACAGCTGTTCAAGAAGAGAGGTTTACTAGAAAAAAAAACGATAGTTCATTTCCTATAAATTCAATTAATTATATTTTAAAAAAATATAATATTAATTTAGATGAAATAGATCATGTCGTTTTTTATGAAAAACCTTTTTTAAAATTTACAAGACTATTAGAGACTTACTTAGCAAATGCACCTTTTGGATTTGCATCGTTTAAAAAAGCAATACCTATTTGGGTAAAAAATAAATTATTTCAAAAAAAAGAAATAGTAGATGAGTTAAAAAAAATAGATATTAATTTTAAAGGTAAAATATTATTTTCCGAGCATCATATTAGTCATGCTGCTAGCGCTTTTTATCCCTCACCATTTGAAGAGGCATTAATATTAACCTTAGATGCTGTGGGGGAATATACAACATCAAGCATAGCGTTAGGTAAAGGTAATAAAATAATATTTAAAAAAAAAATTAATTATCCACATTCATTAGGCATGCTTTATTCAGCTTTTACTTACTACTGTGGATTTAAAGTAAATGATGGAGAATATAAACTCATGGGTCTTGCTCCATTTGGGGAACCTAAATATTATGATAAAATCATGAATAATTTAATCCACGTATATGAAGATGGATCATTCGCGCTAAATATGAAATTTTTTGACTTTTCTACTGGTTTGAAAATGATAAACAAAAAATTTGAAAAGTTATTTAATAGGAACACAAAAAAAACTGATGAAAAGTTTGATCAATTTCATATGGATATTGCATCATCAATTCAAAAAGTTATTGAAGAAATAATTTTAAAAATATGTAAATTTTATCAAAAAAAATATGATCAAAAAAATATTTGTCTGGCTGGTGGGGTAGCCCTAAATTGTGTTGCAAATGGTAAAATATTAAAGTCGAATATTTTTAAAGATATATGGATACAGCCCGCAGCAGGTGATGCGGGTGGATCTCTTGGAGCTGCATATGCTATCTGGTTTGATAAATTGAATAATCGAAGAAAAGTAATAGATGGAAAAGATTCTATGAAAGGTAGCTTTCTTGGCCCTTCATACTCAGATGATGAAATTAAAATTCATTTAGACAAAATAAAAGCAAGTTATGATTATTTAAGTAATGATGAGCTATACAATAAAGTCTCAGATATTTTGATTAATAAAGGTTTGATTGGATGGTTTCAAGATGCAATGGAATATGGTCCAAGAGCATTAGGAAATAGATCAATAATTGCTCATCCAGGTTTTATGGATATGCAGCAAAAAATTAATATGAAAATAAAATTTAGGGAAGGATTCAGGCCTTTTGCTCCAGCTGTATTGTGTGAGGAAACTGATAAGTTTTTTGAAAACAATAATAATAATAGTTATATGTTAATTGTAACTTCTATTAAAAAGGACCTTATAGAAAATCAAGAAAAATTGGTAAAAAAAAAAGGATTTGATAAACTTGAAGTTAGAAGATCATCATTACAAGCAGTTACACATGTAGATTATAGTGCAAGAGTTCAATCAGTAAAAAAAAAACAAAATGAAAAGTTTTATAATTTAATAAATAATTTTTATCAAAAAACTGGAATTCCGATGATCGTAAATACTTCATTTAACATAAATAATGAACCTTTAGTATGCACCGTCGAAGATGCTTATAAATGCTTTATGATAACAGATTTAGATTATCTTGTTTGTGGGAATTATCTCTTAGATAGAAGGAAACAGTTTTAGATAAATTTAAATTTTTTTTATCACATTAATTCTGTAGTAACTCTGATAAAGCTTTTTTTGCACAATTTTTTATTTTTTTGTATCCTTTTAGGTTAGGATGGCCATCGTAATAAAAAAAATCTTCATTCAAAAGTTTTTCACATTTTTCAAGAGAATTAAAAAGGTTTCCCTCATTTTTTTTGATAAACTGTATTAGAGACAAACTATCATTTGTAAAAGTTGAACTTACATATTCTTCTTGACTGGGCAAATGATGGATAATCAAGTTATCTTCATATTCATTAATAAATTTTATTAGCTCTTTTTCGTTTAACCTTTTATTTAATTTAATCCTTATAAACCTATATATCTGATAAGTAGCTGGAAGAAATTCTCTTAAATAAAAAAGAAATTCCCTGGTATTTACTACATTAGAAAATTTATCATCCAAAGGTGCATTTCTTATTTTATCAAGTTTATTTAAGTATTTTTTAATTTCATCATCATCAGCATTATTTGGCATCCCGTATTGTAAAAATGATGCCTTTGTACAATTATTAAAATCTTTAAGACATTTAGTTTGATTTTCTGGAATAGTCTTTGGAACATTTACCCAAAAATCTCCATGTATAAATATTAAAACTTTTTCAATATTGATATTTTGTTTAATTAAATGATCATGAAGTATTCTCCAAGAAAAAACTCCTGTACCGTGTAGTGAGCCATTTACTAACTGATAATCTGTTGCAAATTCTCTTTGTAATTCATTGAACCAGGGATTAGCACCCCAACCTTCAGGAGTAGATGCACCTAAAAATAAAATTGATTTTTTATTTTGGGTTAAATTTTTTTCCTGATTTAATCCAAAATTATTACTATTGTGTTTATAATTGAACTCTTCATGCCAATCTTCTCCAGTTTTGACAAACATTCTATGATTAAATTCGTTATTTTTATCATAAGTCCAAATCATGTTTTCAATATTAATTCTTCCACCAGTTTTATTTTTGTCAGTCCAAAGAGAATATATCTTGAAAAGATCGTCATACTGCTCACTAATATTATCAAGTTTTAAATTTTTGTACAAAAATTCAAATACCAGTAATCCAATTAAGGAGGAAAAGAAAATAGCAATAATTTTTTTAAGCATTTTTATTTATTTATAATTTAATTATATCTATAAAGTTTTTTCTGCCATTCTAATGTTAATTTTAACCCAGTCTTTAATTTTATTAAGTTTTTTTTACCAAATTCATTTTCGTATTTTTTTATACTCACTGTCGCTCGTTTTGGTGCACCCATATTACTCTTTTTTTTTGGGGGAATAATTAATTTTGCTTTAGTTAGTTTTGCTATTTCTTTTGCTAAAAAATGTACATTAATTATTTCTTTTCCTCCTACGTTATATATATCTCCTTTTCCTTTAAACAAGATATTAATCAACATCTCTATTGCGTCTAAAATATAAATATAAGATCTTTTTTCTAAACCAGAGTCCAACATGTTTATCTTAGATTTGATTAGAGCTTTTTCTATAAATTGATACAAGACTCTTTTATCTCTTATTTTGTTTCCTGGCCCGTAAGCTAAACATAATCTGACAGATTTAGCATTTAGTTTAAATTTTTCTTTATAAATATTTATCAATGTTTCCCCAGCAAGCTTTGATTGAATATAACAAGCTCTTAAGTGATTAGTATTTGTATTACCTATTTTGTATTCATAATTTTGTTTGTTTATCCCGCTATAAACTTCACTTGTACTTAAAAATAAAAAACTTCCTTTTTTGTTAGTTTTTTCTAATAATTTTTTAAGAACAGATGTATTTAATTCAAATGTTTCAAGAGGCTTTTTCATAAATTTTAAAGGCTGACCATAACTTGATAAATGAATAATATAATCATAGTTATTTGGTTTAAAATTTTTATTAGTGATATCTTTTTTTATAAAATTTATTTTCTTATTTTTTGCATAAAATTTAAAATAATTTGCAAGTTTATTTTTATGAATTAGATCAATTCTTTTTGGTTGAAATTTTGATTGTAAAGAATGATAAAAAAAACTAAAAAAAAATTGACCAATTAAGCCTGTTGATCCAGTAATTAAAATAGTTTTATTTTTAAGAAATTTATAATTTTTATTTTCATAAATTTTTTTTGTTGGATTAACTATTAATTTTTCAAAAAGATTTTTCATTTTATTTTAATAAGTTCATTAATTTTTTTTTTTATTTTATGAAATTCAAATCCATTTTTCAAATCATGATCTTTTTTGGAGCCGTAATTTGTTAAAAATTTATAAGGCACAGATATATTTTTAACAATAATTTTTTTATCAAAAATTTCTAATATTTGTGAACTTAAATATGAGGAATAAAAAGGTTCTACAATTAGATATTTGCTTATATTTTTGTTAATTCTTTTTAGGTTAACTTTATCCAATGGTCTCAATGTGGTAATATATACGATATTGATATCTAACGATTTTAACTCATTAAAATTTATAAAATTTAAAACTGGCCCTACTAGTATCAAGCAAAGCTTATTTCCTTTTTGTAAATGATTAATTTTTCCAAATTTAACTTTTAATGACTTGTTGTTTTCCTTATCTGTAAGTCTAAAATAAAATGGATTTTTATTGTTAAAAGTTTTGATAAAAATTTCATTAAATTCTTTTGAATTGCCAGGTACAATCACTTGCATATTTGGGATATTTATCATTAAATTTATGTCCTCTGGACAATGATGGGTACAGCCTAAGGCAGCGTAATCATATGAACTTCCTATAGTTACAAATTTACCTTTCAATTTTTGATATCCGAAATCGATTTTAATTTGTTCAAATGATCGATTAACTATGAATGGAGCAATTGTGTGAATAATTGGTATAAATCCCATTTTAGATAAACCAGCGGCAAAGCTAATCATTGATTGCTCTAATATTCCAAAGTTTTTTGCCTTTTTCGGTTCTTTTTCTAAAAGTTTTCTAAATCCAAAAACACCAATATCTCCAAGTAATAAAAAGGGGTTTTTAAATTTTTTAAAAATATATTCCGTACTTTTTACAAATTGTTTTCTCATTTTTTTAAAATTTCATTTTTTATTTTTTCTAAAGTTATCTGCTCAATTTTTTTATGATGCCATTCATGCTGGTTTTTTTCCATAAATTTAATTCCTTTGCCTTTAATTGTATTAGCTATAATGGCCAATGGTTTTGTTGTTTTTTTTTTTAAAGCTGTGATAAGTTTTTTATGGTTATGTCCGTCTACAACAGCAACATTCCAATTAAATGATAAAAACTTTTTTTTTAAATTGTCTATTTTTATTGCTCTATCGGTTGATTTATTTTTATCAATAATACAGATTAAATTATTTAATTTGTAATTTCCGGCAATTAAACAAGTTTCCCAAATTGTACCCTCATTGCATTCTCCATCACCTACAATACAATATACTTTGGATTTAACATTTAGTAAAAGTTTTGCATATGCTATGCCCGCAGCAATTGGCATCCCATGCCCCAATGATCCAGTTGAGGCTTCTACACCTTCTATTTTGTTAGTATCTGGATGACCACCAAAACTACTATCATAATTTAAATAAGTGTTCAGTTTCTTATTTTTTATTATGTTTTTTTTTTCAAGAACAACATATTGAGCCAAAGATGCATGCCCTTTGCTAAGAATAAAGTGCTCCCTATTATAATCTTTTTTTTTGATTTTTTTTAGATTTATAAATTTATCATAAATTATCCAAACTATATCTAAAATT
>Ga0315320_10005548_pt1 | contig 10349 bp, 9 predicted proteins | sample M140m21515metaG_FD_203458 | JGI IMG/M metagenome (GOLD analysis project Ga0315320, IMG submission 203458) | Ammonia-oxidizing marine archaeal communities from Monterey Bay, California, United States - M1 40m 21515 | ecosystem: Environmental > Aquatic > Marine > Coastal | place: USA: California...
CCAAAAAATAAGAGCTTGACTTTAATTGCTCCCTCAATATGTTCTTCTTTCTCCACGATACTCGGAACAGTACCTTACCAATCAATCCATCTATTATTGATTATTAAAATTAAAAATTATTCATAGTAAATTAACAACAATTCATACGTATACCATTACTCGTCAGCATATGACTAAAGTGGAAGCGGTTGTCTTCGATTGTGATGGAGTATTAGTAGATATCACTTCGTCTTGGCAACAAATACACAACTACTTTGGTACAAACAATAAAGAAAATCTAGCGAAATTCCTTGAAAAAGAAATTACAGATGATGAATTTATGGAATTAGATGTCAAATTGTGGCTAGATATTCAAGATAAAATTCATATGGATGAAATAATGAGATGTTTTTCTGGCGTGAAGTTAATGAAAGGAGCAAGGGAAGTGATTACTGAGCTGAAAAGAAGAGGAATTTATGTAGCAATTGTTTCCTCGGGTGTGGCAAGGTTCATTGGTTCAATTGCGCATCTTTTGAAAGTAGATGATTGGGCAGCAAATGACTTTGCATGGGATGAGGATGGTTTTTTATCAGGCCCGAAAGCTGCAATGGTTGATTCTCATGATAAGGGTGAGATGGTAGAAAAACTAGTAAGAATAAATGGTTTTCAAGCAAGTAAAATATGGACAGTAGGAGACTCAGGTACTGATTTATCTATGCAAATCCAGAATTCTAATTTCATAGGATTCAATCCGGCCAGAGAAAGATCGATGAACGAATTTACTAAAGCAAATGTACCAGTAATCATTGAAAAAGATTTAACAAAAATTTGGAAAATTATTTTTTCGGAAGATTTTCCTGAAGATGATTAAGCAAACGGTATTGATGCTGAAGCATGCGTATGCAAATTGATTACTGTCAGAATACAAGGTTTGGGTTGGAAACCCAGCATCCTCTGATAATCTGTCTGATCTTGCCATGTAGAGCTATGGACAATTGTTGTTCCTTTATGATCCCCTACATATTGCCCATGAACATGCCCAGTAACGAATATATCAGGTATAGTTCCGATTACCATACTATCCTCGGGCTCAGGCGATAATGGTGTTTTTCCACCCCAAGAGGGGGCCAGGTGTCTCCTTTCAAGCATTGAACGCATTGCCATCTCAGGTTTAGCATATGTTACAGATCTAAGACCGGCAACAAAGTCGTCTATACTTTTCCCATGGTATGAAAGAATTCTAACTCCATGAAGGCTGAAATCACAAGGATTACCGACAAAAACAGCATCAGAATAATCCTGTTGCACTTCAGGGTCGAGAGCCGGTTGAGGTTCAGCAGGGCGCACCGCATCGTGATTCCCTGGAAGAATTATGACATCTACCCAATCAGGTAGATCACTTAGAAGGGTGGCAAGAGCACCATATTGCTTGAATAAATCGGTAATTGCTAAATGTCTATCTTGACCAGGATAAATCCCCACACCATCTACACCGTCTCCACTCAAGACAAAATATTTGATCGTCTTAGCTAATGGATCTGTTTTGAACCAATTTATCATTTTGTTCCATTGAGGTTCGAGGAATGTTTTGCTACCTACATGAACATCTGAGAGGAAAGCTGCAGACACCGATTCATCAATACTCGCAGCATTCTTCGCTCTGCGAGGTAAAGGTGGGAAATGAATATTTGAAATGATGAATAAGTCCGTTCGATCACCAATAAAAAATCCACTTACTCCTACAACATCATCATTCATCAATCCATCAAGTGCTGCATGTAATGGGTTGGCTCCTGTTGGGGGTTTCAATAGGCATTGTATCTGTGTAGTTTCATCTTCCAATAAAAACATCAGATTACCGGATTTAGCCCAACGAGGCTCACTAACTAGTCCGACTATGGTAATCTCATATTCATTAGATGAATATCTTTGACGATTTCTGTAAGCCTCTGCATTTGAAATAGGCCTCCTTGGAAGTGAACGTCCCTCAATCATCAAATTACGAATTTGGCTTAATCTACTATTGAAAAATGATTTGATATCTGATAATTTACCTTCTGTAACTGAATTTCCTGTAATATCAAAATGTACTTCAATCTCTGAATCAATATCTTTAGCCAACATTGGAAAATCTTCAAGACTGTAGTGCGATAAACCATGAGGCCTGGGTGCAGGAGAAATTTCATTACCAGAAATCGGCGCAATTACTCTACCAATTGGTGAAGGATTATCTGGAGCAGGGAGAGTAACCTGTGCCTTTTTTGAAAAGTTTTTAGATTCTTCGGATTTTACCTGATTAATTGGAACTAAAGATAATAATTGATCTATAGACTGAGATGTAAGGAGTTGGACATTAGATGCACGGGCCGCTTCGATTAACGGATTAATGTCAGGTAATTGTTCAATCTTATCTTTAGCATCTAGTCCCATAACGAGAAGTCCTGCAGCACTCAACATTTTCTGTTGTTGTGCCCAATCACCGGATACCATACAACTCACGTCAGGTACGTACGCTCATGATAATATCGATACGACAGAGTCATTCATCCCAGTCCGTTAGAGATGCCAAATCTACTTTCTGTATCTCTTCTGCTACTGTGGTATCTTCGACTTCCCATGTCATACTTCCTTCCCACTGTTCTGAAGCAGGATCCATCTGAGAAATATCAGATTCGGATTCATCAGTTTCATCGATACTTTCTGTTTCTCCGTCTTGTTCTTCTAACCTGTCTAATGTTTCTAGAGCTAGCCTTAAAGCGAAAACAGCGAAAGAACGCTTATTGTCCAATCTATCGTTTTCACCAAAATCCATTCTTCTTACAAGAAAATAATCTTGAGCGATTACTGCTACATGCACTCTACCAACTTCCTTTTCTGAAGTTGAGCCGCCCGGACCTGCAATCCCTGTGATAGCAATAGCCACATCAGACCCAGACTGATATCTTGCACCTTTAGCCATTTGAACTGCGACTTCATGAGATACCGCTCCTGCCTCACCCTCATCGAATGCAGATTTTTGCACTCCTAATTCCCTCATTTTTGCTTCATTAGAATATACTACCCAACCTTGATTAAACCACTGAGTTGCTCCTGAAATATCTGTAATCAATGATGCGAGTAATCCACCAGTACATGATTCTGCTGTGGAAATAGTCCAGCCCTTCTTTCTTAGGCGCCTAGTCATCCGAGATGCTAGTCCCGCAGTCTCTTCTACCACATACATCCCTACTGGTAATCCTTCTTGATTGTTTACACTTAATCTTGAGAATTAAAGTGGTGGGCCCGGCAGGAATTGAACCTGCGATCTTCGCTTTGTAAGAGCAACGTCATAACCCCTAGACCACGGGCCCCACATGAGAGTCGGGCAGCGTCGCATTCAAATCATTGGCGGTCGAAGCATCTGTTAGAGAGTGCTTGTTTGAAAGATATTGATGGATTGATAATTAGATTGGAAAAAAATGGTTTCCCAATAGGGAATTATCTAAAAAAAGCCTTAAAAAGCGTTGAAATCGAAGATTTTATTAGAGCAGGTCATGAGGATTTTTTCAGAGATAACCCTGTGGAATTTATGAAAACTAGTAAAGGAATTAGCAAAAACATTTCTGCACCACATATGTTAGCAATTTTACTTCATCATTTGGAAATTAATAAGGGACAAAAAATCCTTTTAGTAGGGGCGAAAGGAGGTTACTTGGCAGCGATTTTAGACCAAGTTCTTGGCGAAGAAGGAATTGTTACAATAATCGAACCCCATGAAGAGATTCTTGAGCATACAAGAAGCATTTTAGAAAACTATCAATCGAGAGGAATTATTCGTGTTCTTTCAATAATTGATTTCGATTTCTATGAAGATTCGGGGAAAGAATTTGATAGAGTTCTTATTACTGGAGCAGTTCGAGAAGTACCTGATTTTCTAAATTATAATTCACAAGAAGGCTCATTCATATTAGGGCCATTTGGAGGAAATATTCAGCAAAGACTCCTGAAAAAAGAAAAACAATCAGGGGAATGGTTAGACACAGACTTAGGAGGAGTTGTTTTTTCGCCTATGGATACAAGATTTTCTGAACGAAATCCATTAGACCCAATTGTTCTCGCGGAAGGACTTGAAGATTCGTTTTCATTAATCTCTGAAATTATAGAAATTGACGAAGAAACATTTCAAGGAATTGAACAATTAATCCAGTCTCTGAGAGAATTGCCTACAGATATCCCCGCTATTAGTGAATACTCTTCAGATGAAGAGATTATGGAAAATCCTGTAATGGACCTAATGATGTCAGAAATGGAGAGATTAGCGCCTATTTGGCCGATCATTGAACACTTTATGTCAATTGAACTAGTGAATATCTTCAACTCAGAGGATGAAAGCTCATTCACTGGCGGAGGGCATGAAGACCTAGTTCCATGAATAGGAGTATTCTTGCACTAATGGCTAGTGGGAGTTATGTGCTGAAAGCAACTATAAGGCAGTTGAACAATAAAGATGTTCGATTAAGGAGAAGGGCTGTAAGGAAGTTGTTCGAACTTGATGACCCAACCGCAATCGATTCTTTCGTTCCTTTACTGAAAGATCCTGATGAATGGTTTAGAGGTAAGGCACTAATGGCAATACAAAGATGGGCTTCGATGAAAGATTTGAATTTAGCTGAGAAACTTTCTAACTCGGAAAAACCTGAGGAGAGAATTTTGGCTTGCAGAATAGCACATAAAGTTGGGAAATCAAGTGAAAGAATACTAAAAAAAATGTTGGATGATGAGGACAATCTAGTCAAACAAAATGCTTGGAAAAATATTCTAGATTTAGATGAAGATTATATTGAAAAAGCGATAAGAAATTTAGATGTAGGTATTCGGATATTAGCTGTTGAAAAAATACAATTAATGAAGGAGATTGATAATGATTTGATAAAAGGATTATTTGATGATGAATCAAGTAGAATAAGGAAAAAAGTAATTAATCTACTAAAATCTAAACCTGAATTATATACTTCTGGTGAATTTGACGAGATAATAATCAAAATTGCAGAGGATGATAGCAATATTCAAATTGATGCGTTAATAATGTTAATTGAATCGGAGCAGAGGAATGAATTATTCAGTCAAAAGATACCTTTGTGGTTAGAAAATGATGACCCTAAAATGATTAAATTAATAGCAGAATCAATGGAGAATAAAGATTGGAGAGAAATTGATTGGCTGGTAAATATAATTTTCAGCTCATCGAATGATAAATTAATTTCTAGAACCTTACGAAGGAAAAAATCAATTGAGGCTGATGAATATCGGAAAGAGATTCTTCTTGATGAAGGTAGAAATGCGATATTAAGATCAAGAATTATTGAAGACTTATTCGGAAAAGTACAGGATAAGGATATAACAAAAATCATTCATGATTTAGAAACTAATCAAAATGAATCTATTTCTGAAACTGCTAAGATGTACAGTAAAAGCGTCTCATAATTTGACATTAAATTGCTGGAAGCATCAATCTTGAAAGTGGAACTGCTATTGGTGGAAGATGGTCGGACAGGCGATGCCTACTGGTTTTTGGAGAAAATAAATCTCCAGATAATGCAGCATCTATTACTTCTTGCTTAGTAATAGAGTCTCGGCCACAATTAGGCCAAACATCTAATTCGATTAAGTCGTCTTCCAAATAATCGATAAACACGCACGGAACACAAATTAATTCTAGCCTTTTCGCAACATGATATCTATGATGCCCATCTAGTATAGTCCCTGTATTCCTATCCAATAGCAAGGGCTTCGTATAAGCATTCCATCTATGAGTCATTTTTTCCAGTTGATCAACCTTCTTTGGTAATATTTGCTCATGAGGTCTGAGAATCTCTAAAGGAACTAATTCGACCTTCATGAAAGTCCGAGAAGCATGTTGTTGTTAATTTTGATGCCGAAGATATGATGTTTAGTTGCATTTACGGCGATACATGGTTGACACTAAGCCGCACCTCACTCCAGAGGATAATTTAGTGCTAAATCAACTAAGAAATCATGGTGATGCTTGGATCGTCGGCGGATGGGTAAGGGATACATTACTGATGAATAAATCAAAAAATGATCTTGATATTGCTACAACACTTTTGCCAAGTCAGGTAATGGAAATATTTCCTAGAACAATCCCTGTTGGCGAAGAATATGGGACAGTAATTGTGAGACTAGAAGGTTTTTCAGATAAAGAATGGGAAGTTACTACCCTACGTAAAGATGGAAGCTACGGAGATGGCAGGAGACCCGACAAGGTCTCTTTTGGCACAAACATAATCGATGATTTGGCACGTCGAGATTTTACAATTAATGCAATGGCAATTGACAAAGAAGATGAACTAATAGATTTATTTGGAGGAGAAAAAGATCTTCATCTGAATATTATCAGAGCAGTTGGAGATGCTAATGAAAGAATTGCAGAAGATGGATTAAGGATATTACGGGCTTTTAGATACTTAGATTTAGAAAAAAATAAGCTTAGAGTACTAGATTACGAGCTAGAAAGTGCAATTCGGAAAAATGTCCATATGTTAGAAAAAGTATCAAAAGAACGTATTACTGATGAAATTAGGAAAATTTTAGCTAGTAATAATCCATATGGAATATTTACTATTATGCAAGAATTAGGTGTTTTAACTGAAATTTTGAATGGTTTATCGATAGATATTGAAGATCATGGAAATGCTGAGCCAATGGTAATTTTTGCAAGATTTCTCAAAAATAATAATTATAGTGGAGATGATTTATCTAAAATTCTAAAAGAATCACTTAGATTTTCGAAAAAAGAAATGAGGTGTGTTTCATTCCTACATGAGAATAGAAATTTAAGATTTGACAAAAGCATTGAGAGTATTAGAAGATTCCAAGTGTTACTGTCTACAGTACAAAAGCGGGCAATATTGCAATACCATAATGAAGATGATTTCGCCAAAAAATATCATCAATTAGAAGAAATTAATATAGAACCAATTCTTGATGGGAATAAAATCTTCGAGATTACTGGATTGAAACCAGGTCCTAAACTTGGTTCATTAAAAGATTGGATGTTTAGAATTCAAATTGAAAAGAATATTCATCGAGAGGAAGAAATGATAAAAATTCTGAATAGTATAAACTGGAATGACTCAGAATACGAATCATGGCCGAAACTATCTTGGCCTTAATCTAAAGCTCATTAAGATACTCAATGTATTCATTTTCATCTAAGTATTGATCCTCATCATAGTCAAATGGTTGTACTATTAAGCACCATCCGTCGGCATATGCATCATCATTAACAAGATCTGGATTATCTTCTACATCACCATTCAATGAAACAATTTTACAGGGAAATGGGGCGTTAATGAGTAATTTTTCATATTCTGTTGAAATTGTGATCAGTAGATCTTCGAGACCTAATTCATCACCGCTAGTCATCGGAGTTGCAGCATCATCATCTTGTGAAACCTCTCCTTCATCGTCGTCAGAATCCTCCATTTTAAATTCGGAATCATCTTCAGGTTTTGTTAAAATAACCCTGACGATATCTCCATATTCTGCCCTTACAAATTCACTCAGACCTATCTTTACCTGAGAGTCAGCTTTCTTTTCATCTAATACTTGTAACCATAAATGTTCCAATGTATACTTACGTCCTTGAGCCACACTAAATTCGACATAATCGCTGTCCGCCATACTAATTCTCGACCTGCGCCCAACTGACAACGGTTTTGAATTGTTCGATTGGAAGAAGTTGTTACATTTGCCGTTACGAGATATTAACAACACCATTCTCTTCGGACGGTCAGGTGAGTAAATGGAGTTCATGGAAACAGAAGAACAAGGTATGATTCGAGAGATGGTTCGTAGCTTTGCTGAAGAGGTATTAGCACCTACTTGTTTAGAGAGAGATAGGGCTGCAAAACCACCAATAGATGAGTGGCAAAAATTTTGCGAATATGGCTTGCAGGGCATCACTATCCCTGAAAAATATGGGGGTAGTCCGGTAGACGATATATCGGAGTCAATCATTATTGAAGAATTAGCAAGAGTTGACCCCTCATTTGCTGTAATGTATTGCGTTCATGTCGGGTTGTGTGCTAAAACAATTGAGATACACGGAAATGAAGAACAAAAACAAAAATATCTTTCAAGACTTGCTGGAAATGAAATCGGCGCATATTCTCTCTCCGAAGCAGGCGCCGGAACTGATGCGGCCGCTATGGTTTGTAAAGCTAAAAAGTCAGATGACGGTAAATATTTCATTCTTAATGGGGAAAAAATGTGGGTTACAAATGGTAAAAGTGCTGATATTTACGTACTATTTGCTAAAGACGTAGATCATCCAGATTTTGGTGTGAAAAAACATGGAGGTACCACTGCATTCATTATCGATTCATCGATGGAAGGATTCAGTGTCGGTAAAAAGGAAGAGAAGTTAGGCATTAGATCCTCTGATACATGTGTATTGCTTCTTGAAAATTGTAAAGTCCCTATTGAGAATGTTTTGAAGGCAGTAGGGGAAGGTTTTCCTATTGCAATGAATGCTCTAGATAACTCTAGAATAGGTATTGCAGCGCAAGCATTGGGTATTGCCCAGGGGGCATTTGAATCAGCATTGAATTATTCTCATGAAAGACAGTCATTTGGGAAACCAATTGCACATCATCAAAGTATTGGGAATTATCTTGCAGACATGGCAACACAAATTGAAGCAGCTAGAATGATGGTTTACAAAGCAGCATGGGCCAAACAAAGACATTATGAAGATGGAGGAAAAAGACATACCAAGGAAGCCAGTATGGCTAAACTATTTGCAGGAGATACAGCAATGTGGGTATCTGAAAGAGCCGTACAGATTCTTGGAGGATATGGGTATACTACCGATTTCCCTGTTGAAAGATTCTTCAGAGATGCAAAAATAACACAAATATATGAAGGGACACAAGAAGTACAACGAATTGTAATCAGTAGAGCAATAAAACCTTGATTATTCAACCCAAGAATATTTTCTTTGCCCTTCTAGAACATCGTCTCCCCCTATAGAGACCAAAGCGAATTCATTTTTAGGGGATAAAATTGATTTCTTTGCAGTTCCTCGATGGAGAGACTCATAAATTTCTTTGTCGATAGAATGCCTATCCTCAAGTCTTCCAAATAAATTGAATCGTTTCGCGATTTGACCCCATTCGGGTTGGATTATACCTTCGAATACTTTTGCCTTAGCACCTGAACCATAACCACACAAACCAATATGCTCACCAACCATTTGTTCGCTATCCAAATGATCCGATTCAATTGTCGACATCAAAGCTAGGAAAATTGAACCAGTATATTGATTTCCAACAAGACTAGATGCCCTTTGTGCTTTCTCAATTCTAGCGTTAACGAAATCTTTGAACATAGAAGTTTTAGATATTAAACGACGATACTGATCGTTTGCTTTCTCAAATTCCTCATAACCTTCATCTGAATCTTCAAAATTTCCAGGTAAAGGCTCTTCACCGATTTCTTCAATAATCTCATCCCACAATGGCAGATGTCTTCTATCATGCCTGAAAACATCAGGAAACATCCTCTTCCCTTGGAATGCATATGGTAAATGTACAATTATTCTTTTCCATTGTTCTGTCAAAATTTCATCATCATCAGGATTATACCTTCCTGAACGTATAGCTTCGATTCTGAAATTGATGAATGCTTGTTTCACAGACTCAGAATAACAACGATTAGAAAATTGACCATCAAATACAGGTGTGTCTTTATGGATTTTCAGAGTTTTAGATTCGAATAAAATATTATCTTTAAGTGAGGAAATGGGTAAAACATCAAGGATTCTTTCTACTAAACCTGATTTTCTAGGTTTTTCACCTGCTTCTTCGGCTAAATCTAGGACATTCTCAACCATTGTTTTCATATCTACCTCTCTTCTAGGTTTGAAGAAATCATGAACAGGCATTGTTGAAACTCCCCAATTATCTGGAATTACTATCAATCTAGGATTATGACGGATTAGAATTGCTCCTCCTCCGGCGCCTTGTGTATATTCACCAGATGATTCAAGATCATACTTTGCATTATCTGCGAAAACAACTATTCCAATTCTATCTTGAGATTCTCCTCCTCTAGCGACCCAATCTAAGGTATTATGCATAGCATCAACTGCTCCAATACAAGCAAAAGTCAGATCTACTACGTCACAATGTCTGAAACAGTCTTTTCCATATTGTTTCTGGTACCTTTGCTCTAACATATCCATAATGTAAGTAGCAGTAGGTTTTGCTCCATCTAGGGCAGATTCCGTACCAAGATAAATTCTCCCGATATTATTTGGATCAAGACTGTTTCTATCTATCAATCGTGCGCAGGCATTTGCACCCATG
>Ga0315320_10005550_pt1 | contig 10348 bp, 12 predicted proteins | sample M140m21515metaG_FD_203458 | JGI IMG/M metagenome (GOLD analysis project Ga0315320, IMG submission 203458) | Ammonia-oxidizing marine archaeal communities from Monterey Bay, California, United States - M1 40m 21515 | ecosystem: Environmental > Aquatic > Marine > Coastal | place: USA: California...
TTATCCCTTGTAACATATTCTCTTCTTTTAATTTGTCACGGTCACGAATATCTCCATATGGGGGTTTCCCAGTGGAATGATTCCTAGCTGAATCTAAACAACTAGTACAATAATCTTGTTTACACTTTCGCAACTTCTTACATTGTGTATATAATCCCCTATTCTTTTTCATCGCTTTACAACACTCGGGTATTATAACACCACAAAATGGTAAGGGAACTAAATTATTTATTAATTCATAATTGTTACGTGTATTACGTTTGATTTTCTTTATTTTCTTTATTTTCTTTATTTTCTTTATTTGTAGACTCATTATACATTAAAAAATTTACTAATTTATTAAAATCAATTTAATTATATACTCACGTCCTAGGTCCCAAAATACGCTCTTGTACCTCTTGTACCTTTCGAAACTTTTCGTCCTTAAACCCTTTTATCATATCTACAGCTACCTTATGAACTATTGAATGCACTGTGCGTCTAGTATACAAATCTTTTCTACAACCCAATGATTCAAAACAGGATGATACTAAATTCATTAAATCTGGCATTTCTTTTTCATAAATCTGTTCATTCATTATTTCATTTTCCAATGCCTCTAAATGCCAATTATTTTCTTCCTCTTCTTCTTGATCTGACCATGTTCCCAATCTATCACCCAGAGGTTCATCACGCCATTCAACACTCAATTCAATATCAAGAACTTCTGATTGTTTTGGCCTATAAGCCTGAATTTGCAATCTGTTTTGCCTATTCTCTAAAGGTCTTAATTCTAAAGGTTTTAATAGAAACGGGGCCAATCCTTCTGATTCTTCGTGTGGTTCGGTAGCTATACGCACTACCTCACAAAATATCACAGCACGTCTATCTTCGTAAGCGTCATACCTGGTAGTAATTATGTCATCATCATTTATATCCCAACCCATTCTGTTTAACATTTCTCCAGTAGTGTCCATATCAAATGCTATCTTCACTCTATCGCGCACACGCAAATCACGCCGCCATAATTGTGATCCACTCCATAAATTATATTCTTCATCTTCTTCAGCTTCTTCCAATTCCGGCGGTGAATCTATATCTGTATCATCAGTAACAATTTCCACACAACAATCTTCAAATTCTTTATCAACAATTAATTCACGGCACATTGGACAATTCATTGATTGATTACCAGACCCCTTTAATATATTTTTTGTAATACAACTAAAATGAAATGAGTGACCACAATTCATTGTAGATGTATTTTTCTCTCCAATATCCTCCCAGCATATCGCGCATTTTTTTTCTTCAGTCATGTTTTTTTTTTGAATGTTCGTTTAAATAACTTATAAATATTATAGTTAATTTAATTCAATTTAAATATATGTTAAAATATTTCTCATTAAATCAATAGGTAATCCTAACTTATTAAACATGATTCTACATAATATTCTATCAACTATACGTTGTCTTAACAACATAATAATTTCTATTTCATCTGCTACATCCATCATATTTTTTATTGGAGCCCAATTGTCTTTACATATCAAAGAATGACAACATAAACAACCTACATATTCTGAAATTGACTCCATTTCTTTACGTCCGTGATAAGATAAACGATAAATTTTTAATATCGATATTTTCCATTTTCTATGTTCAGGAACATAAAAAACTTTTGGTGGAGAGAAAGGATATTCTCCATCAATTAACATTTCAAAAAATACATCTTTCATATTACCCAACTCTGTAAAATATAAATGTACACCCGTTATTTTATCGGCATTATCAGTCTTCAAACATAATATCTTTTTTTGATGTTGATAATCTTTAATCCACTTTCTCGATTCATTGCGCAAACGCCTATTCATTGTTATATTCATTTAAAAAATGTTTATATTATTATTATTTATTATATTTACTTCATATGTAAATAAAGCGAGTTCGTATATACAATTGACTTTAAAGTTAATTCTGATACTTTTTTTAATTTAGATAATAAATCCAATTTATTCTCTAATATACATACTTTTTCTAATTCCGCAGCTATATTATTTATTTTTAAAACCGCTTTAACAAAATCTGCCACAAATATATCTTTTTTCAATGCTTCTTGATAAACTCTTTTACATTCCGTTTCACTTGAACTATTGACCCAATCATTCATTGTATCACATAAATCATAATGAATATTATAATTATAATTTTCACCACATATTGTTTCATATTTTGTTTCAAGATCATAATAATAATCATATTCTTTATTTATCACTTTAATCATCTGTTTTGCATTTTCTGTAATATTCAAATCAGATAAACTATTAACTTTATAATCATCAGAAATTCTAATATCTGTAAATATACTCAAAATAGGAACTATTTCTTCAGCACTTAATTCACTAAAATAATGTGTCTTTTCTAATATATTAGATAACACTAATGAATGGACCTCTTGTAATTGGGTTGCCATTTCACCTTTGATTTTCAATGATAAATTATTGTCTTCATTAAGAATAAACTGTTCACTTTCCAATATTTTTATATACAAATTTAATTCATTTTCTATATATTTTTTTGTTCTTTCAATACGTTTTTCATTCAAATCAATTTCTTTTAATATATTTTCTGGTTTTTGGAATGTTTCCATATCTTGTTTTAAAAATTTATTATCTTTTTCTATAAAATCTATTTCTCTTAATGCTTTCTTTTTTTTCTTTTGACTTAATTTGGGCAATTCCAATTGTAACGCCACATATTGTTCTATTATTTCTTTATCAGTCCTTAAAAATTCCAAACTCTTTAAGGACTTTCCATATTCTTGTTTTTTTAGTTCTATATATTTCAAATCTTCCTTTATTTCTCCATCTATCTCATTTTTTAACATACTATTATTTATAAACCCTACCATTTGACCATATGTATACCCAGTTGAAATAAGACGCAAAATTAAATTAAAATCTATTTTAAATCTAGAACATAAAATATCTGGTTTTCCTGATAAAATTTCACTAAAACCTCTAGCATTAGGCATTTGGTTACGTGCATCATATAAATTTAATAAATGAATAGCAAACCCTTTTATATCAATACCCCTTCTTCCTGCTCTTCCTGATTGTTGAGCATATTCAGATGACAATAAAAATCTAAATCTTTGCCCATCAAACTTATTCAATGAAGTATAAATTGTTGTTTTAACTGGCATATTAACACCCACACCCATTGTTTCTGTAGCTATTAATAATTTGAAATATTTTCTTTTAAATAAAATTTCAATTACTTCTCTAAATTCTTTTGTAATGCCACCGTGATGAACGGCAATTCCTTTTTCCGCATTTTTTATTAAATCGATATATCCCGGCAATACTTTTAATTCTTCAAAATTTGGTAACTGTCTTAAATTGTCGTCAATTTCTTTTTTTATAATATTTTGAATTTTTGAATCTTCTTCAAATAAAGTTAACGTTATTTTTTTTGCTGTTAAATTGCATTGTTTTCTAGAGTAAATATACAAAATTGCCGGTAATTTATCATCTGTTTTCAAAAATGACAATAGATTATTTAATACATATTCTTTTTTTATCCATTTGCGTTGAGAATTTATCAATGGAAATATTTTTCTTAACTCGTCTACCTTTTTATCATCAAATTTACCATCAGCTGATTTTATAGTTATTAACTTTTCATTATATTTTTCTATATAATCGCGTTCTTTTGACTTTAATCTATCTAATATTGATTTTGGTACAGTAATGTAACTATAATGTTCTAAAGGCACAATTCTTTTAGCATTGGGGCATAACCACACATCCCTTTTTTTCCCAAAAAGATCACATACCTTTTCTGGTTTTGACATAGTTGCTGATAATCCCAACATTAAACAATTACTGTAACATTCATTTAATAACATTATAGTCTCATCCCAGGCAGCACCCCTATGTTTATCATTTATCCAATGTAATTCATCAAAAATTACAATACCTAATTTATTAAAATCCATTTCAAAATCTAAGGTTAATTTTATTTCAGAGTTTTTTTCCATGGCTAACGTATTAAACATATTATTTCTAGCACATTCAGTTGTCATCACTAAACAATCCGCCATTGGGTTATATTTTGTATCTCCTGTTATTTTTCCAAAACTTATGTGAGGATATTTTTTGCTTAATTCGTAATGTTTTTCATTTGTTAACGCTTTAATAGGAGTAGTATATATAACTTTTTTTCCCAATGAATGAAAATAATTTATTGCCCACTCAGCAGGTAGTGTTTTACCACTGCCTGTAAAAGCAGTAATCACAACGTTTTTTCCCGTTTTCATACCCAATATTGCCCATTTTTGAAAATCTGACAGTTCAAAATCCCATTGTATAAAATCTATTAGATCTTTGTTTGTTTTAGAATAACTTGTGTTTTTTACTTCCATATATGTAATTGGATTAAATTATACTTAAATTATTTAATTCAATTTATTTAATTTCAACATTCTTTAAATTAATCCTTCTTCTTTTTATCTGGAATTGGTAAAAAACCCAAATTTGCTCCAGTTGATGAAGATCTTCTCATTGGTTTAGGATACCATGGTGGTGGTGGAGATGTTTTTCCATCTGGATTTTCTGTATAAACTTCATATCCTGACTCAGTAACTCTAGCAATTGGGTTTGGTGATGTTGAACCACTATAATATTCACGTGGATCTACTTTGTTACCAATCGTAGGTTTATCTTTCCAAGCTGCTAACAATTCATCTTCTGAATCACCACGTTCAAATTCCATCCTCATTTTTTCCGCATTTACCCGTCCCTGTATTTTAAGTTCTTTATCTGTTTCTTTTAACATCACTTTTAATGCTTCAGTTGTATTATTTGGTTTTGTTAAATGCGTTCTTGAATCAAAAAAAGTATCTACTATTTTTTTTTGAAATTCTATTTGTTGAGGAGATAATTCATCCTCTTTTTTTCTTCCACAAGAAAATGGCCAACAACCTCCACTTTTCTTACGCGTTTTTTTTCTTTTCTTTTTCCTTCTTCTACGTGTTCGTTTTTTACCACCAGATATAGTACAACAACCTTCACTAGTTGTATCAATACTATTTATAAAATTTTTATCTGATTCTAATAAAATACCACCATATTTGCTATCTTGTTTCTTTAAATCATTCTGTATATGTTTTATTAAAAGTATATGTTTTAAATCATGCATTGCTGTTATTTGCATTCCTGGATCTAATTCCACCATATTTTCTAATAATTTATTTTGAATTCCTATTAAACGTTGCCAATGGACATCAAAATTATATTTTGTTCCACCTCTACGTTTGCGTGTGTTTTTCTTACCACGTCTCCTTCTTCTATTACGTGTGCGTCTACGTCCTGAACCACTTTGTGGATTTGGAGTTTCTTCGGTTTTCTCTCCAAATTTTGCTTTATACCATTGTTGATACCTAGAAATAAAAGATAAAAGACCTACACAATAGTTAAGAACTATCTCTTTATGTTTTCTAGGTATCGTCTTCTTATCTATTATATCCCAAAAAGGGTGAGCAAAATCAATAATGTTAAATTTAATATCATTGGCACCTTTGGCAATTAAAACACTTGAACCTATAAATCCTATCGATTGTTGGTGTTCAGTTGCTGCCTTTATATTTGGATGTATAAAATCACTTTCAAAATTTTTAAATTGAATCAGTAACTTCTTGCCCTCCTCTTTATTATCAATAAAATAATCCCAAATAAATTCAGGATATAACATATATAGTCCGGCCTGCAATTTCTTTTTTCCCTCATGTTGAATTAATGTATCTTTCCAACCCGACTTTTCTGATTCTTGTTTAGCCTTTTCTACCATACCACTTACTTCAGTGGCTCCTTCTAATCTAAAACCTATCTCGTTTGATCTAGACATTTCTTCATCCAAAATTTTATGTCTAAATCTTCCTATAGCACCCTTATCTGATTTAAAAGCTGTTTTTTTTCCTATTTTAAAATCTAACGTTTTTTGATTGTCACCTAAACCTGCCTTGATATTTGATATTGGGAAATATGTACCACTTTTCTTTTTTATTCCTGACCATAACCAGCCTTTTCCTTTTTCCTCCCATTTTTTTTCACAAACTTCATTAGGATAAAAATTAGGCATATATTTTTTTAATTTTTGTATATGTTCGGGTAAATTTGGTTCAGTATATAATGCTTTATAAAAATCAAATTCTTTTTCTGTTTCATCTACAAGTTTTTTACCACAAGTTGTAAAACACTTATCATCCATTTTTATTGTTATATCTGTAAAAGCACCCGGATGGCCACCCATCCCTTTACCTGTACATAATGGACCTATCCCACTAGGACATTCTGCGGCTGTATATTCTGCGCATTGTTTATATTGTTCATCCATATATATATAATTATTATACTATAATTTTGACTATTTCACCACCATCCACATCTTCCAATACTTCATGAGTATTTTCTACACTATCCTTTAATGTTTTCTTTTTTTGAATACGATTTTTTCTATTTAAATCCATCCATTCCTTATTTGATCTTATAGTATAATTTGTTCTTATTGAATATGCTTTGTCAGGATGTCTACATCTAAAAACTAACTGTCCAAATAAAAACATCATCATAGATGTAGTTTTACTAGCATATAACGATAAGTTATCTAAATACAAATCATTAGAACCCGTTTTTAATAAAACTATTTTATCAACACGAATATTTTCAAAATAATTAAATCTCATTCCTAACAATATTAACATCTTCCAAACAAGAGCAAAAATAATATGTATTGTTATTATTATCTTGTTTTCTCTTCTAAAATATACAGCATCATAATTTGTTATTGATAATTGAGATAACAACATGGGCGGTCCCACCATTAATGTTCTCAAATCCCAATTACATAAACTACAAAATGAATATGTTTCTATTAAAGCTACATACAAATGCATCCATGGTAAAAATGATTTTAACCAAACACGTTTTAATATACTAACATTTGCAATCATTAAAACATGAATGGGTATAAATAACCATAATATACTTATATAATAGACATGATTCAGGTTAAAATACCCATTTAAAACTAATAATGTTAATACACATTTAACGATATTTAAAAAACTGATCAAATATTTATATCTTTCATGGCTCAACTTTAAACATGATTTTGAGAACTTCTCTCCAAAATATTTTCTAGCTAATGTATCCCTTTGATTTATGTTTAAACATTCTCCTCTTGATTTTATATTTCCACCAGGTTGTAAAACTTGAAATGATGCTCTACCTGTAAAACATTGGGTTGTTAATTCATTATTTTTCCAATGACTTACATCTTGAACCTTATGGCTAACTAATTTCCATTTACTTTTTGGACTTTTTAAAGATACGGTTGATTCAGTTCTTATTTCTCTAGTATCTAATAATATTTCACTTATATCTATAACCTTCATTAATTAATTATAAAAATATATTTTTAAATAAAAAAAGTATATTTTTAGTTTAATATATTAAGCACAATGTGCCTCTATAAATTCTTCTCTATATTGTAATATTTCTTCTACTTCTGCTTTTTCTTTTTTTAATTTTTCATTTTCTTTTTTTAACTTTTGTATAATTTCCATTAATACATGATTATCAGAATATGATTGTTCTAATGATTCATTTAAACACTTAACTTTATGTTTAAGAGCAGCATTTTGATTTTTTAAAATACTAGGAGTTTGTGGTAATCTTCTTGAAGTCATATTGGTTTTTATTCATAAAAAAAAGTAATTTATTAATTTCAATTTAATTATGCGGTTGATCTTTATTATATGATTTCAAATGACCTTGCCAACCTTGTGTTTGCGTACACATATTATACACAATATGCAAATCATCTATCTTTTTATTATTACGTTTTTCATCATCTTTATTTATTGGTAAATATAAAGCCAATTTAACTGCTCTATCATAACACCCACATATTCTTTTTGAACATGGACGTATCGAATGTATTAATCTAAACATTTTACTACTTAAAAAATAGTTATTTTTTATATCAATTTAATTTAATTGAAAGTTGGCATAGCTTCACTAGGTTTTCTACCGGTAGATCTTTGTCCATGAACAACTTGCCATTTTCCATTTACTTTTTGTAACACACTGGTTAATACAGCAATATCATCATTTGCTGTTCCTTTATAACTAAATTTTCCGTGGGTTGTATAACAAACATAAGCCATATCACCATTAACTTTCAACTTATTAATTGTTACTAATTCATTTGATTCTACTTTCACATCATCATTTGTCATCATTTCTCTCCAACCTTCCTTGTTCAAAGGATTTCCGGTTGGGCGGACAAAAGCACAATCATCATGCATATGTTTCATACCTACCTGATAGTCTTTATGACACATGTCTTTAATAACATCTGTCACTTTTTCTTCTTCACTTTTCATTACCATTTCTTTAATAGGATTAATATCTGGAGGACAAGCAACAATTTCACCAATCATTTCAAATGTACCGTCTTCATGTCTATGTTTAATATATGCTTCTTGATTTTCTTTGCTATCCCATTTTTGCCAAATAATCAATTTCATTTCATCTTCACGAGATTCAAACATTTGTAAAGATTGACAACCTTTGGCTGCTCTAGTAACACTTAGTCCATTATCTCCATTACAAAATTCAATAAACCGGTTTTTAGACTGCTGGTCTTTTAAGGTAAATACCGCGCATACTCTGTATGATTCTTTTTCACTCATTATATTCTACTAAAAAAAAATAGCTTTAAGTTAATATATATATATTTAAAAAATAATTTTATATTATTTATATGGGTTTAGCAGGTATATTTATAGTAGGATTTATGCTTTTACGTGTAGGAGGATGTGCTTGTATGATGCTTTATATCGAAGCATTTAAAGATAATGTTCCGAGTATCAAAGCAATATGAGTAAAACTATGTATAAAATTGGACATAAATATGTAATCATTTTTCAAAAACCATTGAGAAATTATATAGAAGATTGGAGTAGATATATAAAATCTATACGGTAAATTATTATTACCATATAAATACCATACTAACATATGATGTAAAAAGGCAGAGCAAGAGCAAAAAATATCTATATTACGAATATTTTTTATATCATAGTCATAATGAAATAAGATGGAACTTATGGCGATGGGTATTTCGGTTATCAATAAACTATAATTAAATTTATATATTGTATATGGTATGAATATACATATAAATATCGTGGTTATACGATTCACGTTAAAAGTCATTAAATAAATATTTTTTTATTTATTTAAATATATTTACAAAATAGTATAAATATTAAATTCAAATTAATTATAATGGGTTTAGCAGGAATACTAATAGTAGGATTTATGCTTTTGGGTGTAGGATTATGTGCTTGTCTTTTGTTGTATGTTAAATTGAACTCTCAATAAGTTTGATGAAATGGGCTATGTTTTGGACGTATAACCGGTATTGGCCAACCACCAACAGAATCTGCATAATCACGTTCTAACGCATCTATTTCTCGATGATGAATTAATGCTTTTTTAATACCATGCTCAGCAATTATATATCCCAAACAATGAAACGTTGTAATATAAGGTCTTTTTTGTTGTTCAAAGTGATATGCACCACTAAATTTCATTATCTTTTCAATTAATTCCCAAGGCAAATCTTCCATTTCTTATCTATATTTAAATATATTTAAATACATTCTTGTAAATATATTTATATGTCAAAACCTTGGCCACCATCAGAAGATCAATTTCAAACATTAGCAATGTCCGCATTGGATAAATCACAAAAAAAAGATGTAAAAGTGTTAGTTTATTGGGAAAATAATCCTAATTTAATGATTTTTGACCCTTTTCATTATGCATCAACTGATTACCTAGAAAGAAAATATAAAAATAATGAAAGAAGTGTTCACGTTATTATTGGTAAAATAGATTAATAATATAAAAAAAGTTAATTTTCTATATTATTACATTAAGCTGTTCCCAATCTATGACCTCTGCCCGGAAATCTCGTCATATCATATTCGGGTTCATTATTTGAAACATCCACATAATTGTTTACTATTGGTTCCGGCAGTTTTTCTTCTGGTTCAACGTAATCTAATGGTTTATCAAAATCTACATTAATATTTACGTTTATAATTTTTATTACTGGAGCAGGTTTTGTTTCAACCACATCTATATAAAATACTCTATTCATTTCAGTATAATTTATAGCAATAGTATGACCCTCTGTAATAACAGGATAATCTCTACTTAACACGCGTTCTAATACAGCTTTTGGATCAGTTATATCCGCAAAATCACTCGAATGTAACCGAAATTTCACATAGGTC
>Ga0315320_10005552_pt1 | contig 10347 bp, 16 predicted proteins | sample M140m21515metaG_FD_203458 | JGI IMG/M metagenome (GOLD analysis project Ga0315320, IMG submission 203458) | Ammonia-oxidizing marine archaeal communities from Monterey Bay, California, United States - M1 40m 21515 | ecosystem: Environmental > Aquatic > Marine > Coastal | place: USA: California...
CATGACGCGGTGGAGGCTCGCAAACACTTGCAACGATTCGAGGGGGGGGGAGTGACTTCACCCCCACCCCGTCGGGCGACGACCGAGGCGTCCGATCTTCGGCCCAATGAGTGACAAGACCGACGAGAGGATCCGAGCCCTCCAGGCTCTCGAGGATGGACGACGCCAGGCAACAAAGGAGAACCAGGAATCCCCAAAGGATACCCACAAAATCCAGCGCGGAGAGATCCGCCCGATCGCTGACCTCACTCCCCAGGCTCGCGAATACTTCGACGCGATCGCCGACTTCCTGGACGCGAAGGGACTCCTCGAGGTCGTGGACTCTCTCGCGCTGACAATGCTTGCAAAGAACCTCACCCTCTGGATCTCCATCTCGGACCAGATCCAGGGAGTCGACGACGTGATCCAAACCTTCGAGAACGGGTCCTCCAATATCTCCGGCCTCCAGACCGCGAAGGATCGGATCGAGGCCTCGGTCCTGAAACTTTGCGCCCGCCTGGGACTCTCTCCCCTGGACCGCGCGAAACTATTCGGAGCCGCGACGGCCGCCTCCGCTACGAACACCAAACAAACGGAAGGCGATGACCTCGACCAGTTCCTCCAGTGATCCAAACCTCGACGGCTGGAAGAGATACGCGGAGGACGTCCTCGCCGATCGCGTGATCGTGGGCGAGTACGTTCGGAAGCACGTCGAAACCTTCATCGACGAGATCCTGGACGACGGCCTTCGCTGGTGGTTCGACACCGCCGAGGCGATCCGCTTCCTGGAATTTATCCAGACCTTCACGTCCCACACTCGGGGAGAGTGGGCCGGGAGGCCCTTCATCCTTTCGGACTGGCAGGCCTACCTCGTCGCGAACCTCTTCGGATGGAAGGAACGAGGAACGGATCTCCGACGCTACCGGACCGCCGCCCTGTTCGTCGCCAGAAAATCAGGGAAGACCCAACTCGCCGCCGCGATCGCCGTCGCGATGGCCGTCCTCGACGACGACGCCGCCGGGGAGTATGTCTTCGCCGCAACCAAACGAGACCAGGCCCGGATCGGGTTCGACGAGGTCCGCCGAATGATCTCGGCGAACTCGTCCCTCTCTCGCCGGTTCGATGTCCGCCGTCACGATATCCAGGGACCCAGGGACTCGACGATGAAACCCCTCGCCAGTGACTCCAATCGCCTGGACGGGCTCTCCCTGAACCTGGGAGTCGTGGACGAACTTCACGGAATGCGAGACGGAGATCTCCTTCGCGTTATTAAGTCCTCCCAGGGATCACGTCGGAACGGGTTGACGCTGGCGATCACGACGGCCGGGTTCATCCCCGACGGCCCAGCCGCTCAAATAATGAAGACCGGGAAGGATGTCCTCGACGGGATCAAGGACGACGATCGGACCCTTTGCCTCATTTACCAACTGGACGAGGGCGACGACTGGAAGGATCCCGCGACCTGGATCAAGGCGAACCCAGGCCTCGGGACCTCGATCACGGAGGAATATCTCGCCAGCCAGTCCAAACAAGCCCAGAACCACGGCGGCCGCGCCGTCGTCGAGTTCCAAACGAAACACGCGAACCTGTTCGTCTCGAGTTCCAGCGAATGGATCGGACGCGAGTCCTGGAGATCTTGCGCGTCGGACTGGGAACCAGAACCCGGGGCCGTTTGCTTCCTGGGGCTGGACCTCGCCAGCGTCTCCGATTTCACCGCTTGCGCCCTGATCTTCCCGATCGGTACGGACGAGTTCCTCCTCCGCGTTCACTACTTCCTCCCAGAGCGCGCAATCGAGCGCAAACTCGAGGCGGACGAGTCCTCGATATATGCAACATTCGCCACCCAGCCGAACGTCCACGTCACGCCGGGAAACGTGACGGACTTCGATTTCGTCCGTCACTTTATCACGGGCCACAAAATCCAGGAGGACGGCCGCGTCGTCGTGGATCCGGACAGCCTGGCGACAAAGTACACGATCCGCGCCCTGGCCTTCGACAGATACAACTCCTCCCAACTGATCACGGACCTAACGAACGACGGGATCGATTGCGCTCCCTTTGGGATGGGGTTCGTCTCCCAGTCGGCCCCGACGAAGACGCTCGAACGTCTGATCCTGGGGAACCTGATCCGACACGACGGCGATCCTGTGACTGAGTGGAACTTCGGGAACGTCGCCCTCCAATATGACCCGGCCGGGAACGTCAAGATAACGAAATCCAGATCCGGCAAAGTCGACGGAGTCGTCGCCGCCGTGATGGCCCTCGGGGAGTGGATGACCTTCGACGCTGGAACGAACGAACCCCTCCCGGACGATTTGATCCGTCTCCTCTGATGTCCGCCGAAGATCGCCTCCTCCTCGCCCGTCGCATATACACCCGGGAAGGCTTCCTCCAGGAGTTCCTCGATCGCCTGGGAGACGGAAGGACGGCGTCGGCCATTTACTATGAACTCGAAGAGGATCACGACGACCTGTTCGGGGAATTTAAGTTCCCGACGCTGAACGCTTTCTCCGTCTGGAAATCGAAGAGAAGACGATCCCGGAGGTGATTTTCTCGGTCTATTGTGTAAATCGTGGGGATATCTGTCTTACATTGCGGTATGAATCAAACACACACCCCCGCCCCCGCGACGCAACTCGCTGAAATTCAGAAGTTTAACACCCCAAAACAGGGATACCTCGTCTCAAACGAGACCGCCCTCTGGATCCAAAACCTCCAGGAGAGGAAGCACATCCGCCCCGAATTGGACTACATCACCGGAGCCGTCCACGTGAAACAATCCGCGGCGATGTCTCCGACGGAGTTCCGTCTTCTCCTCCAGGGACTCGCCGAGATTGTGGCCGAGAATCAGGTCCGCGGATGGAAGCGCGACCTCGCCGGGATCTTCCACGTCCTAAACACCGGAGACCAGACGATGAACTTCGAATCGACCGAGGTCCAGAATCGGATCGAGGAACGTCTCGCCGAGGTGATGCCATTCAAAAAGAAGACCCAAACGATCGAGGAAGTCCTCGAACCAGTCCGGGAGGAGTTCGTCGCCCAGCACATCGTCGAGACCCGCGAGGAGATCGTCCGCCGCCGCGCGATCTGTGCAGACGCCCGACGCGAGGAGGACGAGTTCGCTTTCTGGATCTGGGAACTTACCCAGGACAAAGAGATCGTTCAGAACTGCGCCGGGAAGACCTACAACTCCGACGAGTGGAAACCCGGCGACGTGACTCTTCGCCTCTGGGGCCGCCGCGGTCGCGAGTTCTTCCAGTCCCTCCAGGATCACGAAGACCAGGACGTCGCCGATCGTTACCTCTACCACCGCCAGATCCAGGAACGCGGCGCGAAGGCGAAGGCGTTCCTCTGTCGCGTGGGGGCCGACTACGGAAACCCGAGCGACGAGCGACTCGAGAAGATGGCCCTCCGGTCCTGGATGGGACGCCTCGCGACTCTCGAGAAGGCGGTCGCCCGGAAGGGAGTCGACGGATCGACGGCTCGCGTTATCTTCTTCGAAAAGGACGGCGACGACTATCTCCTCCATATCCAGGACGACCAGGGCCGCCAGTGTTTCGCCCGGACGATCCTCGCCGGAGGTCCCCAGGTCCGCCTCCACCTCCGTTTCATTTGCACCTGAAGACCTCCCACTGAATGAAGACCGCCCCCGGGATCCGCCCGGGGGCACTAACTGAAACCCCAACAAAATGAAGAAGACGATCACCCTCACCTGGTACGCCCACCACGAACCCGGGATCCACTACGCCCACCACGAAGGCCGCCTCCTCCTCCTTCGAGGCTTTCCACTCCCCACCGAACACGCGACGGAGTTCGAGATCCACGACGGCCGCGGTCGCGTCGGACTGATCCAGGGACTCCAGTCCGCGAAGGACTACGCCGCCCGTCACCTCGAAGACCTCACCCGATGAACGCGCCGACGATGCGATCCAGGTCCGCCCAGGGACTGGTCGAGAGATCCGTCCCCGTCGGGTACGCGATTTCGGCGACCTGTCTCCGCTACCTCTACAACCTCCAAAACCGGAACCACATCCGCGGAGAGATCCCTCGCGTCTTCGGAGTCGTCGAGATGAGCCGCCTCGGAACTTTTGAGCCGGAGAAGTTCCTCGCGCTGGTTCAACGCCTGGCGGCGATCGTCGACACCAAACGACACCGGGGATATCTTCGGGATCTCCAGAAATTGGGATTTCTCGAGGCGAAGGCGGCGATCCCTTCGCACCTCTGACAAAGAACCGGGAGAGATCGATCAATCTCTCCGGCCGGGTTTGATTCAATGCGGCGACACCGGCCCCGCTCGGGAGGTCCTTCGGGGCCTCCCTTTATTTTGCAAACGAATGAAATACAAAATTGACGGGATGACCTTCCTCGACCGAATGATCCACCGCACCGACTCGGGCGGGTTCGTGATCTGGTCCGAGACGTACCTCGACGATCGGGGCGATCAAATGACCAGAGCCGACCGCGCCGTGATCGAGAAGGCCCAGGTCCTCCTCGGGCTACTTTGCCAGGACTCCCACCACCTGGAGGACGCGCTCGGATGCGAGGCGGCGGCGCATTCCGCCGCCCGCCGCGTGAATATCCAGCAAGAGATCGAACTCCGGGATCTCCGGAAGCGGTGCGAAGTTTTGGAACGACAAGTCCACGACCTCCGCCTCTGGTTAGATTCGGGGGAAATTCAAGTCGATGAAACCAGAGTTTACCCTGAAGGATAAGAGGCGCGTCGATGAATACGCGGAGATTCTATTCGACGAAGTATTCGAGGAGTCGAGGAACTGCGCGATCTGGTTCCACTGCGACGACGAAGGAGAGGCGGCGATCTACATCACGCGCGACGATCCAGAGCGGCGCGCCCTCCTGATCGAATCACTCGTCGAGGCCCTCCTCCTGGATCCGGAGATGATGGCCGACTTTACGACGGCGATCGCTCTCGCCGTTAACAGAATGAACGAGGACCGAGGGTTCATATCTTGGGACGAACTTCACGACGACGAATAGATGGGAAAACTCAAACCAGACGAGCGGCAACGGCTCGCGGAGATCTTTGTCGCTCACGGCCTCGCGCCGGAGGACGTCTTCGCCTCGAATCACTTCACGATCGTAACCAGGACCGGGATCGAGAAGATCCAGGCCGTGAAGGGGATCGAAGTCGAGTTCCTGGTCGAGTCCCTGGATCCGGAGTTCGTCGTGATCCGAGCAATCGGGACGATGGACGAGAAGGACGCCGACGGCGAGGTCGTAAAGACCCACCGGATCGAGACCTTCGGATCGGCCACAAAACAAAACAACCGGAACCCCTACTCCGTCGAGATGGCCGAGAAGAGGGCCCTCTCTCGCGTCGTGCTGAAACTTTGCGGACTCTACCGCGAGAAGGACGTGATCGGAGAGGACGAACGCCCGATCGATTAAGTCGTGGGAGATAGTGGGAGAGAGTGGGAGGACGTCTTCGACGGGATCCCGATCGAGGACCAGATGAAGCGACGGAGGCGGATCGCCTACCACGTCGGGGAGTCGACGATGACCCTCGACGACCGGGACGATCTGATCGCCGACCTAATGGACGAGACGATCCAGTTCTCCCAGGAGGACCTCGACGCCTTCGAGATGCTGGCAAAGATGAACGCCAGGAGACCCGTCGACAATTACGCCCCGAGTCAAAAGGAGATCGGGACCTGGATCCGGTCCTTTGTCGACCTGTGACCTGGAAACCTTTCCCGAGAAAGTTCTCCAGACCTTGCGCGTATGGAATGGATCTTCTCAAACTGGGCCCAGATCGCCCTCGCCCTCCTCGCCTTCGCCGACGTCCTCGTCTCCCTGAATCCTAAATGGACCGGGAACGGCCTCGGATACATTCGCGCGATCGTGACCTCCCTCGCCGCTACCGCCGCCGCCGCAAACGCCAAACGGAAGAAAGACAAGTGAAGCCGATCCGCGAGACCGCCCTCGGGGCCTGGCTCGCGAGGAAGGCCCCCGGACTCCTGGACGAAGTCGGCGATCTTATCCCAGACCGCGGAGCCCTCGGAGTCCTGAAGCGCGTCCTCGTCGCCTCTGGAACAATCCCAGAAAAAGACCTCGAGGAACTCGACCGCCTGATCGCGGCCGAGATCGCGTTCGCCCAGGAAGCGACCAAACGATGGGAGGCCGATTTGAACGGGGACGCGAAACTCGCGAAGGTGATCCGCCCGGTCGCCCTCATCGTGACGCTCGTCCTGTTCTTCCTGATCCTGATCCTCGACTCGATTCCGATCGTGAACTTCCACGTCTCGGACGCTTTCGCGCGTCTACTGGAGACGCTGACGCTCACGATCTGCGGGGCTTATTTCGCCGGGCGTACACTTGAAAAATCGATCCGACGATGAAGATCCCCGCGCCCGCCTTCACAACTGACCGCACACCCTACGCGATCAAAGGCCCGGCCCGGATCCTGGTCGTCTCCGATATTCACGTCCCATTCCACGACCCGGAAGCGATTCGCGCGGCGATATCTTACGGACGAGACCAGGGGAAGATCTCCCACGTCCTGGTCAACGGCGACCTCTTGGACGCTTACCATTTAAGCACATTTGAGAAGGATCCCCGGGCGCGGAGTTTTGGGGAAGAGGTGAACGTCGCCGTCGAGATCCTCCAGATCTTCGCCCGATCCTTCAAGTCGGCGAAGATCATCGTCAAACTTGGAAACCACGAACAAAGGTTCGACCGCTACCTCCGGACGAACGCCCCCGCGCTGGCCGACCTCCCGGAGATTTGCCTCGAGGATATCCTCCGCAAACGAGCCCCGAAGGTCGAGGTCGTCGAAGAGTGGAGGAACATCACGGCCGGGGATCTCCTGGTTAACCACGGCCACGAAGTCGGCCGCGGATCAGGAGGCCAGCACCCCGCCCGCTGGCTGGTCGGGAGGACTGGCGTCTCGTCTCTTTGTGGACACTTCCACCGGACGGACACCCACTCGATCCGGACGGCTCTCGGAGAGTACGTCCACGGCTTCACGATCGGCGCACTTTGTCAACTCTCGCCCGACTACCTACCCCGGAACCAATGGAACCACGGGGCCGCCTTCGTCCAAGTCAACGCCGACGGGTCCTATCTTGTGGAGAACAAGATCCTCCACCCGTGAACGAAGACCCAGACGAAGACCACGAAGACGACGAGCCGACACCCTGCGAAACTTGCGCCGGATCGGGAGAGGTCGGCCCCTTTGGCTGGGAGTTCCCGGAGTGGGAAACGTGTGGCGACTGCAAAGGATCTGGACTCGAGAGAGATCACGAAGACCCGGACGCAAAGTTCGAGCGAATAAGAGAGGACCGCCTCTCCTGACCTTTCCCGGAGACACTTCGAGAGAGGGAGGATTTTCGGATTTTTGCGGCTATGGCATTCCTCGACCGCGTTCGGACCCTCTTCACCATTGACGACACCCCAGCGGAGGCCCGCGGATATGGGGAAGACCTGGCCGCGTCCAGGTTCGCCCAGGTCTTCGGATCCGCCGACGGACTCGGAGGGATCTCTCCGAAGTCGGCCCTCGAGGTCTCCGTCGTCTCCGCTTGTATCCAAAAGATCGCCCAGACGATCGCGTCCCTGGACGTCGACGTCTACCGAGTCACCGGAGACCAACAGGAACGGGTCGACCATCCACTCCGGACACTGATCCGGAAGAGACCGATCGAAGGGATGACCGCCTTCGATTTTTGGGAGAGAGTGATCTCCGACTCCTATCTCTACGGCCGCGCCTTCGTCCTGATCACTCGGGACGCGAACGCGACGATCGAGTCCCTGGAGCCTCTGGACCCCGCCGATATGAAAGACGCGGAACTCCCCAACGGCCGCCCCGCATATATGAACACGAAGACCGGCGACGTCCATCTCGAGGAGGAACTCTTCGTCGTGAAGGCCTTCCGATCTCACTCACCAATCGACGCCCACCGCCGCGCGATCGGTCTAATGAAGTCCGCGGAGAGTTACGCCTCGTCATTCTTTACGAGCGGCGGAAATGTCTCCGGGATCCTCAAGACCGCCCACTCTCTCACCGACGAACAATTCGAGCGGCTCCGGTCCTCCTGGCACTCCAGGAACCACGGACCCGCCGGAGCCCACCGGACCGCAATCCTGGAGAACGGCGTCGAGTTCGAGCGCGTCGGAACGGCTCCGGAGTCCGCCCAACTGCAACAAGCGCGAAAGATGCAAGCGGAACAGATCGCCCTCGCGATGGGAGTCCCCCCCGCTCTCCTGGGACTGGATACCGGCGTGACGTACTCGAACACCGAGGAACAGGGGAAGCACTTCGCGACCTTTACGATCGGCCCACTGGTTCGACGACTCGAACAGGAGGCCGGCGTGAAACTGATCACCGAGGCCGAACAGAACGACCACGAAGTCCGGTTCCAGATGTCGACCCTCCTCCGTCCAAACGTGAAGGACGCGGGCGAATACTACACCCGATTAATCCAGGCCGGCGTCGTCTCAATTAACGAGGCCCGCGAACGCCTGGAGAACCTGAACCCAATCGAAGGAGGCGACGTCCACCTCGTCGCCGTCAACCTTGCACCCCTGGACGCTCTCACTGGAGAACCAGTCCAGGACGAACCCGATCCCGAAGGGGATCCCGATCCCGCTCCTTTTGACTGACTTCCCAACCAAAGGAGACGACCAGAAGATCGCCCTCGGAAATTCATCTTTTCCCCAGTTCGACCGCGCATTCGCGGAGCGACTCAAGGAAGAGAACCCGGAGATCTGGCGCGCTGGAGGCAACATCCGCGGAAACGAGGCTTTTCCACTTTGGGGGAAGGCTCGGGCCGGGGATCAGGCTCGCGGCGTCCTCTCCTGGATTAAGGAGCGCGAGGCGTGGGCCGCTCGTCACCTCAAGGACGGGAGCCAGTTCCCAGGGGACGACCCGACTCTCTCCAATGTCGCCGGCGTCGTCGCCGCGATCAAATGGGGCGTGATCCTGGCGATCGGGGAGTCGACGATGAAGTCGACGATCCAGAAACTACGGAAGAAAATGAAGGAACGCAACTACACCACGACGACCACCGAGTCCCGTCACCTCCTGGGGATCCAGGAGACCGAGGACGGGTATCTCCTGACCTTCGCCAAACCTCACGACGAGAGCGGACCGCCCTCTTCGGATGGATCCACTCCACCCCCTGGGGATCCTGGAGTCGGCGATCCCGCACCTGGTAAACCATCGACGGACCGACCGGCGGCAATGACCCAACCGGAAGCAAAGCCAGCAACGCCGAAGGCCGAAGACGAGCCCCAGGAAGAGACGCGAGAAGTCACCGGGCCAGTCCGGAAGGCTCTCGAGAACAAAGTCGACGAACACAACGAAGACGGGCCAAAATACCGGACCAACGTCCGGACACTCTCCGCCGTATTCGAGAGAGGCGTCGGCGCATACAAAACAAACCCCGGGAGCGTCCGCCCCTCCGTCTCCTCTCCGGAGCAATGGGCCCACGCTCGCGTCAACTCTTTCCTCTACGCCCTCAAGAACGAAAAATTCAGAGGAGGTAAACACGACACGGATCTTCTTCCCGAGTCGCACCCCCTCCACACTGAAGGCCAGGAACAAAAACACCAAACGATGAAAGAAATCGAACGCCGATATCTCACACCCGAGGCCCAGACGATCGAGATCAGATACCACGAAGACGACAAGGAACACCGCGTCGAAGGATACGCCGCCGTGTTCGAGTCCCCGACGACGATCCAGGCCCGGACGGGCCCCTTCCAGGAGAAGATCGCCCGGTCCGCCTTCGAGGGACGTCTCGAGGATCCAGTCGTCGCCCTATTCAATCACGACCAACTCCGCCCACTGGCGAAGGTCGGGGCCGGCCTGGAACTCTCCGTCGACGACTACGGCCTCCGCTACTCTTTCCCAATCCCTGACACCACCACGGGCCGCGACCTCCTCGAACTGATGGAGCGCGGGATCGTCCGGGAGGCGTCCTTCGCCTTTACGATCGCCCAGGGCGGCGAGTCCTGGAGCCGATCCGAAGGTGACGAGATGGAGACCCGCACGATCTCAAAGGTCGGCCGATTGATCGACGTCTCCGTCGTGACGCTGGGAGCCTACTCCGACGCCTCCGCCGCTCTCCGCTCACTGGAGGCCACAGGAGCGAACCAAACAACCACACCGGACCCAGAGGTCCAGGAAGACCGAGAAAACCACGCAGAGGGCGCGAAAACCCCCCACCGCGACCGCATACAAAAACAACGCGACCGGATCCGCCGGGCGCACATTTTTAAAACCCTTCACAAATGAAGACCCCCCAACAATTAAAGGAAGCCCGGGCGGAGCGCGTTGACGCTCTCGACTCCCTCGTGAACTTTGCGAAAGCAGAGGAGCGCGACAACACCCCGGAAGAGAACACTCGAGCG
>Ga0315320_10005553_pt1 | contig 10346 bp, 10 predicted proteins | sample M140m21515metaG_FD_203458 | JGI IMG/M metagenome (GOLD analysis project Ga0315320, IMG submission 203458) | Ammonia-oxidizing marine archaeal communities from Monterey Bay, California, United States - M1 40m 21515 | ecosystem: Environmental > Aquatic > Marine > Coastal | place: USA: California...
GCCCCTTCATTCACGTTGAAGGTGCTAGTGCCAAAGAAGTGCGACAACAGAAAATTGACTTTAGTAAATTTGATAACATAATTTTAACCAGTCGCAATGCAGTTGATCATTTTTTTAGACTTTGTAAAGAAATGCGATATGCAGTTCCCGAGTCAACAAAATACTTTTGTCTGTCTGAAGCTGTAGCGTACTACTTACAGAAATATGTGGTTTACAGAAAAAGAAAAGTTTATGTAGGTGAAGGCAAAATCAGTGACTTGGAAAGTGTTTTCAAAAAGTTTGATAAAGAGAGCTTCCTCTTTCCAACCTCAGACATGCTTAAAAAAGATGTCCCAGATTTTTTAGATGAGGTAAACTTAAATTGGCAGCGAGCTATTTTATACAGAACTGTGGTCAGTGATCTATCAGATCTTCGAGATGTATATTACGATATTTTAACTTTTTTTAGTCCTTCAGGGATCGAATCTTTGTTTAAAAATTTTCCAGATTTTAAGCAAAATAAGACCCGTATTGCCGCCTATGGTAATTCAACCATCAAGGCTGCAGAAGAAGCAGGGTTAAATGTTCAAATAAAAGCTCCTACTCCGAACACTCCTTCTATGACTATGGCTATCGAACAATATGTCGAAAAAATAAATAAAGGCTAAAGTTTTTTAAAAAAGCTCCAAGCACTTAAACCCCATCCCAGGATTAGTAACCCCCCCCGATAGGTGTAATTGGCCCTATCCAACTTATAGAGAATCGAAACAGAGCCTTAAAACTCAATAGAAATATACTTCCAGAAAAGAGTAAGGTCCCGTAAGTAAACATTCTAAAAACAATCCGTTTTGATTGCTCTAAATAAAATTCTTTTCCAGAAAAAAACAAGTAGAGCCAATGCATGGTAAACCATATAACGCACTCCTACTTCAAAACTCAAAATCGATTCAGGAGAAATGATTCGTTCTAAATAATGACTTGCCATAGCTCCTAAAATAATGGCAAGAAACATTAATAAACTTCCCGTAAACACCATTTTTTGTTTGATATCCATAACCTTGTTATGATAAAAATAAATTACACTATTTTTGTAATATGATTATTTTTTTTCACTCAAAAGCCTTTATTAATTATAATTTAATAACATATTTAATCAAAAGTGTATAAATATGAAAATAACAGAACACACCGTTGCCATTGATGGAATTGACAAAATAATTTTAAAAAGCTTGTTACAAGATGCACGTACTTCCATTCAAGTTATTGCAAAAGCAAGTGGTATTTCTGGAGCTGCGGTTCACCAAAGGTTAAAAAAATTAGAAAAAGCCCATGTCATATCGGGATCCCAAATCATCTTAAACCCAAAGATACTAGGCTATAAAACCGTTGCCTTCATTGGTATATATTTGGATAAAGCCATGCGTAATCCCGAAGCGGTCAAACAACTCAAAAACATTCCAGAAGTAGTTGAATGCCATTATACCACAGGCAATTGGAGCATTTTTGCAAAATTATTATGCAGAGACAATGAGCATTTAATGGAGTTACTCAATAAAAAAATTCAATCCGTCGAAGGAATCTCTCGAACGGAGACGTTCATCTCACTTCAAGAACAAATGAATCGTCAGATAGCCTTTTAATTTCTGCGCCCTCCAAAAACCTGAAAAGCGAAATAGGCTAGTGTAGCCAATGACCCCAAAGCAGCCACAACATATGTTCTCGCAGCCCATTTTAAAGCATCCTGAGCACCAGCAAGCTCCTCACGAGATACCATATTTTTTCTTTGAAGCCAAGCCAAAGCCCTATTACTTGCGTCGTATTCAACAGGAAGGGTAACAATACTAAAGAGGGTTCCCATACCAAAAAGCACAACTCCCACAGCAGCAATTTCGAAACCAAAAGGTATGACTTGCATTAAAACCAAACCTGCAATAATTACAATCATAGATAAGTTTGAAGCTATTCCAACTACAGGAACTAAAGAGGAACGCAATTGTAACCATTCATATCCTTGGGCGTGTTGTACGGCGTGACCACATTCATGAGCGGCTACAGCGGCGGCAGCGGCATTGCGTTGATGATAAACGGTTTCGCTTAAATTTACCGTTCTTTTCTGAGGATTGTAGTGATCTGTAAGAGATCCTCGAACCGAAATCACTTCAACATCTAGTATCCCATGATCAGCTAACATTTGTTCTGCAATTTCTTTACCTGACATGCCATTTCGAAGTTGTAACTTAGAATAGGTCTTGAACTTTCTCTTGAGCGTATTGCTTACCCACATGCTGGCAAGCGAAATTAAAATGATGATTAAATAATAATTTCCCATAATGTTTTTTTACAAAATTAATTGAAAGCTATTTACAGCAACTACTTTTTTTTCAATTTTAACTTGAAATAAATAATAATCAATTGAAGCAAAGCAGCAAGAAGATTGGCTAACATCACTGAAACACTCCCAATAAGGAGTCCATAAAAAAACCACAAAACCACACCCATGAACATAAAAAGATACATACTGAGCGATACTCCGTTTGAGATTTTATGTTTCCAGATTTTATACACTTGAGGGAGAAAAGAACCCGTCGTAAGACAAGCAGCTGTTAAGCCTATTATTTCAATTTGTAACTCGGTCATTAAAAAACAATATTGATGATTTTATTAGGGACTATAATCCATTTTTTTGGGGTTTTACCTCCTAAATATTCTGCAGTGCGCTTATCTGCCAGTACCGCCTCCTGTATTGCTATATTGTCTAGACTTAAAGACAAAGGGATTGTATACCGCATTTTTCCGTTAAAAGACACAGGATAGTTTTTAGTGTCTTCGACCAAATAAGTTTCATTTACCATCGGAAAAGAAGCAGTTGCTAGGATCGAAGTATTTCCTAATTTTTCCCAAATTTCCTCAGCAATATGCGGCGCAAAGGGGGATAATAAAAGGGTTAATGGAGTGAGGATTTCTTCACTATGACAATCCAAGTTGGTTAATTCATTAACACAGATCATCAAAGAACTTACACAGGTGTTGAAAGAAAAGTTCTCTATATCGACACTCACTTTTTTAATCGTTTCGTGGAGCACCTTCAATTCCTTCTTTCCTGCTTGATTGCCATTTACTATCCAAGCATCCTCTTTGTGAAAAAGTTTCCAGTATTTCTTTAAAAAATTGTGAACTCCAGAAATTCCAGCGGTGTTCCATGGTTTGGCTTGTTCAATTGGGCCTAAAAACATTTCATATATCCTGAGGGTATCCGCACCATATGTATTACATATCTCATCTGGATTGACCACATTATATTTGGACTTTGACATTTTTTCTACTTCCCTATGCACAATGCATTTTCCGTTTTCTAACTCGAATGTAGCGTCATTAAACTGAGGTTGCCACTTTTTTAGCCCTTCAAGATCTAATTCTTCAGAACTATTTACCAGACTAATATGCACACGAATGGGTTCTACTTTTTCACCATCAATCAAACCTTTGGAAAGGTAAATTTGAGTTCCTGTTTTTCGATAAATAAAAGCTGAAGTGCCCAAAATCATTCCTTGGTTGATAAGCTTTTTTGCATATTCTTCTACAGGGAGCAACCCTATATCAAACAAAAACTTTTGCCAAAAACGACTGTAGAGTAAATGTCCAGTAGCGTGCTCACTTCCACCCAAATAGAGGTCCACTTCCCGCCAATATTCTGCGGCTTCTTTCGAAACAAAATTTTGTTCGTTTTTCGCATCCATATAGCGATAAAAATACCAAGAGCTTCCTGCCCATCCAGGCATGGTGTTCAACTCCAAAGGAAATACACTTTTGTAATCAATCAAAGCATTACTTACTACCTTCTCGTTTTTCTCATCCCATGCCCAGTCTGATGCATTCCCAAGTGGGGGCGCACCATCTGGAGTAGGTAAATACTGTTCTACCTCGGGCAACTCGAGCGGCAAGTGGTTTATAGAAAGTGCCTGTGGCAATCCGCTTTTGTAATAGATTGGAATAGGTTCTCCCCAATACCTTTGTCTACTAAAGATAGCATCGCGCAAACGATAATTTATCGTTCCTTCTCCACAGTCATTTTCTTCAAAATGCACAATGACTTTTTCCATAGCTGCCGCATAAGTAAAACCGTTTAAGAAATCAGAATCTTGTAAGGCAACAGTGTCACTTTTTTCTGTAAAAGCAGCTTCACTAATATCTGCGCCTTCAAAAATGTTTTTAATGGGTAAATCAAAATGTTTTGCAAAATCATAGTCGCGCTGATCACCACAAGGTACCGCCATTACAGCTCCTGTCCCATAGCCGGCAAGCACATAATCCCCAATCCAAATGGGAATGGGTTCTTGTGTTAAAGGATGTTTCGCATAAGCCCCTGTAAAAACACCGCTTATGGATTTTACATCTGCCATTCTTTCTCTTTCCGAACGTTTGGAGGCTTTGTCAATATATTCTTCTACAGCCAGCTTTTGTTCTTCTGTAGTAATCTCACGAACCAAATCTAGTTCTGGCGCTAGGGTCATAAAAGTTACTCCAAAAAGAGTATCAGGACGAGTGGTAAAAACTTCTATCTCTTGGGAGTGGTTTTGTATTTGAAAACACACTGAGGCTCCTACAGACTTTCCAATCCAGTTGCGTTGCATTTCTTTGAGAGGTTCAGGCCAATCTATGGTTTCCAATCCCTGAAGCAAACGTTCGGAATAAGCTCCTATGCGCATGCTCCATTGCTTCATTTTCTTTTTGGTTACCGTGTGTCCCCCTCTTTCTGAAACTCCATTGATGATTTCATCATTGGCCAAAACGGTCCCTAACGCTGGACACCAATTTACTTCCGTATCAGATAAATAAGTGAGTCTATACTGTAACAAAACCTGTTGTTTTTCCTCCTCCGAAAATTGTGTCCATTCTTCCGCAGAAAAATCTGATGCATCAGCATCTCGTACCGCTTCAAGACCAAAAGTTCCTCCTTTTTCAAAAAGATGAATCAATTGAGCTATTGGCAATGCCTTGTTTTCTTTAGTATCGTAGTAGGCATCGAAAAGCTGTAGGAAAATCCATTGCGTCCATTTGTAATAGTCGGGCTGGGAGGTTCGTACTTCTCTACTCCAATCAAAAGAAAAGCCCATTCTGTCAAGCTGCTCTCTATATCTATTGATATTGGCTTCCGTAGTTATTTGTGGGTGTTGTCCAGTCTGAATAGCGTATTGTTCTGCGGGCAATCCAAAAGAATCATAACCTTGCGGATGCAAAACATTGAATCCTTTGTGTCTTTTGTATCGCGAAAAAATATCGCTTGCAATATAACCTAAGGGATGTCCTACATGCAAACCATCTCCAGAGGGATAAGGAAACATATCCAATACGTAGTATTTTGGCAAATCGGATTGATTTTCCGCTTTAAACGTATGATTTTTGGCCCAATAGGCTCTCCATTTTGCTTCTATAGTTTGAAAGTCGTATCCCACTCTAGTTGTGTTGTTTCTTTTGAGAAGCACAAAAATACGTTTATTGCTCGAATGTCAAAAAGCTAAAAGAAGATTTATCCACTCCTTAATCCTATATTTCTTTCTATTTTTACAAAAAGATTTAGTGTGGCAAAAAGTTTTCAAGATAACTTTCAAAAAAGAAGAGTCCTTAACGGCTATTTCTCTGTTGTAGTAAGCATAACCTTAGTCTTATTTTTTCTTGGGATTTTAGGACTTTTTCTATTAAACACCCAAAATGTAGCTTCTCACTTCAAAGAGCAAATTGTCATGACCGTTTACCTAAAAGATAACGCGAAAGATATTGAAATTACTCAGCTTCAAAAAAAAATTCAACTGGACCCTGCTACAAAAAAAGTGAACTTCACCACTAAAGAAGAGGCTGCAGAACAATATTCCAGAGAAATAGGTGAAGACTTTCTTGAGTTTTTAGGGTATAATCCACTACTCAATTCGGTTGATATCTATTTTAATGCCGCATTTGTTAATACCTTGAGTTTAACCCAAACCAAACGAGAAATTGAACAAGCAGATTTTGTAGATGAGGTCGTTTATGACCAACCTTTGGTAAGTCTTTTGGACGACAATATTCAGCGGATTTCTTTCATTTTATTGCTTATTAGCGTCCTTTTTGTCATCATTGCGCTTTTGCTAATCAATAGCTCGATCCGGCTGTCCATCTATTCAAAACGTTTTATTATAAAAACAATGCAATTGGTAGGAGCAACAAAATCATTTATCAGAAGACCTTTTATTCTCATACATTTAAGATTGGGGATTATAAGTTCTGTTTTAGCATTGGTCGCTATGATTTTCTTACTTTGGGAGGTGGATCAACGCTTTCCAGAATTGAAAATTTTGGAACAAACCAATGCATTAATTCTTGTATTTGGGGTAGTTTTGGGATTAGGAATTGGAATTACAGGTTTCAGCACCTTCTTTGCAACTCAACGTTATTTAAACCTAAAATCGGATGCAGTATATTAAACGCGCCTTATGAAAAAATCTACCTCTTCAAAAAAGCTCTTGTTCAGAAAAAGAAACTATCGCTTTCTCTTTATTGCGCTTGTCATTATCGCAATAGGTTTTATTCTTATGGCTGGAGGAGGCAGTGACGATCCTAGTTACTTTAATGAAGCTATTTTTAATTTTAGAAGAATCCGACTTGCTCCTAGCCTTGTTCTCATTGGTTTTGGAGTAGCCATGTATTCCATTCTGACCAAAGAAAAAAATACCTGATGAATTTTGTTGAGGCTATAGTTCTCGGTATAATTCAAGGGCTAACAGAATTTTTACCTATTTCTTCAAGTGGACATTTAGAAATTGGTAAAGCACTTTTTGGCAACGAAGATCTTGGTCAAGAAAGTCTTTTTTTAACGTTGGTTCTTCATTTTGGAACAGCACTAAGTACGATAGTTGTTTTTAGAAAAGAAATTGGAGAAATCATCAAAGATCTATTCCAATTTTCAATCAATGAAAATACCTTGTTCTCTTTTAAGGTAATAATCTCCATGATCCCTGCGGCTTTGGTTGGGCTTTTTTTGCAAGATGCCATTGAAGCTTTGTTTTCTAAAAATCTAATTTTAGTAGGCGCCATGTTGATTCTTACCGCACTTATTCTTTACTTGGCAGATCGCTCAAAAAAAACAGAAAAAAACGTTTCTTTTTCCAATGCTTTCGTTTTAGGTATTGTTCAAGCCGTGGCCATTCTCCCTGGGATTTCTAGAAGTGGGTCAACTATTGCTACTGCTGTGCTTTTAGGTATTGATACAGAAAAAGCAGCTCGTTTTTCTTTTATAATGGTGTTACCTCTTATCATGGGTAGTATTGCCAAAACAATTTTAAATTTAGAGGGAGTCCCTCAGCAAACGGATTCAGTCGCATTATTCCTTGGATTTATTGCAGCTTTTTTGAGCGGCATTTTTGCCTGCCAGTGGATGATTGCCATTGTCAAAAAAAGTAAACTTAAGTACTTCAGTTATTATTGCATTATTGTAGGAAGCTTAACTTTAGCATATGGACTTTTTTAAACAGACATTTACAGTTGAGGAAGTTCAAGAAGGTCTCATTCTGTCAATTGATAAACCAATAGGGTGGACTTCATTTCAAGTAGTAAATAAAATCCGTTGGCATCTTAAAAATCAAACAGGACTGAAAAAGCTCAAAGTAGGTCATGCCGGTACTTTAGACCCATTAGCAACAGGACTATTATTGCTATGTACAGGAAAGAAAACCAAAAGCATTAGTCAACTACAGCAAAAAGAAAAAATATATACGGGTACCATTACTTTAGGCGCTACTACCCCCTCTTATGACTTAGAAACTGATATTGATAACCGATTCCCAACAAAACATCTTACAGAAGATCTTTTGAGTGAGACTACCAAAAAATTTACCGGAACCATCGAACAATTTCCTCCGCTTTTTTCTGCAGTAAAAAAAGAAGGAAAAAGGCTCTACGAATATGCTCGTGCCGGAGATAAACCAGTTATAGAAGCACGAAAAGTCATTGTTTCAAAATTTGAACTTAAACGAATTGAATTACCCGAACTCGATTTTGAGATAAAATGTAGCAAAGGGACTTATATTCGTAGTTTAGCTCATGATTTTGGAAAAAAAGTACAATCTGGAGGCTATCTTTCTGCACTGAAAAGAACAGGAAATGGTGATTTCTCTCTAGAGGAGGCGTACACTATGGAGAGCGTAGTCAATGAGAATTCTAAAAAAAATATTAAAAGCATTAAACCGATAAGTTAAAACTTGCTAAATTTAAATTATGGAGGTTCAAGATCGAATGAAAATAAGTGGGGTAAGAAGTAAGAAAGATTTCGCTGAAGCCATTCAGAGGCTAAAGAAAGAAAAAAACGCAGTTATTTTAGCTCACTATTATCAAGAGGAAGCCATACAAGAGGTTGCTGATTATTTAGGTGACAGTCTTTATTTATCGCAACAAGCGGCTAAGGTTGATCATGATATCATTGTATTTGCAGGAGTTCATTTTATGGCTGAAACCGCTAAAATCATCAATCCAAATAAAAAGGTTCTCTTACCTGATTTAAAGGCGGGGTGTTCCTTGGCAGACTCCTGCCCTCCAGATGATTTTGCTACATTTAAAGCGCAACATCCCAATGCCATGGTCGTTTCATACATCAACTGTTCTGCAGAAGTTAAAACATTAAGCGATTTGGTTTGTACCTCAAGTAATGCAAAGAAAATTATTGAAAGTATTCCCAAGGATCAAGAAATTATTTTTGCTCCTGACAAAAATTTGGGCGCCTACCTAAATAAAGAAACAGGACGTAAAATGATATTATGGGAGGGCTCTTGTATTGTTCACGAAGCATTTTCTTTCGATAAAATTGTCCAACTGGTGCAAGACTATCCCAAAGCAAAATTTATAGCCCACCCCGAAAGTGAATCACCTGTTTTAGAAATTGCTCATTACATAGGAAGTACTTCAGGGCTTCTGGCTTTTGTACAAAAGGATGATGCTCTGCAATATATTGTAGCTACTGAAGCAGGAATTCTTCACGAAATGCAAAAACGTTGTCCTGAGAAAACTTTTATTCCAGCCCCTGTAGAAGATGACACCTGTGCTTGTAGTGAATGTGCTTTTATGAAAATGAATACCCTTGAAAAATTATACCGTTGTTTGCAGGATGAAACCCCAGAAATATTAATGGACTCCAAACTTATGATTGCCGCACGCCTTCCTATTGAACGTATGTTTGAGTTGAGTTGATGAAAACCAAAGACATTCTTGTTATCGGTACAGGAATTTCGGGTTTAACTTTTGCCATAAAAGTTGCCGAGAAAAATCCAAAGCTTGGCCTTACCCTAATTTCTAAGGGAGATATGAATGAAGGCAATACTCGTTATGCTCAAGGTGGTATCGCTGTAGTACGGGATTTAAAAAAAGATTCTACGGCAAAACACATAGAAGACACCCTAATCGCAGGAGATGGAGGGTGCGATCCCAAAGTGGTTACCTTTGTAGTCGAAGAAGCAAATGAACGCTTAGCTGAACTGATCAATTGGGGAACCTCCTTTGACAAAAAGGAAGAACAACTGCATCTAGGGAAAGAAGGCGGACATTCTGAAAAAAGAATCGTACACTACAAAGACCAGACTGGAAAACAAATCCAAGACGTCTTAACAGAAAAAGTGAAAAGTTTTCCAAATATTACGATTTTGGAGAACCACACCTTAGTTGACTTAATCACCGACCACCACTCTCCCACAAAGCAAAATCGCTGTTATGGTGCTTATGTGATCTCTCAAGAGCGAGAAGAAATCATAAAAATCCCTGCTAAAATCACGGTGCTTTCCACTGGTGGAGCAGGCAGTCTGTATTCACATACTACCAATCCAAGTGTAGCAACTGGGGACGGTTTAGGCGCAGCCTACCGAGCTAAAGTCTTAATGGACCAATTACCCTATGTTCAATTCCACCCCACAGCTTTAAAAGGAAAAGTAAACGGAAATGTTTTTTTAATTACTGAAGCCGTCCGCGGAGCCGGGGCTAAATTACTCAACGAAAAGTTCGAACGTTTTATGACCAAAGTGGATTCTAGAGCTGAACTTGCCCCAAGGGATATTGTCGCTAGGGGAATACAAAAAGAGATACAAGAACAAAATTCAGATCATGTTTGGCTAGATGGATCAGAAATATCCGAAGAAAAATGGAAAGCGCATTTTCCCACCATCTACGAAACTTGCAAATCAATAGGTATCAAGCTACCTAAAGATCACATCCCGGTAGTTCCTGCGGCACACTATTTTTGTGGCGGCATCAAAGTCAATGAACATAGTGAATCGCAATTGAATGGTCTTTACGCAATCGGCGAATGTAGTGCAACTGGGCTTCATGGAGCTAACCGACTTGCATCCAATTCT
>Ga0315320_10005556_pt1 | contig 10342 bp, 6 predicted proteins | sample M140m21515metaG_FD_203458 | JGI IMG/M metagenome (GOLD analysis project Ga0315320, IMG submission 203458) | Ammonia-oxidizing marine archaeal communities from Monterey Bay, California, United States - M1 40m 21515 | ecosystem: Environmental > Aquatic > Marine > Coastal | place: USA: California...
CTAAGCTTCTCCAGTTTGCCCAAAATTAAGTTGAACATTTGGTGGCTGTTGATTTTCTTTAATTTCTCCGTGTTTTTTTTCAAATCTAACTATATTATCATTTAAAGCCTTTGATAAACGTTTTGCATGTTGAGGTGTGATAATAATTCTTGATTTAACCTTATTCTTAGGTGTGCCAGGCATTATACATATAAAATCTATTACAAACTCTGAAACAGAATGATTTATAATAGCAAGGTTAGAATAAGTTCCTTCAGCTACTTTTTCATCTATTTCAATGTTTATATTAGATTTCGGTTTGTTCTCGTTATTACTCATGAAAAAATATAATTAACTAATATTTAATTCTTCTTCTTCTTTTTCTTTGTTTAGTTGTTCAATTTCCTCTTTAGAACCAACTAAAATATCTTCATATTTACGTAATCCTGTTCCAGCTGGTATTCTATGACCAACAATAACATTCTCTTTTAATCCCTCAAGATTATCGATTCTTCCATTTACAGCAGATTCATTTAATACCTTTGTAGTCTCTTGAAATGAGGCTGCCGAGATAAATGATTTTGTTTGAAGTGAAGCTCTAGTTATACCCTGTAAGATTGGAATAGCAGTTGCTGGACTTGCATCCCTAGCAATAACTAATTTCATATCTTCTCTTTTAAGTATTGAATTTTCGTCTCTTAGCTCTCGAGCTGAAATTATTTGACCTGCTTTCAAGTTTACAGAATCACCTGAGTCTTCGATGACTTTCTTACCAAATATAGAATCATTTTCTTGAATAAAATCTGATTTATGAGCTAACTGATCTTCTAAAAATATAGTATCTCCAGAATCTTGGATTCTAACTTTTCTCATCATTTGCCTAACAACAACTTCAAAATGTTTGTCGTTAATCTTTACACCTTGTAATCGATAAACTTCTTGAACTTCATTAACCAAATATTGTTGAACAGCTGAAGGTCCTTTAATATTTAATATATCATTTGGAGTAATGGACCCATCTGACATTGGCATACCAGCTTTGATAAAGTCATTTTCTTGTACTAGAATCTGATTGGAAAGCTTTACAAGATATTTTTTAATAAGACCATTTTTGGATTCTACAATAATTTCACGGTTACCTCTTTTGATTTTGCCAAAAGAAACAACACCATCAATAGCGCTAACAATAGCTGGATTTGATGGATTTCGTGCTTCAAATAGTTCTGTAACTCTGGGAAGTCCACCAGTAATATCTCCTGCTTTTGCAGATTTTCTTGGAATTTTAACAAGTACTTTACCGATATTTATATCTTCACCATCGTCAATCATTAAATGTGCTCCAACTGGTAAGTTATAAGATCTAATAATATTACCCTTAAAATCATTAACATGTAAAGTTGGAATCATTTTCTTATTCCTAGATTCTGAAATAACTTTTTCCTGAAATCCAGTTTGCTCATCAATTTCTACTTGATAGGTTAAGCCTTGTTCAATATTTTCAAAACTTACTTTACCAGCAAACTCAGAAATAATAACACCATTATACGGGTCCCATTGACATACTAAAGTTCCAGCTTTAATTTTTTGTCCATTATTAATATAGACAAAAGATCCATAAGGAATATTATTTGTACTTAATACAAAGCCAGTTTTGGTATCTATAACTTTCAGTTCAGATGTTCTTGAAATAACAACATTAACATCATTACCATCATTGTCTTTACCTAGAACAGTTTTAAAATCTTCAATCTCTGCTTTACCTGCAAATTTAGTTACTAATTTATTTTCTTCAGAGATATTACCAGCAATACCACCTACGTGGAATGTTCTTAGTGTAAGTTGAGTTCCAGGCTCTCCAATAGATTGTGCTGCTACAACACCAACAGCTTCACCTCTTTGAACAATCTTTCCAGTTGCTAAATTTCTTCCGTAGCATTTGGTACAAATACCTTTTTTAGCTTCACAAGTTAATGCAGATCTTACATCAACTGAATCAATTGAAGAATCTTCAATTTTAACTGCAATTTCATCAGAAATATGTTCTCCAGCTGAAATTAATAATTCTCCATTAACAGGGTCAATAACATCATGTAATGATGTTCTACCAACTATTCTTTCTTTTAATTTCTCAACAACTTCTTCATTCTTTTTTAGCGCTGAAACCGAAATTCCTCTTAAAGTACCACAATCTTCAGAACTAACTATTACATCTTGAGCAACGTCAACTAATCTTCTTGTTAAGTATCCAGCATCAGCTGTTTTAAGAGCAGTATCTGCTAAACCTTTTCTTGCACCATGAGTTGATATGAAATATTCTAAAATTGATAACCCTTCCTTAAAATTAGAAAGAATTGGATTTTCAATAATTTCACCTCCTCCAGCATTTGATTTTTTTGGTTTAGCCATTAATCCTCTCATTCCTGTCAATTGGCGAATCTGCTCTTTTGATCCTCTAGCTCCAGAGTCAAGCATCATATATACAGAGTTAAACCCTTGTTGGTCTTCTCTAATTCTTTTCATAGATAACTCAGTTAACTCTGCATTAGTAGAAGTCCAAATATCAATAACTTGGTTATATCTTTCGTTGTTAGTTATCAACCCCATATTGTAATTAGCCTTTATAGCGTCAACTTCTTTATTAGCTTTTGCTATCATAGTATGCTTTTCTGGAGGTATAATAATGTCTCCTAAACTAAATGATAATCCACCCTGGAATGCAAATTTGTAACCTAAAGTTTTAATTTCATCAAGAAATGCAGCAGTCTCTGGAACACTTGTAACTTTAAGTATACCTCCTATGATATCACGTAGGGATTTTTTTGTTAATACCTCATTAATATATCCAGCTACTGGAGGAACTTTTTCATTAAATAGAACTCTTCCTACAGTAGTTTCAATTATTTTATTAACTAACTCATTATTTTCATTGTAGTCTTCAGTTTTTACTTTTATAGAAGCATTTAAGTCAACTCTTTTTTCGTTATAAGCGATTATTACTTCTTCAGGAGAATAAAATATTAAACCCTCTCCAACAACTTTATCAGATTTAGTAGATTTTTTTAGTTTGGTCATGTAATATAAACCTAAAACCATATCCTGCGAGGGCACAGTAACAGGTGATCCATTTGCAGGATTAAGTATGTTATGAGACGCAAGCATTAATAGCTGAGATTCAAGAATTGCTTCGGGACCTAATGGCAAATGAACAGCCATTTGATCTCCGTCAAAATCAGCATTAAATGCTGTACAAACCAGTGGATGTAGTTGGATAGCTTTACCTTCAATTAATTTTGGTTGGAATGCTTGAATTCCAAGTCTATGTAAAGTAGGGGCTCGATTTAAAAGAACTGGATGTCCTTTTAAAACATTTTCTAATATATCCCAAACTACAGGTTCTTTTTTATCAATAATTTTTTTTGCTGATTTTACAGTTTTTACAATACCTCTTTCGATTAGTTTTCTAATTACAAAAGGCTTATAAAGTTCAGCAGCCATATTTTTTGGGATTCCACACTCAAATAACTTTAATTCTGGCCCAACAACAATTACAGATCTAGCTGAGTAATCAACTCTTTTACCTAATAAATTTTGACGAAATCTACCTTGCTTTCCTTTTAAAGAATCAGAAAGTGATTTTAAAGGTCTATTAGAATCTGTTTTAACTGCAGAAGATTTTCTAGTGTTATCAAATAAAGAATCAACAGATTCTTGTAACATTCTTTTTTCATTTCTTAAAATGACTTCTGGTGCTTTAATTTCAACTAATCTTTTTAATCTGTTATTTCGGATGATTACTCTTCTGTATAAATCATTTAAATCAGATGTTGCAAATCTACCTCCATCTAATGGAACTAATGGTCTTAATTCAGGCGGTATAACAGGTATGGCCTTCATTATCATCCATTCAGGTAAGTTTTCCCTATTTGAGTTTGCTTCTCTAAAAGATTCTACGACTTGTAATCTTTTAAGTGCTTCTGTTTTTCTTTGTTTTGAGGTCTCAGTATTTGCCTTATTTCTAAGTTCAAATGATAACTCATCTAAATTAATTCTAGATAACAATTCTATTAAACATTCAGCACCCATTTTAGCAATAAATTTTTCTGGGTCTGAATCATCTAAATATTGATTTTCTTGAGGAAGAGCATCTATTATATCTAAATATTCTTCTTCAGATAAAAAATCCATTTTTTTCAATGGGTCACCTTCGGCATTAACTGCAGCAGCTGGCTGAATTACTACATATCGTTCGTAGTAAATAATCATATCAAGCTTCTTTGATGGTAAGCCTAATAAATAACCAATCTTATTTGGTAATGATCTAAAATACCATATGTGTGCGACAGGGACAATTAAATTAATGTGACCTACTCTATCTCTTCTAACTTTCTTCTCAGTAACTTCAACTCCACATCTGTCACATACAATTCCCTTATACCTAATTCTCTTGTATTTTCCACAAGCACACTCGTAATCTTTTACAGGGCCAAAAATTCTTTCACAAAACAATCCATCTCGTTCTGGTTTGTGAGTCCTGTAATTGATTGTTTCTGGTTTTAAAACTTCTCCTTTAGAAGCAGATAATACTGATTCTGGGGAGGCTAAACCTATTGATATTTTATTAAATTTTATTACTGGGTTATCTTGTTTTCTTGCCATAATAATGGGTATCTGTGATAAAATATTTTATTTATTCTTCTAATCTAATGTCTAATCCTAAACCTTTTAACTCATGCATTAACACATTAAAAGATTCAGGTAAACCTGGTTTAGGCATTGGTTCTCCTTTAACAATTGCTTCATAGGTTTTGGCTCTTCCAATTACATCATCAGATTTGACAGTAAGAATTTCTCTTAAAGTACTAGAAGCTCCGTAAGCTTCTAAGGCCCAAACTTCCATTTCACCAAATCGTTGTCCACCAAATTGTGCTTTACCACCAAGTGGTTGTTGCGTAATTAGTGAGTATGGTCCAATAGATCTAGCATGCATTTTATCATCAACCATGTGACCTAACTTAAGCATGTATATTACACCCACAGTCGCAGGTTGATCAAACCTATCACCAGTACCTCCGTCATATAGATATGTATGTCCATATCTAGGAATACCAGCTTCATCAGTTAATTCATTAATTTGATCTATGGTAGCACCGTCAAAAATTGGTGTAGCATACTTTTTTCCCAAATTTTGTCCAGCCCATCCCAAAACAGTTTCATAAATTTGACCAATGTTCATTCTTGAAGGAACTCCAAGTGGATTTAAAACAATATCAACAGGTGTTCCGTCTTTTAAGAAAGGCATATCCTCTTGTCTAACTATTCTAGCTACAATACCCTTATTGCCATGGCGACCAGCCATTTTATCACCAACTTTAAGTTTTCTCTTTTTCGCTATATATATTTTTGCTAATTTTAAGATTCCAGCAGGCAATTCATCTCCAACAGAAATTGTAAATTTGTTTCTTCTGAGAGAACCTTGCATATCATTTTCTTTAATTTTGTAGTTATGTATAAGTTCAGAAACAAGTTTATTGGCTGTATCATCCTTAGTCCATTTACCCATAGTTAAATGAGCATAATCATCAACAGAGTTTAGCATTTTTAAAGTAAACTTTTTTCCTTTAGGAAATACGTCTTCGCCAAGATCATTAGATACCCCTTGAGCAGTTTTCCCAGACAATATAGTAAATAACTTTTCAATTAAAATTTGTCTTAAATCTTCAAATTTTAAATCAAAAGTATCTTCTAATTCTTTAATATCTATTTTGTCTTGGGCTCTTTTTTTCTTGTCTTTAACAGCTCTTGCAAATAATTTTTTATCTATAACTACTCCATTTAATGATGGTGAAGCTTTAAGAGAGGCATCTTTAACATCACCAGCCTTGTCACCAAATATTGCCCTTAATAATTTTTCTTCAGGTGTTGGGTCACTTTCACCTTTTGGAGTAATTTTTCCAATCAAAATGTCACCAGGTTTAATTTCAGCACCAATACGAATCATTCCGTTTTCATCTAAATCTTTAGTTGCTTCTTCAGAAATGTTGGGAATGTCATTGGTTAGTTCTTCATTACCTAATTTAGTGTCTCTTACATCGAGGGAATATTCATCTATGTGAATAGAAGTAAAAACATCGTTTCTAACTACTTTTTCAGAAATAACTATTGCGTCTTCAAAATTATAGCCCTTCCAAGGCATAAACGCAACTTTCATATTTCTACCAAGAGCAAGTTCTCCCTGTTGAGTAGCGTAGCCTTCGCATAAAACTTGATCTTTTTTAACTTTATCTCCTTTTGAAACAATAGACTTTAAATTTACAGAAGTTCCTTGATTGGTTTTTCTAAACTTTGTTAATAAATAAGTTTTTTGGTCACTATCAAAATTGACTAGTGCTTCCTCTTCAGTTCTGTTATATTTGATTGTGATTTTTTCAGCATCAACATATAAAACAACTCCATCACCCTCAGCATTAATAAGAACTCTTGAATCAGAGGCTACAGATTTTTCTAAACCAGTACCAACAATTGGTGACTGAGGTAGTAATAATGGAACAGCTTGTCTCATCATATTTGAACCCATAAGAGCTCTATTTGCGTCATCATGTTCTAAAAAAGGAATTAATGATGCTGATATTGATGAAATTTGATTTGGAGCAACATCAGTATAATGTACTTCTTGAGACTCGATTACAGGAAAATCACCTTCTTGCCTAGCAATAACTTTTTTATCGATAATCTTACCTGTTTTATCAACAGCTAGGTTAGATTGGGCTATTAATTTATTTTCCTCTTCTTCGGCGCTCAGGTAAATTGGATCAGATTTTAAATCAACAACACCTTTAGAAACTTTTCTGTATGGTGTTTCAATAAATCCCATGTTATTGACTTTAGCAAATACACTGAGAGATGATATTAGTCCAATATTTGGCCCTTCGGGGGTTTCAATTGGACACAATCTTCCATAATGCGTGTAATGAACATCTCTAACTTCAAATCCAGCTCGCTCTCTGGACAATCCTCCAGGGCCAAGAGCTGATAATCTCCTTTTATGAGTAATTTCGGCCAAGGGATTAGTTTGATCCATAAATTGGGATAATTGATTAGTTCCAAAAAAAGAATTGATAACTGAAGACAATGTTTTGGCATTTATTAAATCAATTGGAGTAAAAACTTCATTATCTCTAACATTCATTCTCTCACGTATGGTTCTAGCCATCCTAGCTAAACCAACACCGAATTGTGATGACAATTGTTCACCAACAGTTCTTACACGTCTATTTGATAAATGATCTATGTCATCAATTTCTGCCTTTGAATTAATTAATTCAATAAGATATTTAATGATAGTGATAATATCATCTTTTGTAAGAACTTGTTTACTCATGTCTACATCAAGACCAAGTTTTTTGTTCATTCTATATCTACCAACTTCTCCAAGACTATATCTTTGATCACTAAAAAATAATTTATCAATTATTCCTCTTGCAGTTTCCTCATCAGGTGGCTCAGCATTTCTTAATTGCCTGTAAATGTGTTCAACAGCTTCTTTTTCTGAATTAGTAGGATCCTTTTGTAATGTATTATGAATAATAGCATAATCACCTTGATCAGAAACAGTCTTATGTAAAAGAACGGTTTTGGTTCCAGAATCTAAAATCTCTTCAACATTATTAGCATCGATAATTGTATCTCTGTCTAAAACGATCTCATTTCTTTCGATAGAAACAACTTCTCCAGTATCTTCATCAACAAAATCTTCATACCAAGTATTTAAAACTCTAGCGGCTAATTTACGTCCATGATACTTTTTTAAAGCTGATTTTGATACTTTAATTTCTTCAGCTAAATCAAAAATCTCTAGAATATCCTTATCTCTTTCGTAACCAATTGCTCTAAAAAGTGTAGTCACTGGTAGTTTCTTTTTTCTGTCAATGTAAGCATACATGACACTGTTTATATCAGTAGCAAATTCTATCCATGAACCCTTAAAAGGTATGACACGAGCAGAATATAGCTTAGTTCCATTTGCATGAAAAGATTGACCAAAGAAAACACCAGGTGATCTATGTAATTGAGAAACTACTACACGTTCAGCACCATTAATACAAAAAGTACCGCTGGGTGTCATGTATGGAATGGTTCCTAGATAGACATCTTGAACAATAGTTTCAAAATCTTCATGTTCCTCATCTGTACAATAGAGCCTTAGTCTAGCTTTCAGTGGTACGCTGTAGGTGAGTCCGCGCTCAATACATTCTTGAATTGAATATCTAGGGGGGTCAACAAAATAATCCAAAAATTCTAAAACAAATTGGTTTCTTGTATCAGTTATTGGAAAATTTTCCATGAAAGTTTTATAAAGGCCTTCATCTCCTCTTTCTTCAGATTTAGTCTCTAATTGAAAGAAATCTTGAAAGGATTTGATTTGTATATCCAAAAAATCTGGATATGCAATTTGGTTATCAATTGAAGAGAAATTTAATCTTGGGTTAATTTTTGTTGACATCTAGATACTATATTTAGTTATAAAATGTAAAAAGCACATATATTACGTGTGCACAAATAGGTATAGATTTTAAGAATATTCTTAAAATCTATACTATAATTTAAATTTATTAGAATTTACTTAAGCTCTACTTCAGCTCCAGCTTCTTCTAATGATTTTTTGAGACCTTCAGCCTCATCTTTACTAACACCTTCTTTGATTGCACCCGGGGCACCATCAACAAGTTCTTTAGCGTCTTTTAATCCTAAACCAGTAAGTTCCTTAACAAGTTTAACAACTGCTAATTTAGAAGCACCAGCTGCTTTAAGAATAACATCAAATTCAGTCTTAGCTTCCTCAGCTTCACCGCCACCGGCTGCTGGACCTGCTACAGAAACTGCTGCTGCTGCTGGTTCGATACCATATTCATTTTTTAAAATATCAGCTAATTCTGATACATCTTTTACTGATAAGTTTACTAATTTTTCTGCGAAATCTTTTAAATCTGCCATTTTTTTGTTTTTTATTGTAATTTTGATATTAATTTTTAGTTTTTCTTAAAATCAAACAATTATTTATTAGATAATGTTTGAAGTATTCCTGATAACTTGCCACCACCTGTTTGTAAAGCTGAGACAACATTTTTAGCTGGAGATTGTAATAGAGTTATAATATCACCTATTAATTCTTCTCTCGATTTAATATTAACTAACGACTCTAACTGGTCGTCACCTATGTAAATATTTGCTTCAATGTAAGCACCTTTTAAAACTGGTTTTTCTGATTTTTTTCTAAAGGCTTTAATTACCTTAGCAGGAGCATTTCCAACTTCTGAAAACATGATTGATGTGTTCCCTTTTAAAATTGTTGAAAGGTCTCCAAAATCTTTTTCTGATGCCTGCATAGCTTTATCCAAAAAAGTATTTTTAGTCATGGACAAACTAATGTTTGCTTTGTAACAAGCACGTCTTAAATTTGAAGTGGCTTGTGCATCTAAACCAGAAATGTCGGTTAAATACAAATTAGTACTTGCGCCTAATTTTTCAGTTAATTCAGAAATTGCTTTCGATTTTTCTTGTCTTGTCATTTTTTTATTCTAAATTTTTGGATCAATTGCTAAACTAGGGCTCATAGTACTTGACATAAAAATACTTTTCATGTAAATTCCTTTTGCCGCAGTTGGCTTTAGCTTGTTTAATGTCTGTAGTAATTCAACAGCATTTCCTGAAATTTTATCAGGAGAAAATGAAACTTTTCCAATTGGAGCATGAATTATTCCAGCTTTATCAACTTTAAAGTCAATTTTACCAGCTTTTACTTCTGAAACAGCTTTGGCTATGTCCATAGTAACAGTACCTGTTTTGGGATTAGGCATTAAACCTCTAGGGCCTAACACTCTACCTAGTGGTCCTAATTTACCCATAACACTTGGCATTGTAACAATAACATCGACATCAGTCCATCCAGATTTAATTTTATCAAGATACTCATCAAGTCCAACAAAGTCTGCTCCAGCATCTTTGGCTTCTTGCTCTTTGTCAGGAGTTACTAGTGCTAAAACCTTCATGTCTTTTCCTGTACCGTGAGGTAAGGAAACAACTCCTCTAACCATTTGGTTAGCTTTCTTAGGATCAACTCCTAATCTAACAGCTAGGTCTACAGACGCATCGAATTTAGTTGTTGTAATTTCTTTGATAAGATTTGATGCCTCTTCAACTGTGTACAATTTATTCGGCTCAAATTTATCAGAAACTGATTTATTATTTTTAGTTAATTTTCCCATTTAATTATAAATTAGCTTGGAGATTGCCCTCCTTTAACTTTAATACCCATTGATCTTGCCGTTCCAGCTATCATTTTCATTGCTGATTCAACATTAAATGC
>Ga0315320_10005557_pt1 | contig 10336 bp, 10 predicted proteins | sample M140m21515metaG_FD_203458 | JGI IMG/M metagenome (GOLD analysis project Ga0315320, IMG submission 203458) | Ammonia-oxidizing marine archaeal communities from Monterey Bay, California, United States - M1 40m 21515 | ecosystem: Environmental > Aquatic > Marine > Coastal | place: USA: California...
TGTCGCGGCCCTGCGAATCCGACTGGAAGGCCTCGGTTCGGTCCGATGTCCATTTGACCGGACGGCCTGTAACCTTCGCCGCCCATAACGACAGAATATTTTCGTTATAGACCGACGACTTCATGCCGTAGCTGCCGCCGATATCGCCCGATACCACACGCACCTTTGCTTCGGGAACGCCCATTATCCGCGCCAGATTCATCCGGTACGGATTCGCATGCTGGAGCGTGGTGTACATGGTGTAGCGGTCGTCCGCCGCGTCGAAATAGGCGAGGCAGGCGCGCGGCTCAATCGTCGCCGGTGCCACCCGGTTGATCACGAAGTCCTTCGACACCACATGTTCGGCCTTATCGAACGCCGCGTCCACCGCGGCCTTGTCGCCCACCAGGTGCACGAATGCGATATTGTTCGGCGCATCGTCCCACACCAGCGGCGCATCACCCGATGCGGCAAGCGCCGTATCGGTCACGGCGGGGAGCGGGTGGTAATCGACTTCGATCAGTTCTGAAGCGTCCTGCGCCTGCGCGCCGCTGTCGGCCACGACAAAGGCGACACAGTCGCCGACGTAGCGCACGCGGTCCGATACCAGCGCCGGAAACGGCGGCGCAAACCCAGTTGCGCCATCGCGCAGTTTGCGCGGCGGGTCGCCCGGCACGTCGCCCCAGCCAAGCGCCTGCCAATCCGACCCGGTCAATACGGCAAGCACGCCGGGTGCCGCAACCGCGGCTTCGATATTGATGCCGGTTATCCCCGCATGCGCATGGGGAGAGCGCAGGACATAACCGTGCGCCATGCCCGGCATCGACCGGTCATCGGCATAACGTCCACCGCCGCGCAGAAGCCGGGGGTCTTCCGACCGCGGCACCGATTGTCCGAGCGCGTATTTCCCCATTCGGCATCATCCTTTTCTTAAGAGTGGGTAAGCCAATCACCGCTATAGTATCAAATCAATGACCGACATGTCGTCGCAGCGAGATAGATGTGAAGCCCAGCCGTCCCAAATCTCGAACTATCAGAATGGCGTTCAAACTAGCGGTCCTGCTAGCCGTTTGCACCGTATCGACGGTTTATTCAGCCCATGTCGGATACAGCTACGCGCAGAGACAATCTGACACCGCGCAAGCGCAATACAATCTCGGTAATTTGCATCTCCGGCGATCTGAAATTCAGCAGGCCATCGAGTACTTCAGGCTGTCGGCCGACCAGGGATTTCGCTCCGCCCGATACAACCTCGGCGTCATCTATTCCAGGAGAGACGGCTTAGAGAAAGACCCTGGAGAGGACATAAAATGGTACGCGCTCGCAGCCGCACAGGGGCACCCAACAGCGCAATTCAATCTCGGCGTGTTCTATCGGGACGGACTAGGGACCGCGGCAGACGGGCGCAAGGCGGTCGAGTGGTTCACCAGATCCGCAGAGAACGGAAACGTCTTCGCGCAGCTTAATCTTGCGAGAATTTACACCCTCGGGAAGGTTGCCCCGAAAAACCTTACCCGCGCCTATATGTGGCTGGAGATCGCGCGAAACCCTTTCAGTCGTGCGCGGAATACCCATAGCCGCGCGCTCAATGACCGTATCGCGAATGTCAGAAACAGCGCAGTCACGGCTATAAAATTACTCGAAGAGCAGATCACATCGGCGGATTCGTTGCACGCCAAAGAGCGTGCCCGCGACTGGCTCGACAAATTCGACACTGTCGGAAATAATCACACGAGCACGCGCCGGTTTCAGGCGTCCGCTTCCTGAACGTATTGCGGATCGACATAGCGTTCGCTGGCGGCCCGGATGTGGGCGATGATATCGGTGTCGAAGCGGCTCTGCGGCTCGGGGTCAATGTCCCAGTGACCATGGTCGTCAACGCCGCGCACAAGACACGCGGTGCGCCGCCCGATGGTCGACTTCACATGTGTCGGAATATAGAAAATCCCGAGCCCGATGCGGTCGCCCGCCGTATCATTGGCGTCCGAGCCATGCACAATGCGTTCGTGATGACAGGAGAACTGCCCCGCTTTCAGGGCCATGTAGTCAAAATTGCTGTCGTCGATTTCGTTGATCACCTGACCGCGCGCCAGCAAATTCTTCTCATGAAAAGTTTCTTCATGGGTGTAGGTCTTGCCAACGTGTGAGCCGGGGATCACCTTCATGCAGCCCATATCCGGCGTCGCATCTGTCAGCGCCAGCCAGACGGTAACCAGATCATTGGGGGCAAGGCCGAAATAAGCGGAATCCTGGTGCCAGGTGACGTAATTGCCGTCACGGGCCTTTTTTATCCAGAAGCGGGAGGCGAAGGCCAGAATGTTGGGCCCGATCAGGTCTTCGACCACGTCCAGAATCCGATCGTCGAATGTGATGTCATAGGACCGGCGGAAGCACAGGTGCCCCTTCATGTTCAGGTTGCCCGCCGACATCCCCTGCGCTTCCTCGAATGCGTCCAGGTCGGCCAGCATATCCGAAGATGTAATGGAATCTATCCCGTCCAGCGGCGCGAGATAGCCGTTATCGCGGTATAATTCGATCTGTTCCTGCGTCAGCGCCTTCGGCATCATCCTGCCCCCATCTTCGAGAACCGAAGTTTAGGACAGTGCCATTGCCTGTGGCAACGACCAGTCTCGGTTTAGTGCGCTTTCGCCTTTGCCGGCGGCAGTTCGCCCGGCGGCGGATAGCGCACGGCAGTGCGGGAAACGATTTCGGGCTCAACCTCTATTTCGCCGGCGCCGGCAAATTCGAGCGTAATCGGCAGAACATCGCCGCGCTTCAGATCGTGATGCAGTTCCCGCAGCTCGATCGCGACGACTCCGGGTTCGAACACGTAACGTTCGTGCGGTTCCACCGGGACCGGCCCGACCATGGACGTCTGCAGGAATGCACCGCGCATCTTGAAACGGATAAGCTGGTGGTATTTGGCGGCATCACTATGACCGCCGCGCAGACGCACGGGCACATCGGCCTTGTTCTCGATGATCAGAAAAACCTTGGTTTTCTCGCCCTTACGGGCCGCGCGGGTCCAGACATTGCCGATACGGATATCCTCGATTTTTGTGGGCGGCGGTGGCGGCGCAGCCGCTTTGTCCTTCTTGGCGGGTTTTGCCCCGCCAAAGCTCGCCGAGGTGGAAAGTGCCAGAAACACTGCTGCGGCTGTGGTTAACGCCCATTTACGAAGCTACACCCTGATGCCTCCCCTGCCGAATACGTTTTTACTACTGAGGGGTGGTTTTGCCATAAATCGGTTTACAGGTGCCTAACCGGAGGCCGAATTTTTGAGAAGATTGTGGAAAACCTAGCTCCCCTGCACCGTTCCCCGCGGCAAACCGGACACATAGGTGTGAATATCGCGGGGTCGGGTAAACCAGATACGGTCAGCTTCGGGATGATTGACGATATGGGTCAGAATATCCCGCAGGCCCGCAAGCCGGTAGGGCTGGCCGACAACGAAAGTGTGCAACGCCAGGCTGAACACCAGGGGCTGATTGACGGACTGGCGCATCTGTTCGTCGAAATGGGCCGTCACCATGCCGGTGAAATCGTCCGCCGTATGGCGACGCGACAACTGTGCCGGGGAATCGTTGATTTCGATATGATAGGGGATCGACAGGATCGGCCCGGCGCGGGTGGTCATCCAGAACGGCTGATCATCCGCCGACCAGTCCATGATGTAGCGATAACCGTTTTCGGCCAGCAGGTCGGGCGTATGGGCGCTTTCCGATATCCATGGACCCATCCAGCCGCCCGGCCCGTCACCTTCATGTTCCCGGAACGCGGTCGTCGCCTCGGCAATCAACGCGCCCTCCTCGGCTTCGGTATAGGCCCCCTGTTCCTCCGAATTCGTCACCCCGTGGCCGATAAATTCATCGCCGCGTTCGCGGATTTTGGCCGGTATCTGGGGTGCATAATCGTAAATAGATGTATTCATCAGATGGCACATCGGCAGCCCAAGCGATTCAAACAGATCGAATACCCGCCAGATCCCGACGCGCAGACCGTAGTCGCGCCACGAATAATTTCGTACGTCGGGCTGGGTTCCGGGATTGGTCGGCGTGTGGCCGAGCCCTTCGCCAAAACTGAAATGTTCGATGTTCAGGCCAAAATAAACCGCCAGCCGCTTACCCTCGGGCCAATCGTAGTCGGCGCGCTCGGTTATCGGCGAATAGTCGTAGCGATTGTGCTTTTTCAGTTCCACGTTGCGGATCCCGCTCTCTTTTCAAGACGGATGCGATTGTGTCATCCCTCAGCGCACCGGATCAAGAGACCCTTCCATGCGTATTCGCCCCTTGAACTCCGTTCGGCGAGATGGGACATTCGATCAGCCTTTTAGGGACATAAAAACTGAAGAACAGGAGGGGCTGTGAAGGCGCCAAAGTTTTCATACATCCGGGCAGAAAGCGTCGATCATGCGCTTGAACTGCTCGATAAGTACGGCGATGAAGGACGAATCCTCGCCGGCGGACAAAGCCTGATGCCGACGCTGAACATGCGTCTGTCACAGCCTGAAATCCTGATCGACATCAACGGGCTCGACGACATGAAAGGCATTTCGCTTAATGGCGACACGGTGTGCATCGGCGCATTGACCCGCCATGTCGAAGTGCTGAATTCGGACATCGTGGCAGAACACCTGCCGCTGATCGCCGAAGCCATGCCCCATGTCGCCCACGTCGCGATCCGCAACCGCGGCACCATCGGCGGCAGCGTGGCGATGGCCGACCCGGCGGCCGAAATGCCGGCCTGTATTCTGGCGCTTGGGGCGACCCTTGTGGTCCAAAGCTCGGCCGGCAAGCGTGAAATCGCTGCCGAGGAATTTTTCCACGGCCTTTATGAGACAGCCCGCGCCGAGAACGAACTGCTCGTCGAAATCCGTATCCCGTCGCAGAAGGCGGAAAACGTTTCGGTGTTTCTCGAGCTTGCCCGGCGCCACGGTGATTTCGCGATTGCCGGCATTGCCGCCTATGGCAGCGTGACGGGCAATACCGTGAACGACATGCGCCTGGTTTATTTCGCCAGCGAGGACAAACCGACCATCGGTGCCAACGCAATTGCCGCGCTGAACGGCAAGACCTGGTCGGATGAGACCAAAGAAGCGGTCACCACGGCGCTTGAAGGCGATCTGGAACCGATGACCAACCTGCACGGCAGCTCGGCCATGAAGCTGCACCTGCAGAAAGTGCTGACAGGACGTGCCATGGATGCCGCCGTTGCGCGCGCGGGAGGTGCCGCATGAACGAGGAAATGGTTACCGTCAACATGACGGTCAACGGCGAAACCGTGATGAAAACGATCCCAGTGCGCATGCATCTGGTCGATTTCATCCGCACCGAGCTCGGCTTCACCGGGTCTCACCTCGGCTGCGAACACGGTATCTGCGGTGCGTGTTCGGTGCGCGTCGACGGCGATGTTATCCGCGGTTGCCTGATACTGGCGGCACAGTGCGAGGGCGCCGAGGTTGTCACCATCGAAGGCCTGTCCGATACGGGTGAAATCGCCGATCTGCAGGACAATTTCGTTGAACGCAACGCGCTGCAATGCGGGTTTTGCACACCGGGCATGCTGATGACCGCTGCCGAACTTCTGGCGCAGAAATCAGAACAGAGCCGCGAAGACATCCGCGAATTCATGTCGGGCAATTACTGCCGCTGCACCGGTTATCACGCGATCGTCGATGCGATCGAAAAAACCAATAACGCCAGACTAAAGGGCTAGAAGATGGGCTTTATCCACCCCTATGACCGGCCGAATTCGTATATCGGCCGGACGCTCCCCCGTTCACGCGCCAAACGCGCCGTTGCCGGCCGTGGCCGGTATACCGACGACATCACGCCGCCACGCACAGTACATGCGGCATTCGTGCGCAGCCCCTATGCGCATGCGAAGATTACCAACATCGACACCATAGCGGCCAAAGCGTCAGACGGTGTCAAACTGGTAATGACCGGCGCCGAACTGGCCGAAATGTGCACCGGCCCCTGGGTCGGGACACTGACGGTGTTCGACAATATGAAGGCCGAACCGCAATACCCGATGGCGGTGGACCGTGCCTGTTGGCACGGCGAACCGGTGGTGATGATTGTCGCCGAAACCCGCGCGCAGGCCGAAGACGCCGGCGAACTGGTCGTCGTCGACTACGAAGAACTGCCGGTCGTGATCCGCAAGGAAAAGGCAATTCTGCCGGGGTCCCCGGTGATCCATCCCAATCTCGGCGACAATATCGCCTGGGTCAAAACATTGGGATCGGGCGATGTCGACAAGGCCTTCGCCGATGCCGATCATGTCCTGGAAGAAACCTTCGAATTCGGCCGCCACACTGCCGTCAGCCTCGAATCCCGTATCGTGCTGTGCGAATACGATCCCGGTACCGAACGGCTGGTAATCCACACATCAAGCCAGTGCCCGCATATGATCGAAACCGTGTTCGCCCGAACGCTCGGTATTCCGGAACATAACGTGCGCATCGTCGCCCCTGATGTCGGCGGCTCGTTCGGCCTCAAGATTCACACTTTCGGCGACGAAGTTGCGGCGACTGCGGCGTCGATGAAGCTCGGCCGCCCGGTCAAGTTCGTCGCCGACCGACTGGAATCCTTCGTGTCCGACATTCATGCCCGCGAAAACCGGGTGAAGGCCAAGATCGGTATCATGAATGACGGCACGATGATCGCCGCTGAAATCGACGATCTGTCCGGCGTTGGCGCCTATTCGCAATATCCCCGTACGTCCGTCTTCGAGGCCAACCAGATCCTCAACATCACGTTCGGGCCCTACAAGCACGCGAACTACCGCGCCAAGGCGACTGTCGTGTATCTCAACGCGGTGCCGACATCGCAGTACCGCGCAGTCGGCCACCCGATCGGCATTTCGGTCGGCGAATTCATGATGGACTGGGCCGCCGATGTCACCGGGCTCGACCCGTTCGATATCCGGCGCAAGAATATCATGGAGGACGATTCCTATCCGCGGAATATCGGCTCCGGCATCCCGATGAAAGACCTGTCACATCAGGCCTGCCTCGAGAAACTGCACGGGCTGATGAACTACGCCGACCTGCGGACCGAACAGGCCGAACTACGTAAAAAAGGTATCTATCGCGGCATCGGTATCGCCAGCTTTATCAAGGGCACCGCCCCCAGCCCCGTCGGCTATTACGGCGCCGGCGGCGCCCGCATCGCAGCGCAGGACGCAACGACCGTGAAACTGGAACCCAATGGCGGCGTGATCGTTGCCCTTGGCGTGACCGACCAGGGCCAGGGCGTCGACACCGTGATGGAGCAGATCGCGGCGGCGGCCATCGGCTGCGAAGTCGACATGGTCCGCGCGATTTCGGGCGATACCGATGCAATACCCTATGGCGGCGGCACCTATGCATCGCGCGCCACGGCGATCGGCGGCGAGGCGACCTATCAGGCGGCGCTCGACCTGCGACGGGAAATCCTCCACATGGCGGGGATCCTGCTTCAGACGGATGCCGAGAATCTCGATATTGTCGATGGCAATGTCGTCGATTTCGGGTCGAACGACGCGCGCATTCCGCTGTCTGAAATCGGGCGGATCGGGCATTTCCAGCTCGGCGAACTACCCAACGACTACCAACCGGTGCTATCCCATACACGCCGTTACCGACTGCAGGATTCACCCTACATCTACACCAACGGCATCCACGGCGCCCATATCGAGGTCGATGTCGATACCGGCTGGATCAAGCACCTGAAACACTGGGTGGTCGAGGATTGCGGCCGCATCATCAACCCGCAGCTTGCCGACGAACAGATCCGCGGTGGCTGTGTGCAGGGTCTCGGCGGCGCGCTGTACGAACACTGCATCTATGACGATTACGGCCAGCTGCAGAACGGCACCATGGCGGACTATGTCACCCCGATGGCGTTCGAGATGCCCGATATCGAAGTCGGCCACGTCGAAACCCCCACCAGTGAATCCGAACTTGGCGCAAAAGGCGCCGGCGAATCCGGCACGGGTGCCGCGCCCGGCGTGATGATGAACGCGGTCAACGACGCCATCAAACCGCTGACCAAGCGCCGCGTGAAAGAACAGCCGATCACGCCGGAAGTGGTTCTCAAGGCGCTCGGGAAGATCTAGACGCAGTCTCACACGGATTAGGGAGCCCATCATGGCCAGAGGCGTGATCGACATCGACGGCATGGATGCCCCGGAAATTCAAGCTTTGCGCAATGCACCGACACCGGACGGGCCGCCGTTCACGATCAACAAGATCGGCCATGTCGTGCTCATGGTGCAGGACCTTGAAAAATCGGTGAAGTTCTACACCGAGGTGCTCGGCTTTCGCGTCTCCGACGTCTATCCGCCGTCGATGGTGCCCGGGCGCATGGTGTTCATGCGGTGCGCCAATGATCATCACGGTGTCGCCCTTGTCGGCGGTGCCAAGGCGCCGGGCAATAGCAACGAGCTGAACCACATGGCGTTTGAGGTTTCAAGCATCGACGAGGTATTGCGTGCCCGCGAGCACCTGGAAAAACACAATGTCAAAATTTCATATCAGGGCCGCCGCCGCGCCGGATCGCAGGTCGCGGTGGAATTCTTCGATCCCGACAATCACATGCTGGAAATTTACTGGGGCATCGACCAGATCGGCTCGGACCACAATGTCCGCCCGCCCCAGGAATGGCGCGAGGAACTGACGCTGGAAGGCGCCATCGACAACGCCCCGCCGGGCCAGGATACAACGTTGACGGACCCGTCACTCAGGCGGGATTAGGGGCTTCGGCGCGCCGACCCACGGCGGGATTGCGCGAACCCAGGCGCACCGCAATTTCGAAATCAGATCATACGGCGGCGTAAAATCACGAGAGCGCCGAACAAAGCAGCAAAGAGCGGCGCCGCTGCTGGTGCAGGCATTGCGACAACGGAATCTGTTGAAAGACTGAAGGCCGACAGAATGGTATTCGAAAACACGAAATTTCTGGCGCCGTCGGTGACCCGAAAGTTCCCGTCGCTGGTCACAAAGGGCAGCCCTGCGCCTACATCTCCAGAATATAAAAGCCCACAGACAGAGAGATTCAGTCCTGAATCATATGTCGTTAGCCCCACGTCGGTGCCAAGGTTGAATATCTGGGAAAAGACCTGCGTTCCAAATGTTTTTCCGGAATCGGAACGGTAGATCGTCCAGCGCACGTTCTCGTTATCCTGTCCCGGATCAATTTCAGCGCCCAACTGGGTCAGCATCACGTTGTTCAACGCTTCAAAATGCGTCTGGCGGGTTTCAGTAACCCCCATACCGAACGGTCCGATAGATCCGCCGTTTGTGAGCAGGACGGGTGCCGCCATGGCAAAACGGGGCGCAGTCGTCGCGCAAATGGAGACCAAGACAAGCGTGGCAAGAGCTGTCATTCCGATGCGAAGGCGAAATCTGGTCATATGCCGTCTCTTGTTCATTAGATTTCTGAGACAGTTAATGCACAAATCGTACCAGAATTACGGAATCTATATATATCAACAAGATAGGATGGATTTCGAGTTGCTGCGGAATCCCGATCGTAAAAATTTCCGACAGTTCAGACCGACTGCCGCTCTGAACCGGCGAGGTCACCGCTTCAACGGCGCCCGGCTTTCGCTGTTATTGCCGTCCGCCATTTTCTGCAACAGGCGGATGAACTGTTTGCGTTCCGCCGCCGTCAGGGGCGCCAGCATACGGTCCTGCGCCGCTTCAGCGGCGGCAACCGCCTCATAGATCAACGTTTCGCCATCGCGCGTGATCGACACCGGTTTTGAGCGCCGGTCCTTTTCAGAAACTCGCCGGGTCACCAACCCGCGTTCCTCGAGATTCTTTACGACGACGCCAATGGTGGTGCGGTCGAGCGCAAGCCGCCCGCCGAGATGAACCTGATCTTCCGGGCCACCCTGCAACAGCGCCGTCAGGACGGCGAACTGCAACGGCGTGAGGTCGTAGTCCCGGCATTCATCGAGAAACACCGACACCGCAATCTGCTGGCAGCGGCGCATCAGATGGCCGGGGGCGGTCCGCAGGTTTTCCAGTATGTAGCTGTCGGGGGGTGCTACCGAATCCCTGATCCGTGTCGCCATCAGGCGGCCACCTCCGACGCTTTGTGACCATAGAGCCAGCCAAGATGATTGTAATAATCCTCGGCCGACATATTGCCCATGATTTCGTTGCGCAGCTTCCGGTGCACGCCGTCGACATGAAACCAGTTATCGCCCAACTGGCGCGAACCGATCTGGATGCGCGCTGTACGCACCAGCCGCGTATCGCGGTAGCGGGTCAGGGCAGCATCGAGGTTGTCAGGGTGATTGCCGAGGATCTCGGATAGGCAGACCGCATCTTCGAGTGCCATGCAAGCACCCTGTGCATAATATTGCA
>Ga0315320_10005558_pt1 | contig 10334 bp, 14 predicted proteins | sample M140m21515metaG_FD_203458 | JGI IMG/M metagenome (GOLD analysis project Ga0315320, IMG submission 203458) | Ammonia-oxidizing marine archaeal communities from Monterey Bay, California, United States - M1 40m 21515 | ecosystem: Environmental > Aquatic > Marine > Coastal | place: USA: California...
TTTAAAAAAAAATGTATTTTAGGGGTTTACAATACCATAAAATTGTGGTATAATAAAGAGTATTCTCTTTTAGGGGAGGTAGTATACCTAGTGCATCTTATTCGGATCAAAACTATCAAACCGAATTATGTTTCCGCCACTAGAATCTGAAATAAGATCTTCATCTCTAAAGATACCTTTGTCATGTTCATCTGGTATGGCTTCTGGATGCATATCGTAATACTCGTCCATGGTTTTCCTATAGAGGGCTTGCAAAACTTTGTTAGGATCCATTATAACAGATAGGTGATCCATGTTCAAGAGATGCACTTGATCACGTTTTCCTAAAATCATATAAGGCCTTAAATATACATTTTTTCTAAACACATCTATACTGAAAGGATTTTTAACAACAAGTGCATCGTATGGCATGCTTTCATCATCTACTACAGAATCAATTATTTCTGCAATAAGTTCTTCGCCACTAATTAGTTTCATTTGCTTAATATCAAGTGTTATGCTCATTATATATTTACCTTATGAATGGTATATTTAAACTGTTCTCTGTTATATATCTTTATTCTTTCAGCCGAATGATTGAGTGTGTAGTTCATATTCTTCTTCCAGTGCAAATCATCTGCGACGTCATAGAGCGTGGTGATTCTACCATCATCAGACTTTCTGAGTCCTCGACCAATCGATTGCAAGACCCTAATCTGTGATTTAGAAGGAGAAGCGAATATAATGTTGTGAAGATTACGAATATTAATACCAGTACTGAAGGTACCCAAACTAGCCACAATAATGGCGTTCTCCTCATTTTCCACAATTTTTCTAATCTGTTCACGATCATTTGTGTCAGTATCTCCAGAGACATAGAATACTTTTCTACCGTCACCTGCCTTATCTTTAATCATCTGATGTAGGGGTTTGCCGTGCTTGTCCACGAATTGAAACAATATCAAGCTGTTACCCTTGAGATCCAGAGCCAAGTTTGTGATAAACTTATTTCTAGGTTCGTATTTTACTATGTAATCTAGTTCAGTGTGATAATCTTTCTTACCCCAGTTTTTTCTAATTTCATTACTATATATCAACAATAAAACATTAATTTTTAGGTCAGCAAGTGTATTCATTTCTTGTAATTTTTTGGTGGTTGTTACATGAAATATACGACCGAATAACCCCTGTAAAACTAGTTCGTGTGTTTGTGTATTATCAAGTGTACCTGATGTACCAAAACGGTAGTCGGCTTCAGTACACTTGTTCATAATAGTTGTGAGAGATTTAGCCTTGAATCCATGGCACTCATCACCAATGACACAACCAAACTGTTCAAACCATTTAGTGGGCATTTTGTAGATGGATTGCCATGTACTGATTACTGTACCTTGATTGAACTGTTTGTCTTTACCAGAGTAGATTTTATGTACTCCATTCTCGACCATCATGCCATAGTCACGAAAATCCTCATACATCTGTTCTACCAATGATGTAGTAGGAACAACAATTAAAAGCTTCTTACGGCCGTTTGGGTTGATGATTCCATGCCAATATTTGAGTAGAAGGTAGATAATCAAAGACTTCCCAGAACCAGTTGGTGATAGTAGAATGGCTCTTTTATTTTCTAAGGCATGACATACGGCATCAAACTGGTAGTCTCTACACGATATAGGTTGTCCACGGGAAGTCAGTTTCTCATCTTCAATGAACTTCATAATATTTTTAGGATTTATTTTCTCTTTAACATCAGGTGTACCATAGTAGTTATCATGTGTTGTTTTAATTGTGTAATCACGGGCCTTGGCAAAATCAGATAGATAAGAATATAACCCCACAGGTAAATCCATAGTCTGTATATTAAAAAGTCTGATTTTTCCATCCCACACTTTATTTTTATATGCGGGCATAAATTTATAACCAGGAACGTAGAAGGAGAAAAATTCAGATAATTCATTTGCGATACCCCAGTCACATTTGATATCAAGAACAGAATGATTTCTATTTTTTACTGTAATAACATCCATAAGAAAAATCCATATAAATAACCAATATAAAGTATATATACACTAATAAAAGGTTGCTCAATGACAAAGGCAAGAATATTAGCAGACTTTGTATCAGACAGTGATGAGTTTTCTGATGGTCAGATACATGTTTCAGAGGTTGTAGGTGCAGCGGCTGCTGATTCTGTTACCGCAAAATCATCAGCAACAGGATCTTCGATGATTGCTACTGGTACAACTCAACAACGTGATGGAAGTCCATCTGCTGGTATGTTGAGATTTAATTCCACTGACACATCTTTTGAAGGATATAACGGTAGTGCATGGGGTGCTATTGGTGGTGGTAGTGGTGGTGCTACTGGTGGTGGAAGTGATGCTGTTTTCTATGAAAATGATCAAGTTGTAACCGCTGCTTACACAATACCTGCTGATCAAAATGCAATGTCCACTGGACCTATAACAATCAACGATGGTGTTGTTGTTACAGTTTCCACTGGCGCAAGATTCGTGGTGATTTAATATGCCTATTATTTTAAGCGGATCAACTGGAATTGTAACACCTTCAGCAAAGGTAGAAGATTTAGTAACTGGTAAAATAGTAACTACTGGGGATAGTGGAGAACTTCAAAATAGTTTTGGAACCATCAGCCCACCATTTAATATAACCGCCACATCAGGCTTTGCCAATCTTGAAATGGGTGGACCATCCGGCGCTTATATAGATATGAAATCTCCAGCAGATTCTGATTATGATGCAAGAATCATATATCAACCTGGCAACTCCCTTTCAATAACAACAAACTCTACATCTTCTGATCCAATTCTTTTACGTCAGGGAAATAGCACGAAACTCTCAACCAGCAGCACAGGCATTACTGTAACTGGTGGGTTAGGTGTTAATTCTGGGAATGAAAACGTAGTTGCTACATTTACATCCTCTGACACAGAGGCTCAAATAAATTTAGTGGATACAACTGGCTCTGCCCAAATTAGATCACGTAATGATCTACGGTTTTACACTAATGGTGGCTCAACACGAGCTATGGATATCGACAGCAGCGGTAATGTTGGGATTAACGTGACAAGCCCTAGCACACCTTTGCATGTAGATTGTGGCGCACCTAGTAGTTCAGATAAAACTATTGCTACATTTCAATCACAAGCAGCAAGACAAATTGGTTTTGTTTGGGATGATAATGAGAGTACAATGGGTATTGCGACACTGACCAACCATTCGATGACCTTTCATACCAATGGTAATTCAAACGAACGTATGCGCATCGACGGCAACGGTGACCTTCTGATTGGTAAGACAAGCGCAACCGATTCAACCGTGGGTACGTGGATAGATGCTGACGGAAGATTTTTCCAAACATCCAACAATAACTACACTGCTCAGTTTAGAAGAAATGGTTCTGACGGAGTTGTTGTTTACTTTCTAAACGATGGGTCAATCGCTGGTAATATAAGCATTTCTGGTTCAACTGCAGCGTACAACACCTCATCAGATTACCGCCTAAAGACAGACGTGCAGCCAATGACAGGCGCATCTGCCCGTGTACAAGCACTTAACCCCGTGAATTTTGAGTGGATTTCTGATGGCACTAGGGTCGATGGGTTTCTTGCACATGAAGCAGCGACAGTCGTACCAGAAGCAATTACTGGTGAAAAAGATGCAATGCGTGATGAGGAGTATGAAGTCACTCCAGCCGTTGAAGCCACTTTTGATGAAGAAGGTAATGTACTTACAGAGGCTGTTGAAGCCGTTATGGGTACTCGCAATGTCCCTGATTACCAAGGCATTGATCAGTCCAAAATCGTACCGTTGTTAACGGCTGCGCTGCAAGAGGCACTAACGAAAATCGACAGTCTCGAAACACGACTAACAGCGCTGGAAGGATAATGAATTTCAACTTTAAACGAAAGGAGATCGACATGGCTGAGAAAAAAACAAACACCATTACGATCAACGATAAAGAAGAAGAATAATGAGTAAAATAGCAGTCACACCTAATGCAAGCGGTAGTGGTACCTTTACCCTAACTACTCCTGGCACCGATTCGGATCAAACAATAACATTACCTAACTTGTCAGGTGTTCTTCAAGTAGGTGGAAGCAGTATTCAAAGTATTGTTGATAGCGGCAACTCAACTTCTATAACGATTGATGGATCTGGAAATGTTGGGATTGGCACAAGCTCGCCCAACGCATACTCTGGCTATACCTCACTAACACTTGATAACGCAACGAACGGTGGCATCATCGACATTGAGAGAAACGGCGCTCTCGTCGGTGAGGTTTTTACTACTGACGCTAATACGTTTTCGCTGCAAGCTGTTGGTGCAAGGGCGATTAACTTTAGGACTAATAATTCGGAGCGCTTGCGTATCGACAGCGACGGTCACTTGATTCACACTCCTGCTGCTCAGGGGAGTGCGTTTGTACCTAACACCCCCACCACTTGGAACGCTTCAGAAATATTACAGGATAGAGGTGTAACAAACAGTGCCTCTGGAATAGCTTTTAGATCACAATCTGGGACTGCACCAGCGGGTATCGTTAGCGTTGCGGGTAATACAACAGGAGGCATTGAAGACTTAGCGTTTATGACCGCTTCGGGGAACCAGACATTTGAGCGTTTGCGTGTCACCGCTGCTGGCGACGTCGGGATCGGAACAACTACCCCTCACCTAGCTGCTTGGGGAACTGAAGGAGATCCGCAACAACTGCATATTGACGCTGGTTCCAGCGGTACTTATGGAGTTGTACATATTTCTGGTAAAGGTACCTCTGGCACTAGTCATACATATTCACAAGGTGTGGGCAACCAAAGATTCTATATGGCATATGATGAAACTAATGGTGTTCATAGAATGACTATTGAACCGTCTGGGGCCGTCACAATGCCAACCCAACCAGCCTTTCTAGCATATGGATCAGCAGCCTATGCTGAACGTAGTAACCCGATGGACTATAATAGTACAAATTATAATATTGGTAACCATTATAGCACAACCACATATTTATTTACGGCTCCAGTTGCGGGTAGATATCTTTTCACTGCAGGAGCACTTAAAACAGCAAACGATGGCGACGGTGGTATTATTATTGTGCAGAACAGTACCAACAAGGCCAGATCATATCATAATGGTGGACCTACACGCCAACGCACTGTAAGTGTTGTTTTAAGTCTCGCTGCAAATGATACAGTTAAGGTCATTCCCGAAGGAGATGTAACATTTTATCTAGCTGATGGTTACGGATATTTCAGTGGTGTCTTACTAGGATAATAAATTAAGGGTATAATGGAGAAATAAAATGCCAGACATTACAATTAGTATCACTGATACTGAGAACAAAGCTTTAGAATATGTCACATCTGATATTCAAGGTTGGGCAGATAATGCACTAACAAATCGTGCAAGAATCGGTATAGATGAAATTTGTACTAAACTGATGGCTCATTGCAACGAAAACGAAATTGCTATGGCAGTTGGTAAAGATGCACAAGTTACTCAAGCATTTGAATTAAATGTTGTACAAACAGCGGCTGAAATAGAAGCAGCTGATAGTGATGGAGCGCCTTAAATGTCACAATTAAGAGTAGATGAATTAGTAGATGAAGAGGGTACTGGTTCTCCAGATTTTCCTTTTGGACTCACCGTATCTGGCAACCTGTCAGTTGATGGCGGCACAATCAAGCTCGACGGTAATTACCCCACTGGCACAAGCAACGTGGCGCTGGGTGATACTGCGTTGGATAGCTTAACATCTGCTTCTAAGAATGTGGCTATAGGTAGTTCAGCATTAACGTCAGCTACTTCTAACGGGAATAACACGGCGGTGGGGGCTAACGCTTTAACATTAACAACAGGAACGGCTAACACAGGGGTGGGTGAAGGTGCTTTAGAGTCTAATACTTCTGCTTCTTACAATGTAGCTGTAGGAGCAAACTCTCTCGACGCTAACACCACAGGGGCTAATAACGTGTCAGTGGGATACGCTTCATTAGGAGCTAACACCACCGCAGCTAACAATGTAGCGGTGGGTTATCAGGCTGCACTTGCCAATACTACAGGTGCTAACAATACTGTCGTTGGCAAGCAAGCTCTGTTGAGCAACACTACTGGGTTACACCACACTGCCGTAGGTCAATTAGCTCTGTCTCAAAACACTACAGGGACATACAATACCGCCCTTGGTAGTTTCGCATTGCAAAATACCACTACAGGATATCGTAATGTAGGACTTGGGTACGGTGCCTTACGTCAGAACACTGAAGGTTTCTACAATATAGGAATTGGTTTTGGTACTGGTGGAGCGACAACGACAGGGGATTACAACGTAAGTATTGGCGGCAACGCTTTCTTAGACAATACAACAGGTGGTTCCAACGTAGCTATTGGTCACGACTCATTAGCAAACAACATCACCTCAAACAACAGCACTGCTGTGGGGTATCAGGCTCTTTACAATATGACTGGCACTAACACTACGGCATCCAATACGGCCGTTGGTTATCATGCGGGTAAAGGAGCTACAACAGGGTATAACAATGTCTATTTGGGGCAAAGCTCTGGTAATTACGGAACTGCCCACACCACTGGTATTGGTGCTACATACTTAGGCGCTTACGCTGGTGCGTCTGCTGCCGCTGCAACCAGTGAGTTAGTAGTCGCCGCTGGTGGTACTCAAACAGGTAAAGGAAATAGCACAGGGTTTATAAGCCCCGCTGGTGGGGGTGTCTACCAAGGCAACAACTCTTCAAGCTGGTCTACAACGTCTGACCGTAGGCTAAAGAAGAACATTGTTGACAGCACCATTGGCCTTGCTGAGATTAATCAGCTTCAAGTCCGTAACTTTGAGTATCGCACTGTTGATGAAGTTACAGAACTTGAAGACCACACTGTAGTTGAAAAGTCTGGCGTACAGGTTGGTGTTATTGCACAAGAAATCCAAGCCATTCTACCCAACTGTGTTAAAGAGGAAAGCACGGGCGTTCTTTCGGTAGACCCTGACAACCTAACTTGGCACTTAATTAAAGCACTACAAGAACTTTCCGCAAAAAACGATGCTCTTGAAGCACGTATTGCAACCCTAGAAGGATAGGATTATGGAACTAACAACAGAAGAAATCGCACAGAACTACACAGCAATGGGTCACTCCGTTGATCTGCTAAACGCTGGCAAACCAGAAGGCATGGAAGATGCCGATTGGACAGATACAGTTGCTCGTAATGTTGCGCATCTGGAACTGATGGTAGCTAAAGACTACTGGACTTCAGAGGATATGACCGCTGTGAATGCTGCAATAGCATCTAACACTTAGTAAGGAACTAACTAATGACATACGACGTTACAGAAATATATGTATACACTGGAGATCAGATATTTGATTCTGTGGGTGAGTTTGTTGGCTGGTATAATTCACCTTCTTTGAACGAGGCTTTTATAGCAGCAGCAGAGGCTTCCAGTGGAGAAGACTTTGATATAGCAAAATTTAATCTTAAAAAATCATACCCTTCTACATTAGCTTGGAATATTGATGATCAAACTCTAACTAAAACTATTCAGTGGCCCACTCAATCAGATTATGAGTCTTGGGCAAATTACTTAGCTACTTTTGATTATACAGATTCAGCATTTTCATCAACCACTATTACTGGCATGGAAGGTGTTACATCGCCTGGTTTAGATGTAACTAAAACAATTTCTTTGCCCTAGGATCCTGCTTCGAACATTCTCCACTTGATCATGTTACCGATTGTCTGGTGTCGCCAGTTAAGGTTATTAACAATTTCTGTTAATGTTTCTACCGTGGTTTTATAATATTGTATGATCTCTTCTGACTTTTGTATATCAGTATCTGAGTCATAATAATAATTCATATCGCCTTTCATGACTTTAAGTCCATTGAAGGGGTCATACTCCCAGCCGCATTCCTCTATTTGTTCACGATCCATCTTACCATTATAATACAGCCATTTTTTCTGTAACAAAGTTTTCTGAGTCATTTCAGATTTCTTTTGCCTCAGTTTAGCGTTGGCTAGTAGTTCAAGATATTTTGCGTGAAGTGCAGGAGTTTTACGGGATGTTTCGTCAAGAGATGAGTTATCTATCTCACTATCTTCTTGCCACATTTTTAAAATAGTTTCTAAATTCATTTTTAACTTTCATAATGTATATACCTATCTATTTAAAAGAAAAGGTATTGTATCTAAATTGAATGGGCAATATGATTGGTTCTACAGTACCAGCATTGGTAGCAAGTTGTAGTGTTCCAATAGATGTAGGGAATGCTGACTTATAAACAATTTCTCTAGTTGGTACATTTGAGTTATTAAGTATTAGAACAGATATATCATACTCTTGTGTATCTTGTTCTGATATTTTAGATGCACGAGAAAGTGGTGTTGTTTTTACATTATCAACAATGCTAGTTTGCCAATTAAGCATTTCTTGATAAACATGCATATTCTCATCCATAATTGCATCAACAGTCAGATCCTCATATATTAGTTTATCACCTGGTTCAAATATATCTGTTTTCCTATAAGATATTGGTGTAGGTGATAATGATACACCCGGATGAGCAATAGTTTGCGCAAAGAACTCTAGATTAGCAAAACGCTTTCTATAAATCACAATTTTAAAGCCAGTTGCCTGTAAAAAATTAGAATTTTGTAGTGTTGATTCTGTAACCATTTTTAAAATCCTTGTGGTATTATACCACTATTTATACGGTTTTATTGAATAAGATCCACGATTGTTTGGTGTAACATCTGAAATAATATGGCATCATTATAAATGAGCAACCACAAACCAACGATAAAAATAAGCCACTTCATTACCACACCTTCCGATCATCTTCATTATCATAGCCATACTTATAGGCTGCAATCTCACCAACAGTCATGTTGTCTTTTTCTACACGCTCTGACTGCATTGAAGCACCAACATAATAATGGGGAGCATAAGTACGCCCGTAATAGGCATCAGCACTACCACGATCCTGAGGCGAACCGTGAGAAGGCATTTTATCTGTTTTAATTATATCAAGATCATACATTATATTAAATCCAGTGCTTTTTCCCACAACAACAGAGCATCGCCATCATTTTTAAAGCCATACTCAGAAGCAAAATCCATAGAGGAACTGCCCATGACACTAGATGCAATACCTTTAGTTTTTAAGATATATGCGATACCTTCAGAAGTACTGGACCAGCCAACAGAACCAGTATCTGAAGAACACTGGATGCCACCGTTATGAGCACTGATGAAGTCGATTTGATTTTCCATAGTATATATCCTTTTCTCATTTGATAATTTAATATACCATATAGAGTTACAGATGTAAACCCCTAATTAACACTTTTTAAAACTTTTTTCTGAAAACAGTAAAAGTGTATCATTTATGTAACATGAAACCATGTAGGTACTTCACGTTTGGACCACAACATTTTAAACCTATCTTGTTTGGTTTGGTAATATTCCTGATATGACCGCACTGGATCACCTTCATGTATACACTGTGGTTCATGTTGCATAGCAAGTTTGAATGGTGTTTGGAAAATATCTTGTGGAATATTTTTTGGTGGTATGGACAAAACTTCTTCTAGTTTTGTAAACGTAGAGTGTTTCTTTTCATACCGATATTCATACTCAATAGCAAGAGCACAAAAATGTTCATAGTGCCAAGCATAGTTTGCTAGTGATTCCATAGTCCAGACAGTGCAAGGATGCTTGACATGAACAGCTTTGTAAAGCAGATCTTCTCTATAAGAGTCTGACATATGCCACTTGTCAACCATACGTTTACCTGACTTAGATGGACCTTTAGTTTTAACGCCATCAAGTACACGATGTGCAGTTGATAGCATCTGACCAGATTCCAAAATCATTTTGACAACATGCTTGTCGCACTGTAGTTGAGCCGCACGTATTGGGTTTTTATCAAGAACAAAAATATTCATGCTACTACCAACTCAGCCTTGGTCGCCCTGAGGGCGCCGGGGTTACCAATTCTGGTTTGTGACCGATGGAAACGAAACCAAAATCAGCCACAACAACTTGTGTGCCATCCTCTGCAATAATCATATCACCAACAGAGACAGAGTGCATACGAGCAATCCGCTCGATGTTCTGCTCTGGGCCAATGTTACCAATTTCAAACACTTGGTCATAGTTTTCTGCAGTGATGTTAGCAACGTGGGTATAGTAGCCAGCGTCCCATGCTTCACCAGCATAACCACCAATATTGTCACGAGCAAAAGCCATTTTTTGTTTTAGACCATTTGCTGGAACAGCATTGTGATCACCTGTTGAGTTGATAAGATCAATGTCTTC
>Ga0315320_10005559_pt1 | contig 10333 bp, 7 predicted proteins | sample M140m21515metaG_FD_203458 | JGI IMG/M metagenome (GOLD analysis project Ga0315320, IMG submission 203458) | Ammonia-oxidizing marine archaeal communities from Monterey Bay, California, United States - M1 40m 21515 | ecosystem: Environmental > Aquatic > Marine > Coastal | place: USA: California...
CCAGCTGTGTATAGCAAAATGTCGCTTGAAACTCTTAATCAAAGGTTTCAGCACTTTACAGAAGCTATTGTAGATGAAGTAACTGGTAAGCAAAAACGTAAAAACGTTGAAAAGTCTGACATGGACTTAAAGGTTAAAAGTAAAACCGCTGGTAACGCTGAGTTTAAAAAGAAAGCTGCTACAAAACAAATATTAGAAGACTGGGTAAACTACTTTATAAACCCACGGTCAGTAACACCTGGTGTTGGTAGAGCAGACTCAAGAAGAACAAGTCTTGCCGAAGCAATATCTATTGAGCTTGGTTTTGATGCTGCAATGGAAGTGTTAGAAGATCCAGCTACTATGAAAATGGTTAAAGATTTAGCTGAGCTAAGAGGCTTTGAAGTATCTGACAATTTCTTGTCTGTGCTAGGTAAAACTATAGATAGAGAACCTGGTAGTAAGTTTAGCTCAAGACGTAAGCAAAACATAGATAGTTTACAAAGTTTTTTAAGAGACCCTAGCAACAGGATTTTAGAAGGTGTAGATATAGTTCCAGTACTAGACAAGTATTTAGAATCACTAAGCCCTATAGAACGACAAGAGATGTTGCCTACTATAAATAAAGTTAAAGAGCTTTATAAAGACCAAGGCAAAAGCATTACTATGGAAGAGCTTAGAGAGTCTATAGGTAAAGAAGCAGAGATGCTAGGTAAACAACTAGGGTTTGAGTTTTTTGAAGGCTTTGATAAAATGCTAGAAAAAATAACTGAAGGTAAGGTAAAAAGATTAGACACTTCTACAACAGATGGTTTTGAAGAGTACCAAAGAAGAACAGGTGAGTTTAGTAGTTTTCTTGATCCTGACTTCTTAAAGTTAAGCATGTTAGGCACGACATTTACAGGTGCTGCTAGCTTAAAAACACCTAGACTAAGAACAAATGATGAAGGTGTAACTAAAGCTGATGGCTTTAAAGTAACTGACGTTAAGCCGTTTTACAAACCTAATAGTGATAGAAAAGGAGAGTTTAAAGGTGATTTAAAAAAGGTTAAAAAAATTGACACAGCGTTAGAAGAAAAAATGTTAGTAGAGATTAAAAAGATGCCTGAAAATCCTACTCCAGCAGAAATAAAAGCGTTGGCAAGTAAACTTAATGAAATGTTGCCTGACTCTCAAAGAAAAGCTATAGAGCAAGCTAGAGATTATTTTTACAATAAGTTAAATGATTATGTTAACGAAGACGGTATAAGTGCTACTGAAAGAGTTGCAAGGTTAGCTTATGTATCTACTCTATTGCAAACTCAGTCAAGCGCTAGTGGTGGTTTAGCAAGACAAGGAGCTGTATTAGGATCTGTAACGTTAGATTATAGTAAAACTCAAGTAAGAGCAAAAACAGGTAAGCCAAGACCTTATCAGTCAGAGCATAATATACAGTTGTTAAACTTTAACGGTAATGTTTTAAAGTCAATTTTTAATAGAAATTTTGCAACAGCATATCCTATAATATCAAAAAAATATACACAAACGTTGTTAGATGCAGACGCGCAAAGTGTATTAGATAGCAAGACTGGTGAGTTAAGTGAAGAGTTTATAAACAAGTACGGCGAAAGAAACTTAGCAGAATACATAGGTAAAACATCTGGTGCACCAAACTTTATTATAGGTATGGATAGTGAAGCTATGTTTGTAGTTGCTTTAGGTAATGCTAATAGAACTTTAGACTTACGTACTGGACTTACTATGGATCAAGTTATATATAATAAAATAAACGCTAATAAATCATTAGATTATTTAGATGGACTTTCTGCCGACATCAATGAAAAAATGGGTGAGTCTAGTTACAGCTCTAGAGTTAAACAAAACAAGTCTGTAATATTTAACGATGCTACTAACTCAAGCTTGTGGAATAACATTATAACAAAATCTGTTCTTGGTGTTGATCCTAAGTCTGATGTGTTTATGCTGTCACAAAGAATAGAGTACAAGGAAGATTACCTTAATGTTAAAAGAGCTAACAATAGAGTTTTATTAGACTATGGCTTATCTAACAAGTCAGAATTAAAAGGATTAACAGAGGTTGAAAAAATAGATAAGTTAAAGACTCTTGATAAAGCTGTGAAATTATCAAGAAGAAGTGATGTAAACCCTAGAGGTATGAGTGCTTTTGATTTTGACGAGACAGCTGGGTTTAGTGATAATTTTGTTATAGCTACTAAAGATGGTGAAACTAAAAGAATATCATCAGACCAGTGGCCTGTTGTAGGTGACAATTTAGTTAAGCAAGGTTGGAAAATGGACTTTTCAGATTTTAACAAAGTAACAAATGGTAGACCAGGACCATTAATGCAAAAGCTAAAAAATCAAATAGCAAAGTATGGTAATGAAAATGTATTTATACTAACAGCTAGAGCAGCTGAAAGTGCTCCTGCTATAAAAGCTTACTTAGAAAGTGAAGGTGTTAACTTACCTTTAAAAAATATAACTGGCCTAGGTAATAGCACTGGTGAAGCTAAAGCTATGTGGATGCTAGATAAATTTGCAGAAGGATATAATGACATGTACTTTGTTGATGATGCGCTACCAAATGTTAAAGCTGTTAAAGATGTTTTAGGTCAGCTAGATATTAAGTCTAAAGTTGTTCAAACTAAGTTTAGCGGTAGATCAACACTTGATTTTGAGATTAACCAAATGATCGAGGATAATAGAGGTATTAAAAACGAAGCTAGATATTCAAACGCTGCAGCTAGAACTAGAGGTAAAAATATAGGTAACATGCAGTTTTTCTTACCTCCATCAGCAGAGGATTTTGAGGGTTTAATATACCCATTATTAGGTAAAGGTAAAAAAGGTGATGCACAAAAAGAATGGTTTAACAAACATTTGTTTGAACCTTTTGCAAGAGCAAACAGAGATATAAACGCAGCTAAACAAAGAATTGCTAATGAGTATAGGGCTCTTAAAAAACAAAACAAGTCCGCTCGTAAAAAACTAAGCAAAAGAATACCTGGTAGTAGCTTTACGTACGATCAAGCAGCTAGAGTTTATTTGTGGAATAAATCAGGTTTTGATATACCTGGATTATCTAAAAAAGATCTTGATGTTTTGCTAGCAGCTGTAGAAGCTAATCCTGATTTAAAAGCTTTTGCAGACCAACTAGGTGTTATATCGCAACAAGAAAAAGGTTACACTGAGCCAAGTGAAAATTGGGTTGTAGAGACTGTAGCTAGTGATTTAAACAATATAACTCAAAGAGTAGGTAGAAAAGAATATTTAGCTGAGTGGATTCAAAATAAAAACGAAATATTTTCTAAAGAAAATCTAAACAAAATGGAGTCTATCTTTGGTAGTAAGTGGAGAGAGGCTGTTGAAGATATTCTTTACAGAATGGAAAATGGTACTAACAAAAATTTTGGAGCAGGTAGCAGGATAGTTAATCAATATTCTAACTGGGTAAACAACTCTGTTGGTGCTATTATGTTCTTTAATGGTAGATCTGCAGTGTTACAGACTTTATCAACGGTTAACTTTATAAACTGGAGCGATAACAACCCGCTTAAAGCTGCTGCTGCATTTGCAAACCAACCACAGTTTTGGAAAGATTTCAGGTATATATTTAATTCAGACATGTTAAAGCAAAGAAGGTCTGGTTTAAAAACAGATGTTAACCAAGCGGAACTTGCTCAAGCTTTAGCTGGTCAAACTAACAAAGCAAAAGCTGCTTTAAACTATTTGTTAAAAATAGGTTTTACACCCACGCAAATCGCAGATAGTTTTGCTATTGCTTCTGGTGGTGCTACGTTTTATAGAAATAGAGTTAATTCTTTAATTAAAAAAGGCATGGATAAAAAAGCTGCTGAGAATCAAGCTTGGATAGATTTTCAAGTTATTGCAGAAAAAACTCAGCAGTCTTCTAGACCTGATATGATTTCGCAAGTACAAGCTTCTCCTCTAGGTAGATTAATACTTGCTTTCCAAAACACGCCTATGCAGTACACAAGGTTAATTAAAAGATCTACTCAAGATTTAATTAATGGTAGAGGAGATTATAAAACAAATATTAGCAAGATAGTATACTATGGAGCTGTACAAAACTTTATATTCTCTGCTTTACAATCAGCGTTGTTTGCTACAATATTTGGAGCTGAAGAAGATGACGAAGAAGCTTTAGATAAAAAGAAAGTTAGAATAGGTAATAGTATGATAGACTCTATACTTAGAGGTTCTGGTTTAGCTGGAGCTGCACTGTCTACAGTAAAAAACATAATTCTTACTTTCATGGAGCAAGAGAAAAAAGGTTTTATGGCTGATCACACCTATACAATATTACAAGCAATAAACTTATCACCACCAATTGGTTCTAAAGCTAGAAAGCTTTACAGTGGTATACAAACGTGGAGATACAATAAAGATGTTATAAAATCAAAAGGTTTAAGTTTAGACAATCCTGTTTGGAACGGTATAGGAAACGTTATAGATGCTGGTACAAACGTGCCTGTAGGTAGAGTTGTTCAAAAAATGAATAATGTTAAAGAAGCTTTAGACTCTAAAAATGAAACTTGGCAAAGAATTGCTTTAATGTTAGGTTGGAATACTTGGGATCTTGATGTTGAAAACGAAGACTTAAATATACTCAGAGAAGAGTTAAAGAAACAAAAGAAAAATAAAAAGAAAAAGAAAAAATCTAAACTTTCAGGTGGTAAAAGTTCATTAAGTAAATTATAAAAACATGAAAAAACTAATAATAATAATAAGTGTATTGTTAATTGCTTGCTCAACGCCAAAAGAGTGTTGCTCGCAAAACTTTAAAAAGTATTTTAAATTTGCTACGTTTTATGCTGCGGCTAACGGTGGTAACTCCATATCAGACGTAGATGTATTTTCTGTAACTAACGGTTTAGAAACTGTAACAGTAGAAACGCCTTACGATTACAACTTGGCTCTTGGCATACGTAAAATAGCTAGATTTGGTTATGAAAACAGAGCTAGTACGTTTTACGATGGCACTGAAGAATCATGGTCAGACGGTGCTAATGTAGGTAAAGTACGTGGCTTAGAATTTTTATTTGAAGTAGATTATAAAAGACAACAAGGTAATGAATATTTAGATCAGCATCACTTTATAAGATTTGTAGACGACAGGTATATATTAAAAGGTGAATACTTAGAAGATGGTTTTGCTGATATAAAATATCTTGAAACGTCAGAAAGATATAGATATAAAGTTAATGACAAATTGTCCTTTAATGCTGGTCTTGCTCAAAGGTTATCCGAGCCATATGGCTACGATCCTTTAGCAGAGTGGATGCTCAGCAATGGCAATATACATTACACTTACCTAGCACTACAAGAAGGCTATAACGTCAATGTAGCTGCTAGTGAGTATTTTTCTCCAGGTGGAGAGCTCGTTGCTACAAGCAAGGAGGTTTGGGAGGAGGTTGTAATACCTACAATGCTGTCTGATTATACTGAAAGAAAACGTAATGAGTTAGATCAAATAATACAACACTCTGTTGTTGTTGGTTTTGATTACTACCACTATACTAAGTCGTTTTGGTCTCATGCTTGGGCAAACCTAATGCCATACCATTATGACGACGGTAACAATTACTCTTATCATAAATACGAGGGTAACCAATGGCTTGATTATAATGGTGGAGTTATACTTGGGTATAAAGTAAATAAGTCACTAGGTACGTTTGTAGAAGGTAAGTACAATAAATATTGGAATAGAGAGTGGTATGACTTTAAATTTGGAGTAAATTACGTAATCTTTTAATTATAACTATACTATAAAAATGGCGAAAGAATTAAACGAAGAAACAGGCTTTAATATAAGCATAAAAACAATGATAGCTGTTGGCTTTGCCATGGCAACTATAATAGGTATGTGGTTTGCTTTACAAGCCGATATTGCAGAGGCAAAAGAGTTGCCTAAACCCGACGTTACTAAGATGGAGTTTAACATGAAAGATAAAAACATTAGACTATCTATTGAAAACACAGAAAAAGCTGTTGATGAGCTTAAAATAGATATTAGACGTATGGAAGATAAAATTGATCGACTAAACGAAAGATAGATGAAAAATATATTAGCAATACTCTTGATGGCATTTAGTTTAAATGCTAGTTCACAAATTGTAGTTACACATTTTAATGCTGAGTGGAATGATCCAAACAAAGTTTCTTACATAGGTAAGCTTACTGGTTGTGACATAGTATATGTTGATATAGCTAAATCTCCTAAAATACAAGAAAAACACGAAATAATTATAGTGCCTACTGTAGTTATATTTAAAGATGGCGAGGAAGTAAAAAGATTTCAAGCAGACATATCTTTTAGTATGAAAGCTACTAGAAAAGAAATGCAAGAAGTGATAGATGAATTATTAATGAGTGACTTTTAAATAAAAATATGAAAGAAAAAATATGTAAATTAGTGTGTAAAATAACTTTTGGCAAAATTTGTTTAGGAATATGCAAAGACTGTTGTTGTGTTTAAACTTGACCCGCCACTCTTTGACATAAGAAAAACTACAAAAGGAAAAAACAGAAACTTTAGAACAAAAGAAGAAGGCGCTGGTATGACTAAGAAAGGCGTTGAGGCTTATAAAAGAAAAAATAAAGGCAGTAAGTTGCAAACCGCAGTTACTGGAAAAGTAAAGCCTGGTAGTAAAGCTGCTAAGCGTAGAAAGTCATTTTGTGCAAGATCAAAAGGCTGGACAGGTGAAAGGGGTAGAGCTGCTAGACGTAGATGGAAATGTTAATAAAATAATAATATGGCAAAGAAAAAGAAAACACCGTGTTGGAAAGGATATATGATGGTAGGAACTAAGAAGAAAGGAGGTAGAACTGTGCCTAACTGTGTTCCTAAGAAAAAGAAGAAAAAGTAGGTGAAAAAACTTCTGATGCTTCTTGTGTTCGTGTCTTGCGCGAAAGAAGTTGATGATTTAGGCTTTAGAACATACGTTATACCTGAAGGTGAGCATAGTTCTGGTAGTCACTTTAATCACCCAACAAACTCAAGAATAAATTTTGACTTTATATTAGATGAGTCTGCAATTTATACTAGCGAGATACCAGAGAACCAGCATGACGTAAATAAGATTTACGGCTTTAGTGACTTTGGTGTTAGACATCAGAAATACTCTATAAGATTAGGTTGGAGATACTTAAACAACGAGATAGAACTTTGTTGGTTAAGACACGAAGAAGGTAGACATACAGCTGCTACTATAAGAACTATAGAACCAGATGTATCTTACAATGCTACAATAGATATTAAAACGTTTTACTATATTATAACTATAGATGGTGATACAACTATGGTTAGAAGAAGACCAGAAGGAAACTGGGGTTTAATTAAAAGGTATTACCTATACCCATACTTTGGTGGAAACGAGTATGCACCGCACGACATTACAATTAAGATAAAAGAATGAAGAAACTACTACTACTTATATTTTTATTACCAATATTTTTACTTGCACAGGGTCCAGGTCCTTGCACACCTACATTGATTAATATAAATTTAGATCAATATCCAGAAGAAACTACTTGGGATATTCAAGACACACTAGGTAATATTATTATATCTGGTGGTCCTTACAATAACGTACCTAACTACGAGCCACAATTTATTGTCAACTGCTTGCCACCTGGTGAGCTATCATTTACTATATATGATCTGTACGGAGATGGTCTAGAAGGTAGTATATGGGGTGGACAAGATGGTTCTTACTATGTTATGCAGTGTGGCGATACTTTAGTGTATGGTGACTCTGCTGCTTTTGGTTATGATACTACACATGTATTTATATCTGCTCCATGTCCACCACCACCACCAGTACCTGGTTGTTTAGATGATGATTACTTAGAATATAATCCATTAGCAAACGTTAGTGATAGTAGTTGTAGCACATTAATAGTATATGGCTGTACTGATAGTACAATGTACAATTACAACCCATTAGCAAACTCAATGGATAATATTGATCAGTGTACTTACGATCTTATACTACACGATTTAATAGGTAACGGCTGGATAGGTACTGTTTTAGAAATATATCAAGAAGATGACACAACTTCTTTTGCAATGACAAACGGTGGTTTTAATCAAGCTTTTACTATAGACTTATATGCACCTACAGAAGTTAGTGCAAAACTTTTTGTTACTCAACAAGCTCAGTTTACAGCTATAGAGTGTGGGTTTAGTTTGATAGGCCCTGAAGGTGATACAATACTAGCTGTTCAGCCACCTTTTATACAGCCTTTCTTTTTATATGAAGGCTCTACTTATTGTGGTAACACTTGCGAAGAATATGTATATGGTTGCTTAGATACTTTAGCGTTTAACTATGTTGACAGTGCTAATACAGCTGATGACTGTTACTACTATCCTGGTTGTATATCGCCAGCATACTTAGAGTATCATGTTGATACTGCCAATGCTTACTACACAGATATAAATATACAAGACAGCTGCGAAACATTAGCTATGTTTGGCTGTATGGATTCAACAGCTTATAATTACGATACTACCGCTAATGTAGACAATGGTGGTTGTATTCCTTATATATACGGTTGTATGGACGTTACAATGTATAATTATAATCCATTTGCTACAGCTATGGACACTTGTATACCATTTATATATGGTTGTACTGATCCTACTATGTTTAACTATAACCAACTAGCAAACACAGATAATGGTAGTTGTATACCTTTTGTATATGGTTGTACAGATACTACCGCTTTTAATTATAATCCACTAGCTAATGCTGATAACAATTCTTGTATTCCTTACATATATGGTTGCACGGACCCTTCTGCGCTTAATTATTCCGCACAAGCAAACACGGAGGATTTTAGTTGTATTGCTTATGTTTATGGGTGTATGGATAGTTTGGCTCTTAACTACGATTCATTGGCTAACACGGATAACGGTTCGTGCATCACTGTCGTTGTGGGTTGCATGGATCAAACGGCGTATAACTTTAACGCAAATGCTAATATTGACGATTCTTTATCTTGTCGTTATAGTGCAGGTTGTATTACTGGCGATAGTATACCCTATTGGTTAAACGATCCTTGCTACGCTTGGGTAATAGATATAGATGAATACTGCTGTGAAAATGAGTGGGACACTGTATGCCAAGCAACATATAACTATTGTGAAGGAACTTGGATAGGTCCTCTGCCGATTAGAGGCGTAGAGAGACATTTAATAGGTGTAACTGATATATTAGGACGTCCAGCAAAAAAGAATCAATCAGGGGTGTTAATTTACATTTACAACGACGGCACAACAAGAAGATTTTTAAGAAATGATAAGTAAGCATATAAGCGACAAGGAAAGTGTGTATAGCAGAACAGCGTTGAGGCGTGGTATAGACAACACACCAACTGAAGAACACAAAGATAATATGGTTAAGTTAGCTGAAGAGGTTTTTGAACCTTTAAGATCGTATGTTGGTGGACCTATAAAAATTAATAGCTTTTACAGATCACCAGATTTAAACAAAGCTATAGGTGGTAGTAGTAAATCACAGCATTGTCACGGCCAAGCTATAGATATAGATGATACGTATGGTAGAATGACTAACGCAGAAATGTTTCAATTTATAAGAGAAAACTTAGACTACGATCAAATGATATGGGAGTTTGGTAACGATGACAACCCTGACTGGGTGCACGTTAGCTATGTATCACCTAAAGAAAATAGACAAAGATGTTTGTTGGCTTATAAAGACGAGGGCAAAACTAAATACGCTGTTATTTAACAATTTCTTAACATTAAAGTGATTAGTGCATTTATACTTTCTGTAATTATTAAATTATGGAAACAAAACAAATAGATCTTAGTTGGCTAGTATATCTAGTAGTTATGATCACTATCTTTACGGTAGCAATATAAAAAAAGGGATAACCGCAATGGCTATCCCTTTTAATTTTTCTAACAGTTAGTTAAAACTCAGAGTTCTTCTGGTTTTGAACTTCAACTCTTAGTTCTTGTGCCAAGCCTTTAATTGCTTGCATTGCTTTTCTGACTCTCGTGCCTGCAGAGTTGTTACCTTCTACAAACTTAGTCATATCTGACTGAGTGTCATTTACTAGATCTTGTAATTGATCATATATTCCTGCACATTTATTAAAACTCATAATTTAATTTGATTTGATTTATAATTTAATTTACTTCTTAACAAAGAACGAAGCTACTAAGACTAATACAATTAGCCCAGCAAATCCTCCAGTTCCAAATTCATTTACAAGAGCTGTTAAGTTTGCTATTACATCCATGTTAAATAGTAAACCTCCAGATATTACCTCCCATAAAATTGTAAGTGGTAACAAGGTC
>Ga0315320_10005560_pt1 | contig 10332 bp, 7 predicted proteins | sample M140m21515metaG_FD_203458 | JGI IMG/M metagenome (GOLD analysis project Ga0315320, IMG submission 203458) | Ammonia-oxidizing marine archaeal communities from Monterey Bay, California, United States - M1 40m 21515 | ecosystem: Environmental > Aquatic > Marine > Coastal | place: USA: California...
GCTGCCAATAGCCTCGACGTTTCCAGCGATCGGGACTTCGTACTCGAATCCGCCTTTGCTCTAAGCATGATCGCTACACACCTCAGCAGCTGGGCAGAAGAATGGATCCTTTGGAAAACCATGGAATTTGATTTCATCGATTTACCACACGAGTTCTGCACCGGCTCCTCGATCATGCCACAGAAAATAAACCCCGACATTCTGGAATTAATCCGTGGGAAGACAGGCCGAGTAATCGGAAGTTTGCAAACTCTGCTAATCCTGGTGAAAGGACTGCCACTGGCCTACAACCGTGACCTTCAAGAAGACAAGCCTGCTCTGTTTGACGCTTTTGACACGGTGGAGGCATGCTTAGACATTGCCGCCCCTCTTGTGGAGGGAGCCACTATCAAAGCCGAAAGTATTAACGAACGTCTGGAACAGGGGTTCCTTGATGCCACGACAATGATGGAATATCTCATCCTGCAAGGCATCCCCCAGCGGACGGCTCATCATATGATAGGTTCACTTGTTGCACTAGCTACCGAACACAATACCTCACTCGCCGAACTTCCTTTAGAGGAGTTCCAAAAGCTTTCACCCGATTTGGACGAAAAGATATATGGAGTCCTAGGTGTGAAAAATGCCATAGCAGCCTTTAAAAGCTATGGTTCTACCGCTCCTGAACAGGTTAAGGCACAGATTTCAGCGTGGAAACTACGCTTAGAGATGTAGCCTGCACCACCTGTAACTCCTTTATTTTCAGTTGTTTACGTTACTTTAGTGGCGCTGCATGTCCATCGGCGTCAAAATAAGCGCTTTGGGTGGTTTAGGTTATGTTTAACAAGTTAAAAAGGCGACAAGGAAGTTCCCACCGCCATATTCTCGGGTTCAGTTTGCTTGTCTTAGCAATTATTTCTGGAATTTTTCCTGTAAATATTTTGGCGCAAAATAACCCCTTTGGCGTCCCGCCCGCCGCTCAACCCGGAGTTACTCCGCCTGGCCAGCCACCACTAAATGCCGACACCCCGCTTAACGGGGAAAATAATATTATCATCCGGCAGTTACTGATTGAAAATCCCAATACACCAATAGAGCTAGCCAATGCGATTCGTCTATGTGTGCAATTAGGCCGAACCGATGTCGCCCGTAGGTTTATTGAGTCCTTCCAGACATTAATGCCTTCGCCAGAGGAATGTTCGGATATCCAGCGATCTCTTAACTCTGGATTCCTTTATGAAATTGCTATCGATAAAAGGCTACAACCGGAGGGTGGGATTTTTGTGAAGACGATTCGCGATGGAGCAATCGCATACCTCCGTGACGACACACGTATTGCTAAACTAATTAACGAGCTTGGCGATGAAGACGAATTCGTTAGACGCCGGGCAACGACTGAACTGCGCACCTGTGATGTCAACGCTGCTGTCGCGCTGGGGACCGCTTTAGGAGATCCAGCTCGGAAAGACTATTACGACAACATCAAAATAGCATTGGCTGGCATGGGTAATATAGCTGTGGAGCCAACGATTGGATTCCTGGGCGTGAAAGATGAGCAACACAAAGCTCGCATCATTGCTGTCTTGGGAAAATTGAGGGCAATCCGAATTGCCGACCGCATTGTAACCTTCACGATCATTGAACCTGCCGACTCTCCCGTCGGTGCTGCCGCGCGACAGGCGATTACTGAGATTGTTGGCGTGTTACCTACAAAGGCTGAGGCCGTTCAATACCTCAAACAACAGTTCGGAAGATATCTGAAGGGAGATTTAATGCTCCCTCAGGATAGCGAAGGCCGATTAATCTTGTGGGCGTACGATGCTGACCAAAAGACGGTGATACCTGAGCGGCGAGACGCCCGCATTATTAGCCTCGCCTACGCAACACTCGCTTCTCGAGATCTATACAGACTGGACTTGGGAAACCCGGAATACAAACAACTTTTCCTACGCAGCGTACTGCAATCCAGCAAGGTTTTAAATGGCGTAAACCAACCACTTGCGGATGGAACCAAAGCTTTGTTAAGCCAGGAATCTGCTGAATATGTGCTTTCTCTTTTAGAGCATTGCCTGGAAACAAAACACTACCCAGCGGCTGTTGGAGCAGCAGAAGTGCTTGGCGACATTGGTGATGAATCACTATTGTACTCCACGACGGGTAAGGCGACTCGGTTGATTGAGGCTTTGAATAATCCAAGTCGCCGAGTTCGATTCGCTATCGCCAATGCCATTTTCAAAATGGACCCTAAAAGGCCATTTCCGGGTAGCAGTTATGTCACGACGGCTGCCGCATATTTTGTCCAGACAGGTGGCACTCGTAAAGCGGTGGCGGCGGATATAAAATCTGACCGCGGTCTAAAATGGGCCGGCCTGTTATCTCAGATAGGTTTGATTGGGGACCGGGCAATCTCTGGCGACAATCTCATTAATCTTGCACAAAAAAACCCTGACTATGAATTTATCCTCTTAAGCGAAGCCATTCAGAATCCCGGATTGAATGACACAGTATACAAGCTGCGTAACGACCCTCGTACTGCTGAAATTCCTATTGGAATTATCATCGACAACATTCCTAATCTGGATATCGAATTTGCCCGAGTTGTCCAAAATAGTGTCACAGGCAAAGATGAGGATGGTTTTTTCAAAAACCCTGTTTTGCATCGGGCTGAAATCGCTACTAATCCAGCCTATAAACTCCGCAGCATTAAACACCGCCTTGGCACACTCGAAGAACAACTTAGTGCTGATGAGAAGCCGTTACCTTCGGTGGAGGGGCGGCGGGAGCGTTCTCGGGCTCAACGCCTGGCGGATGTCGACCCACTTACCTTTGCCTTATTCGAGCCAAACACCGCTGATCAAATGCTGTTCCAAACTAAGGTATTACGCCAAACTGCTACCTATCAGTCCATTTCCGTGGAGGAGCGCGTTGAACAGGCGCGTACTTGTCTGGATTGGTTTGCAAAGATTTTAGCTAACCAGCCCGTCTATGGATTTTACAACCCCATCCGCCATCAAGAACCGATGGTAGGTGCGTTATTCTTTCCCCGGCTATGTGCACCAGCCACGGAGGTGTTAAAGCATCTTCCTACCCCTGAGGCTCAAAAAGCTTTACTTACCATCGCGAGCCAGAACACGGCGGTTTTAGAAAACCGTAAATTGGCCGCGGCTGCCTTTAGCCAACATGTTAGCAGCTATCGAATACTGTTGACCCGAGACGAAATCACTGAGCAATATAACCTTTATAATAAGAGCATTGTTGGGGCACAGGACGAACTGGATATTCTTGGTGGGCTGTTGGACTCCATCGAGGACCGGGAAAATCCAGCGGACTCTTCCGGGGAATAACCAGCATTACACAATACCTCTCTTTTTAGATATTGTTACAATCAACTTAACAGGCGGGGCTAAGTCATTTGGGACCGGCCAATTAATCTTTTGTCCTGGAAGTATTGTTAAAAGTCATGGCTACATCCGAGCCATTTGGATCATCTGACACGTCTTCCGGTTTTAATGACCGGACGTCTGCCGATACCTCCCCGGAATCTTTCTCGATCGAGGGTATCATTGGTGCCAGTAGCGCTATGCAAAAGGTCTACCGACTGACCCAGCAGGTTGCCAAAAGTGACGCCTCGGTTCTCCTGCTTGGCGAAACGGGGACCGGTAAGGAACTGATCGCCAATGCTATTCACCATATCAGCAATCGTCAGCAAGGTCCGTTTGTAAAAGTCAATTGCGGAGCACTCAGTGAAAACCTGCTTGAAAGTGAATTGTTTGGGCACGTTAAGGGTTCATTTACCGGAGCGGTAAGCAATCGAACAGGACGGTTTGAAGCTGCCCACTCTGGCACCATCTTTCTCGATGAAATCAACTCGACCACCCTACAACTTCAAGTAAAATTATTGCGGGTTTTACAAGAACGCGAGTTTGAACGTGTCGGTGACACCCAAACTATCAGCATCGACACTCGCGTAATCGCTGCCAGCAACCGCGACCTCATGGACGAAGTGAATGAAGGGCGGTTCCGCGAAGATGTCTACTGGCGTCTAAATGTAGTCCCCATCGAAATTCCTCCGCTCAGAGAACGCCGGGAAGACATCCCTGAACTTGTGACCTTCTTTTTGAATCACTACAACGAGGCATACGACCGCTATGTTGTTCATATCTCTCAAGATGTTTTTGATGCCCTGCAACAATATCACTGGCCAGGCAATGTACGCGAGCTGCAAAACTACGTAGAGAGAGCCGTCGTTATGGCTGCCGGCGATGAATTTACAATGGCACTCCTTCCGCCTTCCGTTCTAGGCAGCGAAGCTAAACCGATACAACCAAGAGCCAACCAGCCTGTTGAACTAAAAGACATCCACGCCATTTTAGTTAAACAAGGGCTACGAGACCTAAATCCAGCTGATGGTAATCTACACACTAAGTTGGTCGAGGGTCTGGAAAGGGAGTTGATTCATCAGGTTTTAATGGCCTGCGGTGGGACTCAGACAAAAGCGGCAGCAATGCTCGGAATTAATCGAAATACACTGCATAAAAAGATCAAAGAACTAGGCCTCGACAATGACGAGGGTTCGTAAGGTTGGAATGTCGGTATTTCGTTAGCTTTCGTGGGGCTGCATTGCTACTCTGGGGAGCTAATATTGTCAGTTGTAACGACTATACAGCCCCATTGGCTATGTTCGAGTTCTTTAAGTCCGACTAACTATTTGCATACTTCACTACGTCGTACGTTAGTGGATAAAATTAGCTGTAGGAGGATCGATCCCCCTGTGATTTCAACAAGGGCATACTTAAAACCACCCTTTTTAAAAATTTTGGTGTAGTGTCGATATGGATAGCACAGACGGTAGCTGGATGACGAAAATCTCTTTGTCCTGCTTTGCATTTAGCTATGCAATCGCGATGATTTTAGAAATCTCGCGTCTCTTTTTCCGTGCACCGATTCGGTTTCTAATCATTATCGGTATCACCATTGCCGGGATTTTTGCCCATACCGTTTACCTCTGGCTCAAATTCCAAAAAGACTTTAGTGGTGGCACCCCGATGGCAAGTTGGTACGACTGGTGCCTGATGGTATCCTTAGCAATCGCTATCACATACGTCATCATTGCAGTCAAGAAAAATGAAAACTCTGTCGGGATTTTCTTCTTACCGCTCGTCCTGCTTCTAATCCTGATCGCGATGCTTATCAAAAACCGAGATGCCTTCACGCCTTCGGAAGCAACCAATGTTTGGGCTATTACTCACGGTATTTCATTATTACTTGGCACGTCGGCTATGATCACAGCGTTTGTGGCCGGCGTGATGTATTTGGTACATGCTTTCAGGCTGAAAAAGAAAATGCCACCTCGCGTTGGGTTTCGATTGCCTAGCCTCGAATGGCTAGAACAATGCAATCGGCAATCTCTTTTTTATGCCACTGGATTGATTGCTGCTGGACTTGTCTCTGGTGCTATTATGAATGTCTTACAAAATTCTGAAAATAGCGCGGGCATCCCGTGGACGAACAGCGTCATTGTCTCATCAGGAGCGCTGCTTTTTTGGCTTCTCGGTGTCACCGTTTTTGAAGCGTTATATAAGCCAGCGCGGCAAGGACAAAAAATCGCCTATCTAACGCTTGCCAGCTTTGTCTTTTTGATGATGGTGCTGGGCTTCACGCTCATCGCGGAACATGCTGCCCAAACCGAACAGGTCTCTCTGCTGTGGGAGCCCTTAAAATGAAATTGCAAATGATTGGGTGTAGTCACCACCACACCGACGTCGCATTTCGAGAAAAGCTAGCCTTTCAGCCCAACCAGGTTGTTGAGGCTCTGGCCAAAATGCGAACGGCGTTCCCTCAATCCGAAGCCGTGTTGCTGTCAACGTGTAACCGGGTGGAGATCTATACTGCCGCAGAGGAAGAAGAAAACTGTCCTAGCGCTCAACAGCTAATCAACTTTGTGGCTAGTTATCACGGGTTAGCCCCAGAAGAAATTGCTACTGAACTACAGCCGCTTGAAGGTGAAGATGCTATCAGGCACTTGTTCACCACGGCGGCCAGTCTGGATAGCATGGTAATCGGAGAGGCGCAAATTTTATCTCAGGTTAAACAAGCCTATGATATGGCGAATGAAGGAGAAAACACTGGCCCGTTGACTCACTCGTCCTTTCAAGCCGCCATGCGCGTTGCAAAAAGAGTACAAACGGAAACCAACATTCATCGGAAACGTGTCAGCATACCATCCGTTGCCGTGGCAGATTATGCCAGTCAATTTTTCGAACGCTTCGATGACAAATTGATTTTGGTTATCGGGGCTGGGGAGATGGGTGAAGAAACACTCCAATACCTAATCGATAAAAACGCACAGAATATCCGAATTATCAACCGCAATCATCAACGAGCACTCGATCTCGCTGCCCGCACTACCGGAATTGCCGTTGCCTGGGATCAACTGAATGACTTACTTGTGGAAGCCGATTTGATCGTCAGCGCAACGGGCGCTACCGATCCTATCATCACTGCTGAGGCGTTTGCGCCAATTTCGGAAATGAGATACCAAAAGCCTTTGTTTATTCTCGATTTGGCCGTACCTCGCGATATTGACCCTGCTTTGGGCGAATTCTTGGGGGTCTACCTCTACTCCATTGACGACCTTCAGGCTGTCTGCGATCGCAATCGAAAAGCACGAAAACGTGAGTGGCCAAAGGCGGAGCATATTATCGAGGAGGAAACTGGTCGGTTTATGTCTGATCTTTATCGACGAGTGACTGGTCCCTGGATTGGACGTCTTAAACAACAAGCCAATGAAATTAAAAGTGCTGAGTTAGAGCGTCTTATTAATAAACTTGGAGATGCTGCTAACGACCCAAAAGTACAGAAAGAAATCGACATTACACTTGGCAGGGTTGTTAATAAACTTTTACACCCGCCACTGGAATCTCTGCGAGAAGAAGTAAGTTCGGAAGAAGGCTCTGGATTGCTCGACGCCTTGAAGAAACTCTTCCAGCTAAAAGACTAATTAGGCAGCCTGATCGTTTTCTGCCTCCAAAACAATCTCATCATCAGGCTGACGTAATGGATTTTCTGGTTTTTGCTCAGCTGGATCATCCACCTGAGATGTGGCCAATGTCGGAAAATCTATTTCTGGCAGCTCCTCCAAAGTGTTCAGCCCGAAGATTTCTAGAAAACCTTTCGATGTTGAATATAAAAATGGTCTGCCAAGATCTTCGCTGCGACCGCTAATTCTTACAAATCCACGATCCATCAACTGCCGAATCACCTCCCCGCAGCCTACTCCACGAACCGCTTCTACTTCGGCTCTCATCACAGGTTGTTGATACGCGATGACTGAAAGAGTTTCGATTGCCGGGCGGCTAAAGCGAACTAACGCTGGCGACGCTTCGAGCCTGCGGATCCAAGACGAATAGGCCTGCTTTGTCATATAGCGATATCCACCGGCGATTTGCTCAATACGAAACGACTGGCCGCGACTGTCGTATTGCTTGTTTAAGCTCCCTATGATTCTCCGGACTTCCCGGCCATCTTTTATGTCTGCCAACAATGCTATTTTTCGGCTCGGCAATGGTTCTTTCGCAAGAAACAATATGCCTTCCACTCGCGCCTGACATGCTGCGTTATCTTGCGTCGGGCTATCAATTGGTAACGAGGCCGATGTTTGGCGCAACCACATATTTCTCCTTCGAAGCAGGAGTTTTGATGGGCCAATCCTGTGAGTGCGTTTTACTGTCATCTAGATTCTTTCGCTAACCAATAATACCGCCTTTCCCGTTTTAAAAGATAGGTAGGTTTTTGTTGTTACGTTTCAGTAAATAACCTCTAATCACCCCTTAGACAGGTCTAATCACCCTACTAAAATAGACGTTATGAGCTCCACTTACCTCGATAACAATGCCACTACCGCCATTCATCCAGATGTTGCGCAGGCAATGCTGGATTGTTACTTGCATGGTTTTGTAAACCCAGAGAGCCAGCATCAGATGGGCCGGGAAGCTCGTCGAACACTGGAGAATGCCCGGGAAAAGCTTGGAAACCTACTAGGCCTCCATCTGGCTGACATTCATGCCGATCATCTTTTCTTCACCAGTGGTGGCACTGAGGCTAATAATCTAGCTCTTCAGGGGTATCAACAAGAGGCTAACCGAAAGCGTCGACTGGTAATTTCGGGTATTGAGCATCCCAGCATTTCGACCGCAGCTGCCTGGCTGACCTCACTAGACGTTGACGTACAAACCGTAAACACGCTTTCCAATGGGCAAATTGATTGTGCCCACTTGAAAACACTTGTCAATAAAGACACTTTTTTAGTTGCTACCATGTTAGCAAACAATGAAACCGGCGTTCTTCAGCCTATAGAGGCTGTTATTGAGATATGTGAGCCGATGGGTGTCCCAGTACATGTAGATGCTGTTCAGGCTATTGGAAAAACGGATGTCCATTTCCAAAGCCTAGGCGCTACCTCTATGGCCATCTCTGCGCACAAAGTCCATGGGCCACGAGGTGTAGGCGCCTTAATCACAAAACATGGTATGGCTCCCCGGCCTATTCTCCATGGTGGTTTTCAACAGTCTGCAATACGGCCCGGCACCGAATCTATCGCACTGGCTGTAGGTTTTGCCAAAGCGGTCGAACTTTATCTCGAAAAAAAGGCTGAGCACCGGGAACGGCTTCTAGGCATGCGCACAAAACTAGAGTCTGGTGTGCTGCAACAGCTTGATTGTGCGACTCTTATTGGTGGCGATGCCCCACGTCTCCCGCACACATCTAATATTGCATTTCTAGGCCGTGATCGACAGGCCGTTTTGATGGCTCTAGATATTGCCGGTATTTGCTGTAGCACCGGCTCTGCTTGTGCGTCCGGCTCTAGTGAACCTTCTCCGACTCTGGTAGCGATGGGGCTAGATGAAGAAATCGTCGAGGGGGCTCTCCGGTTCAGCTTGGGGATCTTTAATTCGGATGCTGAGGTTGAGAATGCTATCAAGCAGATTTGTGCCGTTGTCTCGGTACTATAAACTCTGTTCCTTTTAGCAGAATTAACTGGTCTGAACTGCTCGTATTCTCTACCAAAAAACCCTATAATATGTTCACAGTTAAATGCCGTTTCTTGGGCGGTTTTTGCTCCTCTTTTCTTCGCTCAGAAAAGGCTTGAAGTGCCTTTTTTAGTGCAAAAACCTATTTTATCGTAAACGGAACCATTCGTGTCCAACGGCATATTCGCTATTCCGATTAAGCGGCTTGAGCCCACTGCCGAAGAGCAGATGGAATTGTTTGGAAATAGTACCCATACCATCCCCGAGGATTCCTTACAGCAATTCATTTTTGGCCGGGAAAACACGCCCGTCCGTCAGGCACTCGAGTGTGTGCTGGCTCAGCAATCGATTGCCAGCCCACTTGTTTTTTATGGTGCTTCAGGCACTGGGAAGACCGTGCTGAGCCACACGCTAATCGCTCAATGGTTCCAACGATATCCAGAGCAGAAAACCTTACACACTACCGGTGCCGATTTCGCCAGGATGCACGCCCGGGCGATCTATACCCACTCAATCAACGACTTCCATAAAAAGTTTCTCGGTGTTGGTCTTTTGGTTATCGATGACCTGCAGGTCTTGAAAACCCGTGCTTCTGCTCAGCAAATGCTGTGCAATCTGATAGATTTTTATCAGGCCAATGACCGCATGATGGTCGTTTGTCTTCCCGAGTTGCCCACACGTTTATCTGGAATCGACGAACGGTTATGTAGCCGATTAATGGGTGGACTACAAATTGAGCTTAAGCCTCCGGGTCATTCTGCTCGTGAAGTAATCGTCGATCAACTCGCCGAGCAGCATGGGGTAGAACTGGACACTCCGGCTCGAGAATCTCTAATTAAACCCATTAGCCCTATCGGGGACCACATAGACACGGTTCCTAAGATTCGCCAGACGCTCATACGGTTGCGGAGCGAGGCAGAATTAACCGCGTTGGATATTTCAGAGTCTGATATAAAAAACCTGCTTAACCAGCAAAAAGATGTCGCTCGACCGGACATCAAAGCCATCGCCACTGCTGTTGGCAAGCATTTAAATATCCGCCTCAATGATATAAGGAGTTCGTCTCGTAGACAGTATGTTGTTCGTGCTCGCGGAATTGCCATTTATTTATGCCGTCAATTTACCGCTTCCAGCTTTGGTGACATCGGACATTACTTTGGAAGGCGTGATCACAGCACAGCAATACACGCATTTAAGAAAACAGAGTCCCTTCTCCAAACAGATACCTCGATTAGTCAGGCTATCGTTGAGATTAAGGATGCCTTGGCTCGAAAATATAACTTAGAAGCGGAGATTTAACTGAACATCAATATTCAATATGGAC
>Ga0315320_10005564_pt1 | contig 10327 bp, 9 predicted proteins | sample M140m21515metaG_FD_203458 | JGI IMG/M metagenome (GOLD analysis project Ga0315320, IMG submission 203458) | Ammonia-oxidizing marine archaeal communities from Monterey Bay, California, United States - M1 40m 21515 | ecosystem: Environmental > Aquatic > Marine > Coastal | place: USA: California...
AGAGCATGCTATTCCGCCCCCTCAGCCACTTGGGGGGTCGCGGCCTGCGGAGGAACCATGATCTGCACCAGCTGACGGCTAACGATCGGACGGCCGCGGATGTTCACATGCTTGTAGTCGGCGTAGAAGTCTTGGGTCATGGGGCTGAGCCGCGCGTAGTTGGCCCATCGCTCGGCTACACGTCGGTGGAAGGGCTCCGAGAACAGGCCACGCTCGAAGCGCTCGTAGTATTCCGGCGCGGGCGTCATGAAGACCACCCAAAGCTCCGCTCCCCTCGCCTCACACACCTCCTCGAGCGCGGCGACGGCGTCTGCGTTGATCTGACCGCCGTCGAGCACCACCTCGCCTGGCGCCAACTCGAGCTTCTGGCTCCGCGCGAGCTGCCGAAAGTTGGCGACCACCTCGCGCTCGTTGAAGCGCTTGGGCGGCGTCACTTGAGGCGGCGGCTCATCCGACCACAAACGGACCGTCCAGTCGAGCCACTGCTGAAACCCATCTCGAAACGGCTCGCGCTTTCGGTGAAAGGCCGCGGGCGGGCTCGAGGCGAGGCTATATTCGAGGCGATCGGCCACACCGAGCGAGGCGACTTGCATGAGGTGGCGCGGCCTAAGAATGTGGTTCATATAGGCGGGGACACCCCCGTGATGGGAGAGCCAATCGTCACGAAAGTGGTCGTAATGCACGCCGAGAACCAATCGATCTCCGGCGCGCAGGTCCATCTGCTCGGCCATCGCCCAAGCGAACACCGGCGCCCCACGCTCAAAGGCCAACTTCTCCACCTGCCAAGGCGCGCCACGCAGGTCAAACTCGCGTTGAATGATCTCGGTGTCAAAAGCCTCACGCACCATCGAAGAGCCCAGCAAGAACATCCGTGGCCTGTTATCGGACCGGTCGACCGACCACGCCCTCGACGTGACGAAGTGCATCTGGCGGCCGCCACGACCAAACCCGTCCTCGTTGATCTCGGATCGACCGTACCAGACCAAGGTCTCGTCGAACGAGACCACGCCACCCACAAGCGCATAGAGACAGAAGGCGACCGCCACAACGCGGCCGACCAAGCGGATCGCGTGGCGGGTCTCCTCTTCTTGCTCCCGGGAGGGCTCTGGGACGTCGGGCTCGCTCATTCACCATTCCTAACGATACAGGTTATAAGTGGATTCTAGTCATTCGGGAAGCCCAAGCCACGAGGAGGTAACGCGATGTCGCTGCAGACCGTACTTCCCCAATGGAACCAACGCTCCCTAACGCGGACACCGGCAAGCACGCGGCTGCAGGCTCTCTGTGAAGCGCTCCGCGGCGTGGTGGCCGTCCCGGCCACCAACAACTTGGTTCAGTGGGACCCCTCACAGCCCTACGGTCGACGCGTCCTACACGAGAGCGACACACTCGAGGCGATGATCGCTGGCTGGACGCCAAACACACCGTGCGCGCCCCACGATCACGGCGGCTCGATAGGCGCCATACGCGTCCTTGAAGGCACCGCGCGGCACACGGTGTGGAAGATCATCGACGATCAACTCAAGCCGGTGTGCACGACACTGCATCACAAAGACGAGGTGCTTCCGGCCTCAGCCCATCTCATCCACAGCATGGAGAGCGTTGGCGAACGCCCGCTTGTTACGCTTCACCTCTACACCGACCCTATCGAGCAGATGGTCCTCTACGACCTGAAGGGTGGCCGAACGCTCGTGGTGGATGGTACCTGCGGCGCGTGGCTTCCTCGGGAGCCCTCGCCGAAGGTTCGCGCTGCGTTTGCAGGTGTTATCGCCCCCACCGTGGCCCGACCCGACCCGACCTAAAGATCCGCGGCCCACCAGCTCATGAGTTCCTCGCCATCGGGGTCTGCCTTCGCTTCAACAAAGGGGGCGACGGCCTCTTTGAGCCGCCGCGTCGCACGAAGCGCGTCGAGCAAGGGCTCGCCCCAGGGCGCACCGCGTGATCGCTCCAACGCGAGCCGAGTCTGTTCGCAGATGTGACGCTCCTCCTCCGAGTCGTCGAGCGGCGCCAACGGATCGGGACCTAGGCGGTCGTAGTAGGGCCGGTAGGTGCCGGTCGTCGCGAGTGACTTCCGTGCGCCCCCTAGGTCGGCCAGCGCAGCCTGCAATCTCTGACAGGCGTATTCTCGCCAATCGACCTGCCAGTCAAGGTCGAAGCCCCAATCGGGCTGATGAAAGGTCTCCTCGCCGTTGATGATCCAATGGCAGACCTCATGCAAGATCATCTGCGCGACGGTGTCATCGGGGTCAAATCCCGCGGCGTCGGACAGCGTGAGGTTCCCCTGACCGTCGCTGGTAGCGTAGACGTCCGGGCTCCTGTGTACGCGAAAACCAAGCCGTCGAGCGGTCGTCAGCCAGACCACGTCAAGCGGATCTCGGTAGCAAGTCTCGATGGGGCGATCAAAGTCGTAGGTCTCGGCCATTTGAGCATGTATCCGGTTGCCATGAACCCGCTCAAACTGCGTATTTTTTCGTGTCGCTGCGAGGCACCAGGCACGGCCGTGCCACGAATGTGTCGAACGACGAAAAAAATGTCTGGTTACCAACACGGGAAGCATGCTACCCAACCACAGTGCGAATTGGTCAATAAAGGGCGTCCGGACGCGGACGACCGGTACAAATCTCCCACGGAGACGAGCATGCTTGTAGGCGAACCACCTCAAATGACCCATCAAGACAAGACTTTGGTAAGCTACGCAGGGGTTCATCCTGCGGGCGCCGTTTACCGAAATCTCGAAGTAGACGCGCTGGTCGCGGCGGCTCAGGAAGCCGGTGAAGCCAAGCTCACTGCAACCGGAGCGCTGCTCCAAGACACGACGCCGTACTTTGGCCGCGCTGCCAAGTCCTCGTTCTATGTCCGCGACATCGACGAGACCTTCCACGGGAAGACACTCGACGAACTCATCGCCTGGGGCGATCCGAGCGACGACGAGTACGACAACCTGCCCATCGGCGCCGACGTCTACAAGCGGCTCAAAGGGCGCGTGCTCAGTCACCTCAGCGGTCGCGACGCGCTGTACGTCACGGACGCCATCAGCGGACGCACCGACGCGACGCGCCTACAAGTGCGCGTGATTACCGGTCGCGCACCGTCGGCCCTCTTCGCCCGAAACATTTTTCTCCGTCCCACCTCGGGCCAGCTCGCCTCGTTCGCTCCAGAGTGGACGATTCTGCATGCACCCGACGTCGCGGCGGAAGACGCAGACGGCACCAACGGCAAAGCCTTCATCATCACCCACCTCGGTGAGCGCACCACCATCATCGGCGGGACGCGGTACCATGGGCAGATCAAGAAGTCGATCTTCGCCGTTCAGAACTTCCGTCTCCCGCTGCGTGGCATCCTGACGATGCACGCAGGAGCGAGCGAAGGCGAGACCGGGAAGGCCGCCATCCACGCAGGTTTGTCCGGCACAGGCAAGACCACCCTCTCGAATACGGGCTACCCCGTCGCCGATGACCAGATCATCATCGAGATCGACAGCACAGACACCGATGCCGTCATCAGCAACATGGAGGGCGGTCAGTACGCGAAGACGGAGAACTTGCGGCGCGACAAAGAGCCCGAGACCTTCGACGCCATCCGCTACGGGACGACCGCTGAGAACATCATGCACAACGACGCGGGTCTCCCTAACTACGCTGACACGACCATCACCGCGAACGGCCGCGTCGGCTACCCACTCGACTTTGTTCCGACGGCGAAAGCCACCGGTACGACCAGCGCGCCAGAGAACATCACCTTCCTGACAGCCGACGGATTTGGGGTGCTACCGCCCATCGCACGCCTGACTACAGAGAGTGGGATGTACCACTTTGCGAGCGGCTTCACGAGCAAGATGCCCGGCACAGAGAAAGGCATCACGGAGCCCAAGCCGACCTTCAGCGCGTTCTTCGGAAAGCCCTTCATGCCGCTCAAGCCCGTCTACTACATGATGCTGCTGCGTAAGCTTATGGAGACACACGGCACCCAAGTCTGGCTGGTGAACACTGGCTGGCTCGGGCCCAACAGGCCAGGCCGCGAGCGTGTTGACATCTTGGTGAGCAAAGCCATCATCAACGCCGTCCGCGACGGTGGGGTCGACATGTCTGATGACAACTACTGGTACGACCCCGTCTTCAAACTGTACGTCCCAAAGAGCGTGCCTGGCGTCGCTCCCGAGATCTTGGACCCCCGCAACGCGTGGTCCGACCAAGAGGCCTACCGCAAGACATCCAACCAGTTGGCCAGCATCTTCCAGGGTGCCATGGCCAAGATGCCAGAGATGCCAGCAGACGTCCTCTCCGCAGGTCCTACGCCGCTCAACTAGGCAGGCCGCGGGACCCGCTTACAACTCGCAGGTGTCGTTCTCGGCGCCTGGGGTTCCGGGCTCACCGCTGCTCAACACGACCGTACTCTGGTTGCACCAGCGACCGGGGTCGTTGTTGGGTGCCATCTCAAGGAAGGATGGGTCAAGACCCAGCGCCACACCTGACGCAAACCACGCGTCGTTGTAGTCGATCCGGTCGATGATCACGCCGTCGGGGCGACTCAAGATCACCTCGTCGGTGCCGTTGCCAAGCGCCAGCGCGCCAGCGCTCTCTCGGCGAAACACACCGTTGCATGGGACGCCGCCATTGACGGTCATGTCGACGCTCGCGCACAAGACGACGTAGCCTCGACCCGGGATCAGCAGAGGGACCTCAAACACATAGCGGTCAAAGTCCTCGTCGTGGATGCTGTACCCAAAAAGATCTACGGCCCGTGAGCCGGTGTTGTAGATCTCAACCCACTCACCAAAATCGTCGTCCGCAGCCGCGGGATTGATCATCATCTCGGAGATCACCAAGTCGCCGGGCTCGGGCTCAGGGGGCGTGAGCGTGCCGGTGTCCCCGGTCTCGATCAACTCCTCCACCACGTGCACAGAGATGCTGTCTTCGCCCACTTCGCCGTCCTCATCGGTGACCACCAAGCGTACGGTGTGCGTGCCCAAGACAAGGTCGTCGGTGAATACGACCGAGGCGCCATCTTCACCGAGCAGTACGCCCTTGATCGGACCGCCCTTGTTTGACGACCACGCGTGTACCAAGTCCGCCGACGGGGTCGTCAGGTCGCTAGCTACACCACGAAACGAGATCTCTTCGCCCACGAACACACTGGTCCCATCATCGGGCGCCGTGATCTCCACACTAGGCGCGCCCAGCGGTCCGAGGACAACGTAGGTCAACTCTGCGGTGGCGCGGTCTTTGTCCGAGTCGACCACCGTGAGGGAGAGCGTGTGCTCGCCAAGCTCAAGCGCCTGGTCGGGCGCCGTCCACAAACCCACGCCCTGCTCGTCCGCAGCCCCTACATGCAGCTCGCCGTCCAACTCCCATCGGAGCACCAGCTCATCGAGCGGAGTGTAGGAGTCATCGACAAGCGATTCGAAGGTCAGCGCGGCCTGCTCTCCTTGGCGAACAATCTGCCCATCCTCTGGCGCAGTGATCTCAACAGTGGGGTCGGCGGGGAGCCTACGGATACTGGGTTCACTCGCGCAGGCGAGGAGTACGAGCGTGACAAACCAAATTCCGTGTTTCAACCCGACTCCCTTGTACGCAACGGTCGCAACTAACGGTCCGCCGGCGCCTGATCCAGCGATGCTCCGCGCATATCTACCATTAGCCCATCACGGAGTAAGTGTGCATGCTGATCCACGTCGTGGGCGACGATCACATGAACGCCCTGCTGCTGAAGTGATCGCAAGCCCGCGACCTGACGGCCGATCGCTGCCGTGTCTTCACCAAGCGCCCAACTCACCCACCGAGGCTTGAGACGTGGCAGGTCCATACTGACCTTGTTCCACACCACATCACCGGCGAAGAGCAGCTCTTGACCGCTGCTCAAGCGGACAAAGACCAGTTGACTGCCGGGTGTATGCCCAGGCGCAGGGATTACCACCACCCCATTCGTCAGCCGCGTTGGGCCGTCCGCCTCCCAAGGCGTCAAGCGCGCGCGATGGTCGTCGGTCATCTTGGCCTCTTGCATCTGAGGGCTGCTCAACTGTGCTGGGGTAAGGCGAACATTTGGCGCGACCTCATCAAACCACGGCGATGCAAACAAGCCCGTGACGTGGTCAAAATGTTCGTGGGTGATGACGACAAAGCTGGCTCGTCGGAGCGCTTCTTGGAGCACTTCCCAACCCTCGGTATCAAAAGACGACCATGGGAAGAACTCTTGCTGTGTCGCCTCATCGTTGCCCACGTCGATGAGCCCCGTTCGGTCCGACCAACGCACCTCGTAGCTGTACAAGCCGAGGTCGAGGAGACCGAACGAGATACCGCCGGTCATGAGGTGCGCCGGAGCGCGGTTGTGGCCGATAGAGACCACTCCCACCTCGTCAGGCAGGCCCTCAGCTCCAGCGATGCGCCGCAAGTCCTCCAAATGAATCCAGCCCGAGCCATCTTCGGGGACGGGCGGAGAGGAGGCTGCCGCGAAAAGAACGCCGAGCACAACAGCCACCAGAGCGAATCGAACAGATGTGATGCCGACCAAACGATGCCGCAACTGTCACCTCCCTGAAAACTATCCGGAACGTCCTAGACAGTACGCCCTCGCGTGGCGTATTGTGAGTCATGAAACACATCACTTCAAAATGGCAAATACTCCTGCCGCTGGTGGCCCTCGGCTGCCCCGCCGATCCCGCGACGCTACCCACCGAGTGGTCGCTTGAACCTATCTACGGCCTCCCCAATCTCGATGGCGACCAAGGCAACGGACGAGACTGGAACAAGGCCTCGCGCAGCGACGACGAGAACGACCTCTCGCCTTGGAGTCTACACGAAGGCCTCCTCGAAGCGCTCGACGTTGGCCAGACGCTCGAGCTGACGCTCGAAGGAGACACCGCAAACATTCGGCTTTGGTCTGGCGCCACACAGTTGCTCAACGAAGAGCAGAGCGCCGTGACGCTCCAAGGCAACGCGCCCACAGACTTGGCTTTCGAGTTTGGCGACTTCCTCGCCACCGGAACCCTGACCATCGAGCAGTTTACGCCCGATGGTGAGAGTCTGCAGTCCGAGTCCATGACGCTCATGGCCTCGCCCATGATCCTCAACCACCACCTGCAGCCCGTCGAGCGCGCCTACGCAGTGGAAGACGGACTGTTCAACCAGCAGATGATCGACACCATCTCCGACATCATGGGCAACGCCTTTCGCACCGAGGACGCGACCCGCTACGACTACGACGTGTGGGTCCAAGATGAGTTTGAGACCAGCACGCTGACCTCACCCACCGGGCGTATCGACCTTGTCATTGACTCCATCCGGAGCCAAGGTAGCGGGCTCGACGCGTTTCCTGAAGACGTCGTCGCGACAACACCCGATGCCTTCGCGCGAACCTGGGGCAACGGCGTCCCCAACTCTCAAGACTCCTTCGGCAACCTAGAGGTCAGCCCACCCGTGACCGTAAACGGCGTCGAATATCCCTTCGGGCGTGTCTACTGGGGCAAGTGGAATGGCTCTGGCCCGGTCGATAAGTTGGCCAACGCGCTCGAAGATCAGAAGGTACAGGACCCCTTCAACCTGGACGTTACCTGGCTGTGCGTAGGGCATGTGGATGAGTTTACGACCTTCCTGCCCGACCCCGACGCTCCGAAAGGCTTTCGCCTATATGTCGGCGATGCCGCGGAAGGGCTCGCCTTCCTCGACAGCTTGGACCCAAGTCTCGAGATCCCGCGGTACGCCACCGAACACAACGTCTCCACCGTGGGCGAGCTTCAAGAAGACGCGGCGCTCCGAGCGCTCAACGAAGATTATCAGACCGACTGGATCGCACCGCAAATCGAGGTCATGAAGAAGCGACTGGGCCTCACCGAAGACGACATTGTCCGCATTCCGGCCATGTACGAGGAGCATCCTGCGTGCGGCCCATACGCCCTCGCCTTGTTCCCCGGTACGGTCAACATGCTGGTGATCACGCAAGACGACGGCAGCGTCGACGCGGTCATGCCCGACCCCTTCCTGCGTGGCGACGACGACGACACCCGCGTCGATCCGCTCGTCGCACGAGTTGAAGAGCTTTTGCCCCAAGGCGTCCGACCCCACTGGGTCGACGACTGGCGCACCTACCATCTGATGTGGGGTGAGGTGCACTGTGGGACCAATACGACACGCACACCGAACGCCTCTTGGTGGCTCGACGCGATGCATCTGATCGAGGAGGAATGATCATGCGATTTACCACTTCACTGCTCTGTCTCGCGCTCTCACTCCCCGCGTGGGGAGCGCCTTCCGCCCAAGCCCTCGACACGCTTCGAGTCGACGTCGCAACCGCCGCGCAACAGGTGACGGCCGCCGCACGCGCCGAGGTCTATGCACAAGAAGCCTTCTCTGCGCGTAACGGCATCTTACGCTTCGACGACGCGATGGGTCCGGCCGCCTTGGTGACACAACGGATCCTCGACGGCGCGGACACGCTCGACACAAGGGTCGCCCTAATCGACGCACTGCGTCGCATCCCCGGTACACAGTGGCATCCGTGGATGTCGACCTTGTCGCAGCACGCAGACGACGCAGAGCTTCGTGCCGCAGCGACCGAGCAGCTTCGCTACATCGACACCGAGTGGTCTCTCCCCGCGTTGGTCGCGACCATGAAGGACCCCCATCCGCGCGTTCGAGAAGCCGCTGTTCGAGCCGCCGGTCGTTTGTCGGTATCCGACGCTCCCATCGACGAACTCATCACCTGCCTAGGCGACGCGGACGACGCGGTCGCGGGCTTCGCCGCACGATCACTCGGCTGGCTTCAGGTGCCTCAAGCGCGGGAAGGGATCGAGGCACTCCTCAAGCGCGACAACGAACGCACACGAAGAGATGCCCAGAACGCGCTGAACCGACTTCGATAAGCGGCACGCGCTAGCGCGGTCCTGCGTACATCAGCCGAAGTTTACGCTTCGGGCCGACCGTGATGTTGCGGCGAGCTGTCCCGAGCGGACGCGTGGGGTCATCGACACTCTCAAAGCGGTGACCGAGCACCCACGTCGCGAGCACTGTCTTCATCTCATAAATGGCGAGCTCCGATCCAATGCATCGGCGAACACCGCCACCGAAGGGACAATACTCAAAGGGCTTGAACGTCCTGTCGTTCCAGCGCGCAGGGTCAAACGACTCCGGGTCGGCGTATATTTGAGGGTCTCGGTGCAAGCTCGTCATACAGATCAAGTAGTTGTCGCCTGGTTGTAGCGTGGTCTCTTCCAGGTCCACGACGGCGGTGAGCTCCTTGGGCGAGTCGATCAGCACCGGATGCAGCCGAAGCGTCTCTGAGAGCACCCCATGCAAGATCGGCAGACGTACCACCGCGTCACTTCCCTCTTCGCGGGCCTCGTGCAGCTCTTCTACCAGCGCCTCTCGGACGTCATCGTGGCGTTGCAACCGATACATCGCCCAAGTGATCATGATCTGAGTGGTCTCGTGCCCCGCGATCAACAGGGAGATGAGCTCGTCGCGAAGCAAGCCGTCGGTCAGCTTGCTTCCATCCTCATACGTCGCGTCGAGTAACAGCGAGAGGATGTCGACGCCCCGATCTCCGGAGGCTCGACGCGCGGCGATATCCTTCAGCAGCAGCGCGTCAAAACGGTCGCGCGAAGACAAAAAACGGTCCCATGGACTAAGCCCAAAGAAGCGAAAGCGCAGAAACGGTACGAACGCCAAGATGGGATGGAAGCGGCCCACCAAGTCTTCGATCATCACCTTGTACTCGGCGACCCGCTCGTCTGTGGTGACGCCAAACACGGCCCTTAAAATGACCTCGAGCGAGAGATCGAGCGCGTCGTCCGCGATATCGACGGGCTGGCCCACCACCCACTTCGACGCCGCACGCTCTGCAATCTGTCGAATGGCGTCACCATAAGAGCGCATACGCGCACCATGGAAGGGCGGCATCAAGATTCGGCGCTCTTTGCGATGCCGAACGCCCGAGAGCAAAAAGATGGAGCCGCGACCGATCACAGGCAACACCGCGTCCATCGCGAAGGGCTTGGTCTCATCGGACCGAAGCTTGAAGAGCCGACGGACGTTCTCGGGATTCGACGTCACGACCACGTCCCCATTCACCGCGGGGACGCGATAGGTGGAGCCGTAGGTCGCGCGCCACTGGGTGTACCATCGGATCGGGTCCACCATGATGCGATAAGTAGACATCAGACGGCGCATTGGACCGGGCAGATCTTGGGCTCCCATATCGGCACCTCTCCTCCACAACATACGACCTTCGACCTGCAACGTCGAGCACTACTCAACCCCACTTACATCTCCCGAGGCACGCATCGTGTTTGGCCCCAACCTCAACCCCGCGCAGCTCGCAGCCGCGACCGCCGACG
>Ga0315320_10005567_pt1 | contig 10325 bp, 7 predicted proteins | sample M140m21515metaG_FD_203458 | JGI IMG/M metagenome (GOLD analysis project Ga0315320, IMG submission 203458) | Ammonia-oxidizing marine archaeal communities from Monterey Bay, California, United States - M1 40m 21515 | ecosystem: Environmental > Aquatic > Marine > Coastal | place: USA: California...
AATGATCCATTTCTTTGACCGCTTTTAAATAGTCAAATACTTGGCTTGGATCTTCTATTTCTTTATCAATTATATTAAAGTCCTGAATTAATATTCTACTCCATTTGATAAAATCTTCAAATTTTTCTTGTTTATTAATGGGAGTAATATTTAAATAGATTGAATAGAATTCAAATATTAATTCTGTATTTGAGAGTAGTTTTAGCTGTGAAAGTTCTTCAATAAAATTTTCTATACTTACAATTTCAGGTGAAAAGATTGTCTTAGAAATTATTTCTGAAAGTGTTTTTTTAAGATGGAAACCAGATCTTTTGTTCGGGAGAATAAAAATGGATTGAGAAAAATCAAAATTTTGATTTTTTAAATCTAAAAGAACTTTCTCTATAAAACTTTCCATTTTATAAAAATAAAAAAACGCTTCTTATTAAGAAGCGTTTTTTTAAATATATGTAATTTCAAAAGAATTTTTTCAAGTAATATTATAAATTACTTAACAAGAATAATCTCAACTCTTCTGTTATTAGCTCTACCCTCTCTAGTGTCATTTGTATCAATAGGAGCTGATTCTCCATAACCTTTAGCTGTTAGTCTTGATTCACTAATACCATTACTAGTTAAGTACTTAACTACAGCATTTGCTCTTTTATCTGATATTTTTTGATTAACTTTTTTGGAGCCTTTATTATCGCAGTGTCCGTCAACTGAGAAGTTAGCTTTTGGATAAGCCAATAAAATTTCAATAATTGAGTTTAGAACTGGAGGAGTACCATCCGTAAATTCTGTAGAATCAAATGCAAAATTTATTGTTCTTGAGTAATCAACCAATTGGGCTAAAGCTTTATCATTAGGGTAGATTTCAGGACAACCGTTATTTGCAACTGATCCGGCTTCAGACGGACAATCATCGTCTTTATCTAAAACGCTATCTCCATCGCTGTCAGGCCATGGGCAACCTTTATTTTCAATTGGTCCTGCTACAATAGGACAATTATCTTTAGAATCTATTATCCCGTCAGAATCCCCATCCGGACAACCTCCAAGATTTGCTAATCCTGCTTTATTAGGACATTTATCTTTATTGTTAGGAATTCCGTCCCCATCAGAGTCTGGACATCCTTCAAACTCTATTGGTCCTGCTAACAAAGGACAAGCATCATCACTATCTTTAATTCCATCTCCATCAGAGTCTGGACAACCGTTAAATTCTTTTAATCCTGGGACTTCAGGACATTCATCATGCTTATCATATATTCCATCTCCGTCGGTATCAGTTCCTCCAAACTTAATAGAAAATCCAAAAGAATATCTCATGGTTCCTCCATCGTCAAGCATTATTGTGTTGTTACCACCGCTGTCAGACATATTAAATTTAGCATCAGCTTGGGCTGTTATACCCCAAACGTCAGAAAACCAGTAATTCATACCTACGCTACCATTAGTAGTCAACCAAGATTTATCGTCCATCCAAGTATTTCCTAATCCAACACCAATAAAAGGATCAAATTTCTTCATGTTCAGAGCCTCAGCTAGGCTATATTTAAGCATGGCATCACCTGCAAAATATTTAACTGAGTTTTGGAAAGTGTAGTTGTTTGCAAAGTTAGAAATAGAATTTAATGATCCACTTATTCCGAAAGATAAGTTATCACTTAAATATCTAGATAATGTAAACATTGATAATCCTGCGGATACATTCCAGTTTTCGTTAACTGCAAAAAAATCTTCAAACGAAGTCTGACTATTTACTTCTAAATCAACAGCATTGAATGCGAATGTAAATTGCCAAGGGTTATTATCGTCTTGAGATTGAATGTTTGTGTAACTTATAGTTACTAAAAGTATTAACAATATTTTGCTAAAATTTTTCATAATAAATTAATTAAGTTTCTTATATCAAGCAAAAATATGCTTTTTCCTGATAATTATTAACAATTTATAAACAATTTTTTTAAAACACAGAAAAAATTAACACAAATTAAATCTATCACTCTTTAAATGCTTAACAGTTAAAGTTTGTTTTAATCAATTAAAATATTAATAATCAACAACTTAAATTAAAAAATCTTAAAAAACTATCAAATTTTGTTATCTCCAAATTTAATTGAAAATCCAAATGAGTACCTCAGGGTCCCTCCTCCATCAAGCATAACGCTATTACCTCTTCCATCATAACCTAAATTATTTTTGTAATCAACCTGACCTGTTAAACCCCAAATTTCAGAAAACCAGTAACTCACACCAATACTAGCATTTGTAGTCAACCAAGATTTGTCATCCATCCACGTATTTCCTAACCCAATACCAATAAATGGATCAATTTTTTTTATGTTGAGAGCCTCAGCTAGGCTATATTTAAGCATAGCATCACTAGCAAAATATTTAACTGAGTTTTGGGAAGTGTAGTTGTTTGCAAAGTTGGAAATAGAATTTAAAGACCCGCTAATACCAAATGAGAAATTATCTCCTAAAAATTTTGACAGGGTAAACATTGATAACGCTGAAGATACATTCCAATTCTTGTCTACATTAAATAAATCTCCTAAATCACTTTTCGTGTTTGCATATAAATCAACAGCATTGGTACCAAATGTAAATTGCCAAGGACTATTTTTATCTTGTGATTGTATATTTGTTGAAAGTGTAATTACAAATAACATCACAAAAATTTTATTAATTTTTATCATGAATTTAAATTTTAATTATTTATAAAGTTATCAAAATATTTAAATTACACTACCAAAAAAATTATTAAAATTGAATAACTCTTAAATCATCCACTGTATTTACAATAATTTTATTTTTAACTTTATATCCCATGTCTGATAAAACACTTTCGTAATAATTCATTTGATCGTAGTCTTGTTTTTTTAACTTTCCTGTTTTGTAATCGATTATTGAGATTTCATTAAAAGAATTAAAAACAATTCTATCTGCTCTAATAGGATTACAGTTTTTTAAAATTATATCTTTTTCGTTGTATGATTTTAAATCTGGATCATAGTAACGGGATAACCTTTCGTGATTTAAAATTTTCATTATTATACGTCTGTATTTTTTTTTTAAACTTGTATTAATTGTGCCATTATCATAGAAATCTTTTAAAGCCCGATCTAAGTCCTGCTTAGATTTTATTTTAGACATAATCTCATGTAATAAATTGCCATTATTTGTAGCTTCTTCAATAGATGTTCCCCATATTTTTGCAGATTTAGCATCAATATTTATGTCGTGAGCTTCCTTCGGATTAATTATAAATTCATCAATAATAAATGTATTGAGTTTTTTTGTTGATAATTCTTTTTTTATTTTTTGACCAAACTCAAAAGTTTCTTCATTCTCATCCCATAAATTATTTTTCTTTAAATAATTTATAAACATCCCTGAGTATTTTTTTAAGTTTTCTTCACCCTTACTATTGCACGAATTAGAGCATATTATATGAAGTTCATTTTGAGCTCTTGTTAATGCAACATAAAGTAAATTGATATTATCTAATTCTAAATTCATTTGATGGTTCTTATATATTGAATTACCAATATCACCAAAAAACTCAAAATCCCTATTAAAATTTAAAAGCAGATTATTAAAGCCATTAAATTCATTTTTACTTACAGGGTACCACTCTTTAGCATCTTTTTCTTTATAAATATCTATATCTGCATAAGCATAGATTACAATTGGAAATTCAAGCCCTTTTGATTTGTGAATGGTCATTATCTTAACAGCATCACTTTCCTCAGGCGCTACAACACTTAGTGTGTTTTTTATTGATTCGTAATGATTTAAAAAATCAAGAGTATTGGCAAAATTTTTATTTGAATAATCAAAAATAAAATCTAGAAAAAATTGAATATAGTTATTTGACTTTCTAGATAATTTGAATGCATAAATAATATATTCAATTGCTTCATAAAGAGAAGATTTAGTTAAAATAGTATAATCAAAATATAAATTAAGTTTATGCAGTTCTTTGAAAAAATCTTTTTTGTTTTTTTTTATTAACCTACTGATAAATATGTGCTTAGACTTTTTTAAATTATTTTTCCTGTGTAAATAGTTTATAATATCCAATTTTGACTTTATCAGTTTAGGCTGAGAGCAAAATTTTAAAATTGAAACAATAAATTCTACTTCTTTTGATTTGCTAATTAATAATGTCTCAGAAGATATAATGTCTATGTTTTTTTTGTTTAAAAAGTCTGAAATCTTCACCCCTTGATCATTGGTTCTCACTAGTATGCATATATCTCTTAATTCGAAACCATTTTTTAAACTAACTTCAATAATTTGGTGTATTTTCAAATTATAAGCATTTTCTTTTTCATCAATAGAATCTAAATCATTTAATACATTAAGGCCTACATACCCGCCTAAATTATTGTTATAATTTTGTTGGCAATTTTTGTATACATCTTTATGAATTTCTGAGGTAAATACAAATTGACTGATGTGAGTAAAAAGTGAGTTATTAAATTTAATTATTTCATTTTGGCTTCTGTAATTAGTTTCTAAATTAAATACTTTGCTTTTGGTTAACAACTCTGTATTGTTATTACAAAGTTTGAGCAATTGTTCGGGTTCACCACCTCTCCATCTATAAATTGCCTGTTTTATATCTCCTGAAATTGACAAAGAAGAATCTTCCGAAGAAAGAGAATTTTCAATAAGTGGTATTAAATTACCCCATTGAAGTTTAGATGTATCTTGAAATTCATCGATAAAAAAGTGTTTATATTTTACACCTATTTTTTCATAAACAAAAAGTGCAGGTTGGTTTTTTATTTGATTATTAACGATTTTGTTAAATTCAGAAATAAGAATAATATTTCTCTCTTTTTTAATAATTTCTAATTCTGAATTTATATGTTTAAGAATTGACAAAGGTCTATTATTTGATTGAATATTTTTATAAAATTTAAATTTGAATATTTTTTTCTTTAAACTTGTAAAAACAATATAAAGCTCGTCGTTTATAGAATTTATTATATTTTTTTTATATTCTGCTAAGGTTTTTTTATACAGATAACCTTTTTGAATGTTTGACTCTAGCTGACTAGAGTGTAGCGCATTAAAATTTTTTGATTTTACCTTTTTTAAGTGCTTAGGCAAGGCTTTACTCAAAAAATCACTATCCTCTAATCCTTTGCTGTAAATAAAGTTTAAGCAATTAGTAGCCTCATTTACAATTTCTTTTTCAATTTTTATTTTGTTAATATCAATTTGTTTTTTTAATTTTTCAAAGTCCTCCAAATCTTTACTCTCTATCGCAGATATTTCTTCAAAGTGATTCTCATTTAATAATAATTTAGAAATATTATTTAAGTCATATTCAATATCCCAACTTTTATCATTAGCAGATTTTTCAAATGAAAAATTAACAAGAACTTTTGTTAATTTGTTATCAACTCCCGCTCTTGACATTAACTTAGCAGTTGACTCCTCCAGTAAATCATTAGTTTTAATTTCTACCTCATAGTTTACAGGTATTTTTATGTCGTAAGCAAAATTTCTTATAATTTTTTGTGTAAACTTATCTATTGTTGAAATGTTAAAAGAAGTGTAATTTATTAGAATTGATTTTAATATTGATATTGATTTTAATTGAATTTCTTGATTAGTTAAACCCGTTTCTTTTTTTATGGAATCTAAAAGAGGACTACTTTTTTCTTTTAAATTTATTTTCGTAAGTTTATTTAAACTTTCGATTATTCTGCTTTTCATTTCATTTACAGCTTTATTAGTAAATGTAATTGATAGAATCTTCTTATAAGAATCAACTTGTTCATCAGTAAGTAATAGTTTCAAATATTCTTTAACCAGGTTAAAAGTTTTTCCACTTCCCGCTGACGCATTATATATGTTATAAAAATGTTCCAATTAGTATAGATTACTTAACCAAATTAAGTAATCTATATTACTTATTAATAATCCTTTTTGTAAATTTGAATATTAAATAAATATTAATCTAAAAAATTACACAATGGCATTTAAATTACCTGAACTTAACTTTTCTTATGACGCACTCCAACCATCTATTGACGCTAGAACAATGGAAATACATCATTCTAAACATCACAATGGTTACACTAATAATCTAAATAATGCGATTAGTGATTCAAATTTAGATTCTGCTACAATTGAGTTTATTTTAGCTAATCTTGATATGAATAACAAGGGATTAAGAAATAATGCGGGTGGTTATTATAATCATAAATTGTTCTGGGAAGTAATTTCACCTGTTGAAAATGAAGCTATCTCAGATACGATGTTAAATCACATTAATACCTCTTTTGGTTCTTTTGATTTATTTAAAGATCAGTTTTCAAAAGCTGCTGCCACACAGTTTGGTTCTGGATGGGCTTGGCTTTGTGTTATGGAAGATGGAAAACTTGAAGTTTGTGCAACGGCCAATCAAGATAATCCTTTAATGCCAAATATTGGATGTGGAGGAATACCTATCCTAGGGGTTGATGTTTGGGAACATGCTTATTATTTAAACTATCAAAACAGAAGAGTAGATTATATTTCTGCATTTATGGATTTAATAAATTGGAAGGTTGTTGAAAACAATTATTTATCTAAATAAATAAAAAAGGCGAACATAGTCCGCCTTTTCCCCCAAATCAAATCACTTAATAAAGAAATTATAAAGTGAAAGCACAAACATACATGCCTTCACTGGTAATCATTTGTATATTAATATTTAGTTGTTTAATTATTAGTAGTTAAATGTTTAAATATTAAGGGTGTGAATAAATTACTTAGTAGGCTCTCTTTTTATTCCCTTCAAAAAAGTTTATAAATGCATTATTTACAATTCTATTCCCACCATTTGTTGGATAGTTTCCTGTAAAATACCAATCTCCTAAATTGTTAGGGCAGGCCTTATGCAAATTTTCGATGGACTGGAATATAATCTTAACCTTTGCAGTAGTTACATCTGTACTTAAAAGGGAAGTAATCATATTAGAAATTTCTTTTGCAGAGAACAAAGCATATAAATCTTTAACATAATTAGTTATTTCTGAATCGGCTAAAAATTCTTGCTTTTTACATTTTTTATATGTCGTTTCAATTAATGAATATTGATTGGTTTCTTTCAAAAGCGACAATAAAGCTTTAAAAGCTATAAGACTTTCTAGGTTTGCCATATCAATTCCATAACAATCTGGGTATCTGATTTGTGGCGCAGACGATACAACAATTATCTTTTTAGGCCCAAGACGATCAAGCATCTTTAAGATACTTTTCTTAAGAGTAGTCCCTCTAACGATACTGTCATCTATAATAATCAAAGTATCAGTTTTCTTAATTACACCATATGTGATGTCATAAACATGTTCAACTAAATCATCCCTGCTGCTATCCTCAGTAATAAAAGTCCTCAATTTAACATCTTTAATAGCAATCTTTTCAATTCTAGCTTTTTCACTTAAAACTTTTACTATTTGCTCTTTTGAAATATTATTATTGTTCAGTATTTCATTTGTTTTTTTATTAATTAAATAGTTGTCTACGCTTTCAACCATACCGTAAAATGATGTCTCAGCAGTATTGGGAATATAAGAAAAAACAGAATTGTGTATATCATAATTAATTTCTTTTAAAATTGTAGGCATTATTAGTTTTCCTAACTCTTTTCTTTCTTTATAAATATCAGCATCACTTCCTCTGGAGAAGTAGATTCTTTCGAATGAACATGATTTTTTCTCAGTTGGAGGGAGTATCTCTTTTATAGTTAATTCTCCTGCTTTATTTATAAGTAATGCGTTTCCGGGAGGAACTTCTTTGATCTGATTTAATTTTAAATTAAATGCAGTTTGAATAGCAGGTCTTTCGGAAGCAACTACTATAACTTCATCGTCTTTATAGTAAAAAGCCGGCCTTATTCCTGCAGGATCTCTGAGAACGAAAGAATCACCATGACCAATCATTCCAACAATAACATAGCCACCATCCCAATCTTTTGAAGATTTTTTTAATATTTTATTAACTTTTAACCTCTCAGTAATTAGTGGAGAACACTCTGACTTGGTAAAGCCTTCTTTTTTTAAATCTTTATAGATTTTTCTGACTTGAGCATCTAAAAAATGACCAATTTTTTCCATTATGGTAATTGTGTCAGTATACTCCTTTGGATGCTGCCCTAGTTCTACAAGATTATTAAATAAATCTTTAACATTGGTCATATTAAAATTTCCAGCTAGGATTAAATTTCTGTGTTTCCAATTGTTTTGTCTTAAAAAAGGGTGCACACTTTCTACACTGTTTTTCCCAAAAGTTCCATACCTGACATGGCCAAGCATTACTTCGCCAATGTATGGAATGTGTTTTTTTTGTAGAGAAACATCATCTTTAAGTAAAGGGTTACTTTCTAAGGTATCATTAATTCTATTGTTGATTTTTGAAAAAACATCTTGAATTGGTTGCTGTTCAATTGAACGAACTCTGCTTATGTATCTTTCACCGGGGTCAACATCAAACTTAATACTGGCAAAACCTGCTCCGTCTTGACCTCTATTGTGTTGTTTTTCCATCAGGAGATACATTTTATTTATCCCATAAAATGTAGTTCCATACTTTTTTTTATAAAAATCAAGTGGCTTAAGAAGTCTAATATGTGCAATTCCACACTCATGTTTTAATGCATCACTCATTAAGATATTATGGTATTGATGAAAAACAAAAATAGAATCAATTTTGCAAAAATATCAAAAAAAATCATTTAATTTATTATTTAATTTTAGAGACCCTCTTTTTGATTAAATTAATATCTAAATTCATTATGTTGTTTGGCCCAAAATCTTCAATGCAATATGATGCAATAGCAGTTCCATACATAACTCCTTTTTTAACTTCATTAAATGTAATTTCTGAACAGCTAGCTAAATAGCCTGCTAATCCGCCAGCAAAAGTATCTCCGGCACCAGTAGGGTCTTTAACTTTTTTAGTATTATAGATTGGACAGTTAAAGTAATTATTTTGATCAAAAACTAATGACCCAAATTCTCCCTTTTTGATAATTAAAAATTTAGGACCAAGTTTAGATATTTTTTTTGCTGCCAATTTCAAATCATCTTCACCTGTTAATTGTTCAGCTTCTTGGTCATTAATACACAGCAAATCGACTTTTGAAATTACATTAATTAACTCATCAAGGGTGTTATCCATCCAATAATTCATTGTATCCAAGATGACAAGTTTTGGCTTTAAGTTCATTTGCTCTAAAACACTATATTGAATCGAAGGATGTAAGTTTCCAAGAAGGACTATTTCTGCATTTTTATAATTATTTGGAACTATCGGGCTAAAATCTGCGAGAACATTTAATTCCGTAGTTATAGTGTCTCTATGATTCATATTTGAATGATATACACCTTCCCAAAAAAAAGTTTTTCTACCTTTAACTATTTCAATTCCAGAAATATCTATTTTATTATTTTTTAAAATAGATAAATATTTTTCTGGGAAATCCCCCCCAACAACTGAAACTATTGCGTTGTTAATATTGAAAACTGAAGATGATATACCAATATACATACCTGAACCTCCTAAAATTTTTTCTACTTTACCAAACGGAGTTTCTATTGAGTCAAAAGCGACTGTTCCAACAATAAGTAATTTGTTCATTTCTAATAGTTTTAAAGAAAGCTAATATAAATTATTTTCGTCCAAAATCTGCAGGAATTTCACCCCAAATTTTCGTTTTCCATTTCAATATTTTTGTTTGATAAGAATTGGATTTAAGCCATAAGATTGCTCTATCTACTAAAGTAAATAGATTTTTATTTTCAATAGTTCTTTCTAATTTGGTATTGCATTTTTTTTTTCTAACCCAGCTTATTGCGGTTATAGAATCAGTGTATATAGGCTTATCGCTTTTTATTTTTTTTAATTCTGCTAGACCGTGTACTAGCGCTAAAAATTCTCCGATATTATTAGTCCCCTGTTTAAATGGGCCGTGCTTAAATAATAGTTTTTTAGTTTTAGTATGCACCCCTTGATATTCCATAATGCCAGGGTTTCCACTTGATGCGGCATCTACAGAAATAGAATTATAATTTGGAAGCTCATCACTGTTTATTAACCTGGATTTAGAAATATAAATTTTATAAGCTGTAGACAGTGCGTTATTAGCATCTTTTAAACTTCCAAACGACTTATATTTAGCACCTTTATAATTATTGATTTGCTCTTTACATTCTTCCCATGAATTATAAACTCCTTTTTTATGCCCTTTCCAAACTACATAATATTTTGATTTTTTCTTCATTTTAGTTGATAATTTTTAGAACTATATCTGGAAAATATTTCATGTCTAATCG